>Ga0224496_10000662_pt1 | contig 23459 bp, 22 predicted proteins | sample SF_Jul11_sed_USG_2_FD_168127 | JGI IMG/M metagenome (GOLD analysis project Ga0224496, IMG submission 168127) | Sediment microbial communities from San Francisco Bay, California, United States - SF_Jul11_sed_USGS_8_1 | ecosystem: Environmental > Aquatic > Marine > Sediment | place: USA...
TTTGCCCGGCTCTGTTTTGATGGGGTTGAGGCGCCGGAGGAAGAGGGGACACCATGGGATTTTACCCCGTGCCTGTTTCTTAAAAATAATTGCTGCACCATTTATCCGGTCCGGCCCTTTATGTGCAGGGCCTTTGTCTCTACCGGCAACTGTGCTGAGCAGGGGGTTGCCGAGGTCGCCCCTTTTATGCTGATGGCCAACACCGTTTTTATGCAGCTTATCGAGCATCTTGATCAGGGTCGGCCATGGGGTAACCTGCTTGATGTGTTAGCTCTTCAGTTGGCCGGATCGACTGATCAGTCACATGAACAAAACAGGTTGGCTATGTCTCGACCGCTTCCCGGATTTTTGATTCCTCCGGAAGAAGAAGAGGATCTCCAGCCGATTTTTAAAGCCCTTGAGAATCGATTGGTTCAAGGGAAAAGTATTGTGGCCTGGATTGAGGCTGCTCACAAAAAGATAATTGAAAAGCCATGACCAGAGAAAAAACAGCCATAATCGACTGGAATCTAATCGACACCGTTCTTCTTGATATGGACGGCACCCTGCTCGATAAACATTTTGATGATTATTTTTGGGAGCATTATGTGCCCGAGGTTTATGCCGGGCAGAATAACCTTTCAATTGCGGCGGCCAAAAAAAAATTACTGGACCGTTACCAAAGTCTTGAGGGCACCCTGGCCTGGACCGATCTTGATTATTGGTCGGATAATCTGGGCCTTGATATCCCCGCCTTAAAAATCAAGGTAAACCACCTGATTGCCATCCACCCCTATGTCCCAGAGTTTTTGAAGTTTTGCCGGACCAACGGCAAAAAAATATATCTGGTCACCAATGCCCACTCCAAGACCCTGGCCATCAAAATGGAAAAAACCGCCCTGGCCGGTTATTTTGACCGGATCATCTGTTCCGAGGAGATCGGGGTGGCCAAGGAGGACCGAGGTTTTTGGCAGATCCTTGAAGATCTACTCCGCTTTGACCGGAGGCGGACCATGTTTGCCGATGATACCGAACGGGTTCTTGATTCCGCCGCCACCTTCGGCTTCGGCAAGCTCATCTTTGTGGCCAAGCCCAGCAGCAAGGTGGCGGTGCAACACTCTGACCGCTATGACTCCATTGAATACTTTAAGGAGTTATTGACTTAAAGTTCCTCCCCTCGTTTTTGTCCAATTATCCCTGCAACTAAGCATATTTTTTAAGTTATTTCAGGCTGGTAACATTCTATAGCTCTGAAAAGAACTTCGCTTACCATTTAACTTCTTTTCAAAAATTCAGCGAAATACTGGCCGGTAAATGCTGTTGGATGGGCGCTGACTATTACCTTTGGTGTTTTTGATAAATAGGAATTCGCGGATGAAGCCGCTCCCACAGGGTTCACAGGCATATATCATCAGCACCGGGTTTTAAAATAACGGCATGGTGATCGTGGGCCGAATAAAAGTAGGTATATTTTGTGTGACGATTTTTAAAAAAGTATTACTATGTGTCGGCAATTGGTTTACATTACAGGACAGAGTTGCATAAAAAAAAGTAATTTTAAATTATTGCCACCGAGTTTCAGCTGGATTGGGAAAAGCACTGTGGGAGCGGCTTCAGCCGCGAATAATGGCTGGTATGCCTCCACAAGGCTGGATAATCTCAAGTAATATTTTTCTTGAATAAATTTGCTCGAACAAAAAACAGGCCAAATCAAGCTAAATATTTCCAGTTTTTTACCGGCTGAAAGCCAGTGAGCATCCATCAATCATATGCAGAGTTCAAGGTGTTTAATCTATAACCAAGGAGGAAGAAATGAAAAAGAGGATGGTGGCGGCGGCCGCTTTGTTTAGTCTGGCGATAATTGTCCCAGGCGGGGCTGCGGCGGAACTGCCGGCCGAGGTTGTCCAACAGATCAGGGAGTTGGCTGAGCAGAATCAAAAAATTGTTGCCCAAAACCGTTTGTTGATCGAGAGGATCGAAAAATTGGAACAAGCGGTTGCGGAAAACAGGGAGGCGGCCGGGGAGGTTAATTCTCAGCTCGCTGATTACGATGGTTCATTGTTACAAAAGATCAATGAGCGGGTAACCCTGAGCGGCCTGGTTGAGGTGGAAGGGGCGGTGACCGATGATTTTAACGGGACCAACACCTCCGATCTTGCCCTGGCCACGGTGGAGCTTGGCCTTGATGCCGAAATATCACAGTGGTCCAGCGCTCATCTGCTGCTCAAATATGAGGATGGCGCATCCGGGTTAGGGGTGGATGAGGGCACGATCACCCTAGGCAATCTGGATAATTACCCGGTCTATCTCACAGTGGGCAAGATGTATGTCCCTTTTGGAAACTATACCTCCAATATGATTTCCGATCCGCTTACATTAAACCTTGGCGAAAGCAATGAGGACGTGATCCAGCTCGGCTTTGAGGCCAACGGCTTTTATGGGGCGCTCTATGCCTTTAACGGTGAGGTTGAGGAGACCGGCAGGGATAACCTGGTGCGGGAGGTCGGCGCAAGCCTGGGCTATCTCTATGCCAATGATGAGCATGCTCTTGACCTTGGGGTCGATTGGCTCAACAATATTGCGGATTCGGACGGGCTGTCCGGGTATCTCATGGCCGCGCCCCCGGAAGGAGCGGGATTAACCGAAATAGCAGATCAGGTTAACGGTATTGCCGCCCATCTGCTCTATAATTACGGGCCGTACAGTCTGATCGGGGAATATGTCGCGGCCACCGAAGCCTTTGCCGCCTCGGAACTTGCCTATAACGGCGGGGGCGCCAAGCCCAAGGCCTGGAATGTGGAGGTTGGTTATACCAGCGAGCTGATGGGCAAGGAAACCACCCTGGCCCTTGGTTACCAGGGGAGCGACCAGGCCGTTGACCTGGGGCTGCCGGAAAAGCGCTACCTGGCCGCGGTCAGCATGGGGATAATCGATAACACCTCACTGGCCCTGGAATACATCCACGACGAGGATTATTCGGTTGCAAACGGCGGGACGGACAACGATGCCGAGACCGTGACCATGCAGCTGGGGGTGGAATTCTAAAAAAAAAGGCTGAACAACTAAAACAATGTCCCCTCCTAAAATAAGTCTCCCAGATGTAAACTTTTTTTAGGACGAGACAACAATATAAAAAAAGGCCCGACGGAAATTCCGCCGGGCCTTTTTTAGATCAATACACTACTAACTAAGCTTTTAAGGGCTTAAATTAGAAAGTCATGGTCAGTGAGTTGGTCAAAAGGGTAACATTGTGCAGAGCCTGACCGGAAACACCTTCCTGGAAGTAATCACCAGTATCAAGGTAACCAAGGTGTACTTCATAGGTCAGGTTGTCGAGCAACTTATAGGCAGCGCCAACGTTATACTCAACACCGTAGTCATCATCCTGGTTGGCGATCTTCTCTTCATCAGCCATGGCGTAAGCGATAGCAGCATTCAGAGTTAACTTATCAGATGCTTTGTAGTTAGCAAACAGGCCGATCATGTGAACACCGTCGTCAACCATGTCGGCGTCGGCAGCAAAGGTGTCACCATTGAGCAAGCCGGTGTCATCGCCGGTAAGGATCAGCAGGGGGTTGAAGTCTTTACCAAGACCAGAGGTGCCCATGAAAGCTTCGTTGTCAGTACCGCCAGCTTCATCACCAGAGGCATAAACATAAGTAGCGCCGATATTCAGGTCGCCGAGCTGTTTGTCTGCGTGAAGGTACAGAGCAGATGCATCATAATCGGTGTTGGCGTCAGCACTCTTGTCACCAAACTGATGGGCGGCTTCCATGGCAAAGTTGATGTCGGCAATCTTGTAGTTAGCGGCCAGCTCAACCTTGCTGGTTTTGTTGGATTTAACTTTCTGTACCGGCGGTGTTGCGGTGCTAGGAGTTCCATCAACGGTGTAGTTATAGGCTATGGCGGCCTTGCCGTTGGCAGACTTGTGGCTCAAAGAAGCCTTGTAAAGGTCACTGTCGGAATGTGAGTTAGCGCCGATGGAATCATTCTCAGTCTTTTTCTCGGTCATCAACATCAGAGACCAAGCGCCGCTTACCATCGAAGGCCACCACATGATGCGGTCGGCATTGGTAGAAGAGTTAAGGAAAGCACCTTCCCAAGCGCCGCCTTCTGCACGACCGATGCGGATCTTACCGACCGGAGACATGTACTCCATGTAAATTTTGTGCACATTGAAGTTGCCGCCGCTAGAAGTGGCAAGGTCTTCCTGGGAACCCCAAACGGTAGCCTTGGCAAAACGAATGTCAGCCTTCATGGAAACATTGTCGTTTACTTTCATGGTGGGCAGCATTTTGAAGGTGTGCTCATACCATGAGTCGGTACCTTCATCTGCATTACCGGCATCATCAACTAAAACTACACCGGAACCAATTGCTTCATTCATGGAGGTACCGGTTACGTTGTAAACACCGGTTACGGACAGATCCAGAGCGGAGGCGGTGGTGGCTACACCAGCGACCAGGCCCAGGGCTGCAACGGTTGCTAATACTTTTTTCATCTCTTATCCCCTTTACTAAAGTTGTGTAAAAAAAACCTTCTCCTCATTTTTTCAAAAAGGTGAGTTGCAGGTTTTCCCGCCCTGCATGCGCCGTTTTTGAAAAAGTCTTTTCAGAACCAATTAAAAACAGGGTTTCGGGACAATGTCAAGTTTTTTGTACAATAAAAAATAAAAAGTACAAAAAATAATATTTGCAAATAATTTTAATTTGTTGGCTCGGTATTTTCAGCTTTTGCAAGATTTAGCTGGTACATGAGCACGGTGCAGTTCTGCTCCTCAAGAAAACTTAGGGAACTGCCGGGGAGAATAATGCCTACCAGCAGCTCTGCCTTGGTGTTGTCTGGGTTGGGGCTCAACAGGTAATCAACGATATAGCCGTCGATCTTTTGGGTGCGCCACAGCTCGGCCAACGCGATGCCGTTCCAGGTCAGGGCATGGATCTCGCCGGCTGGATAGCTCTTCATGTTTTTAAAGACCCGGGAGGCCGAGGAGAGGTTTTTGTTGATCAAGATGTCGGGCAGCCCGTCGTGGTTTAAATCCCTGACTATGATCCGAGAGGGGATATAGACGCGGTTAAGGTCCTTGTCCGCATCAAGCTCCGCTGCCAGGCCAAGACCGTCCCGGCCGCCGATGAAGCGGGTCGAGCCACCGTAATAATCATCGCTTTTCCAGAGAATGGAGCCGGCCGCGTGCATGACCTGGAGGCGGTCATACTGGTCGATGGCGATTATCTCATTGATCTTGTCCCCGTCCAGATCGGCCACGGCAAAGTCAAAAAGATTAACCTTGGCCGGCATCTCGAAACGGGATTCCTGGGCCAGGTTGTTGCCGGCAAGTGCCAGGCGATAGATGCCGGGGCTAACGGGATAGTCGATATCTGCCCGTTGGCCGAGCAGCACCTTGCCCTCGCCGGGTATGTCCATGGTGCGCAGATAGAAAGGGGCGTCTTCGACCAGATAATTAACCTGGTCTTTTTCAATCCATTCAAAGGCAAAGGAATTAGGCGCGTTGTAATCTGCGGCGCTTACATAGACCTCGGGCTTGTGGTTGCCGTTCAGATCTCCAATCGATACGGCATGGATCCGGAGGCGGTTGGCCACTGTGACCTGGCCGACCTTGGCAAAGCGGTTGCCGTCCCGGGAAAAGATCTGGACGCTTTTGCGATCCGCCATAATAATTTCATCTACCCCGTCGCCGTTGAGATCCGCCTTTTCAATATATTGCAGGGACATTCTCATGTTCTGGCTCTTGGTGAAGCCGGAGGTGGCGCCCTTGGGGGTGATAAAGGGGGAGGCGCCGTAGAAGCCATTTCTGCCGGCCAGAGTCCGGTCCGGATGGGCGCTCATGTAAGGATTTGTCGCCTGGCTGTTTTGAGTCGGGGCGGTTGCCGGTTGGACCAAGGCGGTGGCCGGGCGGGGGTGGCTGAATACCTTTTCACTGATATCCCAGGCCAATTTGTCAATGGCCAGGATTATTTCATCTTCATTTTTGGCGGTAGCATAAAAACTCTGCAACGAGCCCTGGGCAACATTGAAAACCTTGGAGTCAATGGAGAGGCTGCTGCCGAAAGCGGTCAAGCTGCCGATAACCAGATAGTCGGCCTGCAGCTGTTTGCCGGCCTGCCGGTAGTCATCAACGTTTTTTAGCTGTGCCGGGCTGGGCAAGGTTTGATCCACCGTTGCCCGGTCGATAATGGTGAGGCCGACTTCCGAGGCCAGGCGGCTGCCGAGCATGTCGCGGATGCCGTTGGTGAGGTAGGTCATGTCCTTGGGGCCGTTGCTCTTAAAGGGCAGAAAGGCGATTCGGCCCGGCGCCTCTGCGGCGGCGGCATGATTTGCGGCAACCGGCGCCAGCAGAAATAGGGTCATGAAGAGAATGGCCAAACAGTCGGAAATCTTGGTGGTAAGTCGGAACATATTATATCCTTGATTGCATTGGGGCTGGATTTGTCTTAAATTTCTGCAAGAAAACAGGTTATTTCTACTCGAAACAAGAAGGGAGGGGCAAGTGTTTTTTCGAGGAGGCTTTGTCCTGTTAATTTTAACCACGAAGCCCACGAAGAACGTGAAGGGGTAAAGATGGGAAAATTTTTTTTTGAGATCTTTCTGCTCTGCGTAGTAAAGAAGAATATTTTTTGTTTTTAGAGCCAAAGTTAAGACCTCTGATTTTAATAAAGGATATGCACGATGATGTTTGATGAACTTTCCAATCGTGTTATAGGGTGTGCGCTTGAAGTGCATCGGCATTTAGGGCCCGGATTATTAGAGTCGACCTATGAGCAATGTCTGGCACATGAATTGGCTGTGGCGCAAATTGCATTTAAGTTGCAAGCCCCTTTGCCCGTTGAATATAAAGGTATCAATTTAGATTGCGGATACAGGGTGGATGTCTTGGTGGGAGATAAACTGATTGTTGAGTTGAAAAGCGTCGAAAGAATTTTACCGATTCATCAGGCGCAGCTGCTGACATACTTAAAGTTGGCCATGGTTCCTATTGGTTTGCTCATCAATTTTAACGTCAAACAATTGAAAGATGGGATAAGGAGATTAGTCTTGTGAAAATATTTGTGAACTATGTTGTATAGATCAATGTCCGAATTATAGTAAATTTTAAAAAAACTTCGTGAGCTTCGTGCTCTTCGTGGTGAAATCAAAAAACTTATGACAACAACAATCTATCTGGCCCGGCACGGGGTGACGATGGCCAACCAGGAAAATCGCTTTGCCGGGCGCAGTGATGAGCCTTTGCATCCCGAGGGCGCAGAGCAGGTGGCTGAGGTGGGGCGGGCTTTGGCGGCAAAAGCGATAACGGCAATTTATTGCGGACCCTTGCCCAGAACCAGGCAATCCGCCGAGATTATCGGGCAGATCATCAAGGCGCCGGTGCGCAGCGATGAGGGGCTCAATGAGATCTTGCTTCCCCATTGGGATAAATTAACCAAAGACGAGATCAGGGCGCGGTTCGGTCGGCAGTATCCAACCTGGCTCAGTGATCCGGCCGGCTTTTCGGTGCCGGGCTGTGAAACCATTGCTGATGTGCAGAAGCGGGCGGTCAACAGTATTGAGGCGATCTTTGCTGATAACCGTGGCAAGAGTGTTCTGGTGGTCAGTCATTTAATCGTGGTGCGTGCCCTGCTGCTCTTTTATCAGCAAAAGCCGATTGCTGATTTTCGCTCGATCAAGGTGAGCAACGCCCAGGTGGCGACGCTTAGCCGCAATGATGACGGGCTGGTTACGGTTGACTATTAGCCCGCCCCTTACTTGCCGATGTCCCGGTGATGGAGCTGGATGTCGGGGTATGTCTCTGATAGTTTTTTGCTGATCGCTTCCGCCAGGGCCACCGAACGGTGCCGGCCGCCGGTGCAGCCCACCCCGATAACCACCTTTTCCTTTTCAATCCTAAGGTATTCGGGCAGAAGAAAGTGGAGCAGCGCCAACACCTGTTGTTGAAACTTGTTGCCGACCTCGTTGTTCATGGCGTAGGCGGCCACCTCTGGCTCCCGGCCCGTTTTATCTTTCAGTTCAGGTACATAGTAGGGATTGGGTAAAATCCTGGCGTCGAAAAGCAGGTCTGCCTCATCGGGCAGGCCGTGTTTGTGGCCAAAGGAGAAGATGCTGATCTGCATGGGCTTATTCCGTTTGCGCAAAAATGGCGAGCAGTTCGTTGGGGTCCGCAGCTTGCATCAGTCTGCTCCGGGTTTGGGCGTTTTTGAGAAAACGGGATAACTCGGCCAGGCAGTTGAGGTAGCTGGTCGCGGTGTCTTCCGGGGCGATGAGCAGGAAAAAAAGGTGGGCCGGTTTACCGTCGAGGGCGTCATAGGCAATGCCGTCTCGACTGCGGCCGAAGCAGATGGCTATTTCGCCAAAGCCTTTGATCTTGCCGTGGGGAAGGGCAACGGTGTCGCCGATGCCGGTGGAGCCGAGGTTTTCCCGGTCAAGCAGGATTTGGTAGAGGGTTTGTTCGTCCAGCCCTTGATATTGTTTGACAACCGCGGCCGCCAATTCGTGGAGGACCTCTTTTTTGCTGGTGGCGTGCAGCTCCGGGATGATGAGATCTTTTTTGATGTTAGCGATCAGTCCCATTTCAGGGTCCCATGTTTGGCTTTTTGCGGAGCTTGGAAGGGAGAATGCCCAGCTGTTCCCGGTACTTGGCCACGGTGCGGCGGGCCAGCTGGATATTTTCCTTTTTGAAAATCTCGGCAATGGCATTGTCGCTCAGCGGTTTTTCGTGGTTTTCGTTCTGGATGATCGTGCGGATTCTGGCCTTGATGCTTTCCGAGGCCATATCGTCACCGCCCTGGCGGCTGATGGTTGAGTTGAAGAAGTATTTCAGCTCAAAGGTGCCCTGGGGGGTGTGCACATATTTGTTGCTGGTGACCCGGCTGATCGTGGACTCGTGCATGCTGATGTCTTCGGCCACATCCCGCAGTACCAGCGGCTTGAGAAAGGCGATGCCTTTTTCGAAGAAGTCGTATTGAAACTTTAAGATCGATTCCACCACCCGGTAGATGGTGCGTTGCCGTTGCTGGATACTCTTGATCAGCCAAACCGCCGACTTGAGCTTTTCCTGGACATAATCCTTGGTGGCGGCCGGCGCATTGGAATCTTTTTTGAGGATGTCCTTATAATAGTTGCTGACTTTGAGCCGGGGCAGCCCTTCATCGTTTAGCATGATGACATACTCGCCGCTGATCTTATGGACGTATACGTCAGGGATGATGTAATGGGGCTCTTCATCGGAATAGGCTCGGCCGGGATGGGGGTCGAGGCCCATGATGATCTTGACCGCGGCGATGATCTCTTCCAGTCTTTTGCCGCAGGCCTTGGCCATTGCCGCAAAGTTTTTATTTTCCAGGTGGTGCAGGTGGTCGCGGACCATGATGGTGGCCAGGGAGTCGGCCAGGCCCAGGCGGTCGAGCTGCAGCAGCAGGGATTCCTTGACATTGCGGGCGCCGACCCCGGAGGGGTCCATCTCCTGGATCGCCTTGATCATTTTAACCGCCATGGCCGGCGAACAGTTGGTGTCGGCGACAATGTCCTCCTCGCTGATCTCGAGAAAGCCGTTTTTGTCCAGGTTGCCGATGATGAACTGGCCGATCTCTTTTTCTTGGTCACTCAGATGGGAGAGGTTGAGTTGCCACTGCAGGTGGGATTGCAGGTTCGGTTTGGTCGACATGATGTCCAGCCTGGATGGCAGATCGGCGTCATCCTTGGGCTGTGGTGAAAAACTGCCCTCATACTCGTTGCTGTAGTTCGACCAATCTATTTCGGAAAGCGACGAGGTGCTTTCCATCTGGACTTCCGAGGTCAGTTCCGACTCCCGGGTCAGCGGTTCCAGTTCGTTGCTGGCCACCGAGTCAAGGCTGTTGTCCGCGGAATCCGAGCCGTCCAGCGCCTCCTCCAGCACCGGATTGATCTCGATTTCCTGTTGCAGGGTCTCGGCAAGTTCTAGGCGGGAAAGCTGCAGGAGTTTGATCGCCTGCTGCAGCTGGGGGGTCATGACCAGCTGCTGGCTGAGTTTAAGTTGTTGTCGGAGCTCTAACGCCATTCCCGGGTGTCCTCTGTAATCAAAAAGTGCGACATTTTTTTAGATGTTGTTTAGTTATTTTATCTTGCTCTTGCGGAAAAGTATAGGCCGGAGGGAGATAGTACCATTATAAAGTAAAATTTTCGCCGAGATACATCTTGCGGGCGGCCGGGTGTTTGACAATGTCGTCCGCCGTCCCATGGGTCAGGATCTCCCCCTGGTTGACGATATAGGCCCGGTCGCAGACCGAGAGGGTTTCCCGGACGTTGTGGTCGGAGATAAGGACGCCCAGCCCTCTTGATTTGAGGTCTTGGATGATCAGCTGCAGGTCGGCCACCGACAGGGGGTCGATTCCGGCAAAGGGCTCGTCAAGGAGGATAAAGTTGGGGTTGGTGGCCAGCGCCCGCATGATCTCCACCCGCCGCCGTTCGCCGCCGGAAAGGGAGTGGCCCCGGTTTTTGGCCAGGTAGTCGATTTTAAGATCTTCCATCAGTTGAGCGGTCCGTTTGCGGATCTCTTTTTTGGGAACCCCCAAGGGCTCGAGGACGATCCGGACATTTTCTTCCACGGTCAATTTTTTGAAGATGGATGATTCCTGGGGCAGGTAAGACAAGCCGCGCAAGGCGCGCCGGTGAATGGGCAGCCTGGTGATCTCCTCGTTGTTTAATAAAATCGAACCGCTGTCCGGCCGGATAAAACCGGCAATGGAATAAAAGGTGGTGGTTTTCCCGGCGCCGTTGGGGCCCAGGAGGCCGACCACGCTGCCGGTTTCAACCTGCAGGCTGATGCCGTTGACCACCTTTCTGGTTTTGTACTGTTTTACGATATTTCTGGTCTCGAGTACCGGCACTTTTTCCCCTCAATGAGCCTGTTATTTTTTTTCGTTTGGATTTTCGCCGCCGGGGTAGAAAAAGGCCTTGACCCGCTCGCCTTTTTTGTCGCTGCGTTCGACAACACTCTTGCCTTCGTCCAGATAGAGGAGCACGCTGTCCCCGGTTACCAGGTTGTTATCCTGCCAGACCTTGGTGTTGCCGGTGATCAGCACCTTTCTTTCCAGTTCAAAATATTCCATGTTGTCGCCGGTGGCGACCCAGCCCTGGTTGTTGATCTCCACGTTGCCGGTGGCAAAGAGCTTTTTGATTTTACGGGCATCGCCCGCCGGTTGCGCCGCTTTTTCCGCTTCGGACAGATAGTAGACCGTCATTTCATCGGAGCGGATGATCAGTTCGCCCTGTTTGGCGTCAACATTGCCTTTGAAGATAACCGCATTTTCCTTTTTCATCGATTCCATGCGGTCCGCCTCGATGTTGATCGGCATATTATTGTTCGAGTTGTCGGCCGCGGGTTTTTCCTCGGCGGCAAAGCTTGTCGAGGAAAGGCAGGTGAGAAGAAACAAAAATAAAAATCTGATAATGTTTTTCATTATCATTATGTTGATCCTGAGTTAAGGTTTTAGTAGAGATTAATGTAATAAATAAATTGTCAGCCGGGAAAGGGCTATAAGATAACAGCATCGTCATTGCTCGGCAAATGCTTTGCTGATTTTAATCGTTTTAGTTTAGCCTTTTTGTTGAGCGATGCACAACTTCTTTACATCTGTGTTGCCGCTCAGTATATATTCCGGTTATGGGAATTTTCCAGTTTACCTGGAAAATAATTATCTGGTCATTATTAATTTCAGCATACCGGTTATTATGAAAAAAGGTCTAGAAAAAGCAAAAATACTGGTTGAGTCTCTGCCCTATATTAAAAAATTTTACGGCAAGACCGTGGTTATCAAGTATGGCGGCCACGCAATGGTGGATGAGGAGCTCAAGAAAAATTTCGCCCTTGATATCATCCTGATGAAGTACATCGGCATCAACCCGGTGGTGGTACATGGCGGCGGCCCGCAGATCAACAAGTTTCTGGCCAAGATGAACATCAAGTCCGACTATATCCAGGGCATGCGGGTCACCGACGGCGAAACCATGGATGTGGTGGAAATGGTCCTGGTCGGCAAGGTCAACAAGGAGATCGTCAGCCTGATCAACTATCACGGAGGCAAGGCCGTGGGCTTATCCGGCCGCGACGGCGATCTGATCAAGGCCCGCAAGATGAAGATCATGAAGGAGATAGCCGAGAACGCGCCGCCCGAGTTGATCGATCTGGGCCGGGTGGGGGAAGTGGTTGACGTTAACCCCGGCATCCTCGAAACCCTGGATGCCCGTGATTTTATTCCGGTCATCGCGCCGGTGGGCGTCGGCGAGGACGGCCAGGCTTATAATATCAATGCCGACCTGGTGGCCGGGGCCATCGCCCGCCATATCAAGGCGGAAAAGCTTATTCTGCTCACCGATGTCGCCGGGGTTCTTAATAAGGCAGGCGAGCTGGTCTCCTCCATGACCTGCGGCGAGGTGGAAAATTATATCAAGGAAGGGGTGATCGCCGGCGGCATGATCCCCAAGGTCAACTGTTGCAAGGAAGTGGTGCGGGCCGGGGTCGGAAAGGCCCATATCCTTGACGGCAGGCTCGAGCACGCCATCCTGTTGGAGATGTTTACCCCGGAAGGGGTCGGCACCGAGGTGGTGGTATGATGGCGGATTCTCAATGGATTAGCAGGAGCAACAAACACTTCATGAACACCTATGGCCGTTACCCGGTGACCATGGTTTCCGGCAAGGGATGTACCCTGACCGATGTCGAGGGCCGGGAGTATCTGGATTTTCTGGCCGGGATCGCGGTCTGCAGCCTGGGCCATTGTCACCCGGCCATTACCGAGGCGATCTGCGCCCAGGCCGGCAAGCTGGTTCATGTTTCCAACCTTTATTATACGATACCGCAGACCGAGTTGGCCGAGCTGCTGGTGGCCAATTCCTTTGCCGATCGGGTGTTTCTGGCCAATTCCGGGGCCGAGGCCAATGAGGCCGCGATCAAGCTGGCGAGAAAGGCCGCCGGGCCGGGCCGTTTCGAGGTGATCTCCCTGGCCGGCTCTTTCCATGGCCGGACCCTGGCCACGGTGGCGGCCACGGCCCAGGAAAAATTCCATCAGGGCTTTGAGCCCCTGCCCCAGGGCTTTCGCTATGCGCCCTTTGGCGATATCGAGGCCCTGGCCGAGATGATCACCCCCCAAACCTGCGCGGTGCTGTGCGAGCCGCTGCAGGGCGAGGGTGGGGTGCGGCCGCTGGCCAAGGAATATCTGCAGGCGATCCGCGCCCTGTGTGATGAGCGGGATCTGCTGTTGATCTTTGATGAGATTCAGGTGGGGATGGGGCGGACCGGCAGCCTGTTCGCCTATGAGCAGCTGGGGGTGACCCCGGATATCATGACCCTGGCCAAGGCCCTGGGCAACGGGCTGCCCATCGGCGCCATGCTCGCCACCGACAAGGTGGCGGCCGCCTTTGTCCCGGGCAGCCACGCCTCCACCTTTGGCGGCAATCCGGTGGCCTGCGCCGCGGCGGTGGTCGCCACCCGGATTATGTTGACCCCTGGGTTTCTGGCCGAGGTCAAGGCCAAGGGTGATTATCTTAACGAAAAACTTACCGCCCTGGCTGAAAAATATCCGCAGATCGCCTACCCGGCCCGGGGGCTGGGTCTGATCCAGGGGTTGCCGCTCACCGAACAATTTATCGAGCAGGGCGGCGCCATTGTTACCAAGCTTTTTGAGCGGGGGGTATTGCTCAACTTTGCGGGGAATAAGGTGCTGCGTTGTCTGCCGCCGCTGGTTGTCTCCCGGGCGGAGATCGACCGGATGATTACGGTTCTCGATGAGGTTTTTGCCGGGTTAACATTATAATTTTCCCTGATTTTACGTGAAAATCTCTTTGCAAAAAAAAAAGTTTTTTTGTATGCATTGAAGTTTGGCTCAATCTGTGGCGGGCAAGTGTCCGCCCTTGATCGTGATTGAGCCCATTTTTTTTGGCGGTCCCGGGCATCTTGCGGGGATGGCCTATTCAATTGGCTGGATTGGCGTTTGCCGGATGATTTGGCAGGCGGCGGTGTTTGATTAAGAGAGCAGGAAAATGACAAAGCATTTATTGGCACTTCGGGATTTCAGCAAAGAGGAGTTGTCAGCGTATATAGATCAGGCGCTTTTGCTTAAAAAAGAGGCCAAGGCCGGGGTTCGCCATGAGCATCTCTTGGGCAAAACCGTTGCCCTGATCTTTGAAAAGCCTTCCACCCGGACCAGGGTTTCCTTTGAGTCTGCCATGTATGGCCTGAGCGGACGGGTGATTTATCTCTCCGGCCGCGACACCCAGCTGGCCCGCAATGAACCGCTTAAGGACATGGCGCGGGTGATGGCCCGTTATGTGGACGGCATCGTGGTCCGGACCTATGGTCAGGAGATTGTCGACGAGCTGGCCCGTTATTCCTCGGTGCCGGTGATCAACGCCCTGACCGACCTCCATCATCCCTGTCAGATCCTGAGCGATATCATGACGGTGATCGAGCAGAAAGGAGATATTGCCGATCTGCATATCGCCTGGATCGGCGACGGCAATAATATGGCCAACTCCTGGATTCAGGCGGCCGGCAAGCTCGGTTTTGCCCTTACCCTGGCCTGTCCGGCCGGCTATGATCCCGATCCGCAGATCCTGAAAGAGGCTGTCGCCGAGGCGGGCAAGCCGATTACCGTGGTCCGCGACCCGGCCGCGGCGGTGGCGGGAGCCGATGTGATCAACACCGATGTCTGGGCCAGTATGGGCCAGGAGAGCGAGCAGGCCGAGCGCGAGAAGATTTTCGCCCCCTATCAGGTGAACAGCGCCTTATTGGCCAAGGCCAAGGGCGACGCCATTGTTCTGCACTGCCTGCCCGCCCATCGGGATGAAGAGATCACCGACCAGGTGCTGGAGGGGCCGCAATGTGTCGCCTTTGACCAGGCGGAGAACAAGCTCCATATCCATAAGGCGATCCTGGCCATTCATCTGGCAGCGAAATAAGCAGTGGCGAGTGGTGCTGCCCGAGGGCGGCGGGACTTGCCATTTTGTAGTTATAATTTTTCATTGATTAATAAGGAGTGACTCGTGGCTTCTGAAATAAAAAAAATTGTGCTGGCCTATTCCGGCGGGCTTGACACCTCGGTCATTCTCACCTGGCTCAAGGAAGAATATAAGTGTCCGGTGGTGGCTTTTTCCGCCGACGTCGGTCAGGAAGAAGACTGGGATGCGGTAAGGAAAAAGGGGATGGCCACCGGCGCCGACAAGGTGGTGATCTCGGATCTTAAGGAAGAGTTTGTCCGGGATTACGTTTTTCCGGCCTTCCGGGCCAATGCCATCTACGAAGGTTCTTATCTGCTGGGCACCTCCCTGGCCCGGCCGGTGATCGCCAAGGAACAGGTGCGGGTCGCCGAGGCGGAGGGGGCCGATGCGGTCAGCCACGGCGCCACCGGCAAGGGCAATGATCAGGTTCGTTTCGAGCTCGGCTACCTTGGGCTCAACCCCAAGCTCACCATTATCGCCCCCTGGCGGATCTGGGATCTCAACTCCCGGACCAAGCTTGTCGAGTACGCCCAAAAACATAATATCCCGGTGCCGACCACCAAGAAAAATCCTTACAGCTCCGATGAGAACCTGCTTCATATCAGCTTCGAGGGCGGCATTCTGGAAAATCCCTGGAATGAGCCGGAGGAGAGCATGTTCAAGCTCTCGGTTTCGCCGGAAAATGCGCCGGACAAACCTACCTATGTCGAGATCGAGTTCAAGGGCGGCAGCCCGGTGGCCATCGACGGCGAGGCCCTTTCGCCGGCCAACCTGCTGGCCCGGCTCAACAAGCTCGGCGGCGCCAACGGCATCGGCCGACTCGACATGGTGGAAAACCGGTTTGTCGGCATGAAATCCCGGGGCGTCTATGAGACCCCGGGCGGCACCATTCTGCGCGCCGCCCATCGCGATCTGGAAACCATCACCCTGGATCGGGAGGTGATGAAGATCCGCGACGGTCTGGTCCCCCGCTATTCGGAACTGATTTACAACGGATTCTGGTTCTCGCCGGAGATGAAGCTGATGCAGGGGACCATGGACGCGGCCCAGGCCACGGTGAACGGCGTGGTTCGGCTTAAACTGTACAAGGGCAACTGTGTCCCGGTGGGTCGCAAATCCGATAACTCCCTTTATCAGGAGAGCTACGCCACCTTTGAGGCCGACAACGTTTACACCCAGGCCGACGCCGGTGGTTTTATCCGGCTTAACGCCCTGCGGTTGACGATTCAGGCGCTGGTTGAAAAAGGCAGGAAATAGTCTTATCGCCGCATAAGGTTGCGCGGCCCCAAAAGGGCTGCAAGGCAAACCTGTGGATGTGGGAGCGAATTCATTCGCGAAAAGAAAAGATGTTGGGGGACTTGCCGGCCATTGTTCGCGGCTGAAGCCGCTCCCACCGAGCTATGGTCTTCCCCATGGCTGCAGTTACATGGTAAGCAGCGCATTAATAAAAATTTGTTTTAATCACAACAAGCCAGGCAAAAAATATGTCTTCAGCAGAGCAGAAAAAACAAGCGCCGGCCAAACTATGGGGCGGCCGCTTTTCCGAGAAAACCGCCGCCTCGGTGGAGGCCTTCACCGCTTCCATTCATTATGACGCCCGGCTCTATCGGCACGATATCGCCGGCAGCCGCGCCCATGCCACGATGCTGGCCCGGCAGGGGCTGATCAGCAACGAGGAGCGCGACCTTATTCTCCAGGGTCTGACTGAGATCGAGGCGGAGATAGATGCCGGTGATTTTGTTTTTCGGCCCGAGCTTGAAGATATTCACATGAATATCGAAAAAACCCTGGTGGAAAAAATCGGCCCGGCCGGGGAAAAGCTGCATACGGCCCGCAGCCGCAACGATCAGGTGGCCCTGGATGTGCGGCTCTATCTGCGGGAGGAGTGCCGGACTCTGATCGGGCTGCTCACCGGTCTGCAGCGGGCCTTTGTCGGCCTGGCCCGGCGTTATCAGGACACGGTGATGCCGGGTTATACCCATCTGCAGCGGGCCCAGCCCGTGCTGGTGGCCCATCATCTGCTGGCCTATTATGAGATGTTCGGCCGGGATAAGGATCGGCTGAGTGATTGTCTGAAAAGGATCAATGTCTTGCCCCTGGGCGCCGCCGCCCTGGCCGGCACCGGCCTGCCCATCGACCGGGAGTTTGTTGCGGCCCAGCTCGACTTTCCGGCAGTGTCCGCCAACAGTATGGACACGGTGGGCGATAGGGATTTCGTGGTCGAGTTCATGGGGGCGGCCAGCCTGATCCAGATCCATCTGAGCCGCCTTTCCGAAGAGCTGGTGCTCTGGGCCAGCGAGGAATTTTCCTTTGTTGCCCTGGCGGACAGTTTCTGTACCGGCAGCAGCATCATGCCCCAGAAGAAAAATCCCGATATCCCGGAGTTGATCCGGGGCAAGACCGGCCGGGTAGTCGGCAATCTCATGAGCCTGCTTACCCTGCTCAAGGGGTTGCCGATGACCTATAACCGTGATCTGCAGGAAGACAAGGAACCGCTGTTCGACACGGTGGATACAGTGCTGCCCTCGGTGGCGATCATGACCGAGCTGCTGGCCAACCTGGAATTCAATGAGGAGCGGCTGCGCAAAGGGATGGGCGGCGGCTATATGACCGCCACCGATCTTGCCGATTATCTGGTGCTCAAGAATATTCCCTTCCGCCAGGCCCATGCCATTGTCGGCCGGACCGTGGCCTATTGCATCGAGCAGGGCAAGGAGTTGCCCGAGCTCACCCTTGAGGAGTTGCACAATTTTTCCGAGGTGATCGGCGAGGATGTTTTCCCGCTGCTCACCATTGAAGGATCGGTGAACAGCCGGGTTTCCACGGGCGGCACCTCCGGCCGGATGGTGGCCGCGGCCCTGGCCAAGGCCGAGGCGGATTTGGAGGAGGGGCGATGATGGGTCAGTCAGGAGCAACGGTGAACCGATGTCTTATCTTGCTGGCGCTGGCCTCTCTGCTGGTGCTGGGCGCCTGCGGCAAAAAAACCAGGCCGGTGCCGCCGGATACGGTGCTGCCCGCCCCGATCACGGATTTGCGCGCCAAGCTCGATGAAAAGGGGGTGACCCTGACCTGGTCGTTTCCCACCCGCACCGTGCAGGGGGAGCGTCTGCCATATAGGTTGGACGGCTTCAGGTTGTTGCGCGCGGTGGTGGCGGAAAAGGATTATTGCGCCGGTTGCCCGGTAACTTTCGGGCCGGCCATTGATATTAAGGGTGAAAGCGGCGCCGAAGGCGAGGTGACCTATCGGGAAACCCTGTTGCGCCCCCAGCATCGTTACGTTTATCGGGTGCAGAGCCGGGCCGGTTGGTTTGTGGCCAGTGCTGATTCCAATCCGGTTGCCGTGGGCTGGGATACGCCGCTGCAGGCGCCCCGCGAGTTGGCGGCCGAAGAGGGCGATCAGCTGCTCACCCTTACCTGGCAGCCGCCCGCGGGCTTGCTGGATGGCACCGAGGTCACTGATCCGGTCCATTATCAGATTTTGCGGTCGCTTAACGGCGAGGTTTTTGCCGAGTATGGCGAGTTGGTCGACGGCTTGAGCTTTGTCGACAGAAATGTCCGCAACAGCACCCGCTATTTTTATAAAATTCGGGCGGTAAGGCTGCATCATGAGACCAAGGCGGGCGGCATGGCCACCGAGCCGGTGGTCGCCTCCCCGCGTGATCTGCAGCCGCCGGTGCCGCCGCAGCATGTGGCGGTGACGGCAATCGAGCAGGGGGTGAAGATTTATTGGGAAGCAGTGCCGGAAACGGATCTGGCCGGATTTCATATCTATCGGCGCGATCCGGCAAAGGATAAAGCGGAGCATGTCGGAGAGGTCGGCGGCGCAAGTCTCTCTTTTATCGACAAAAATCTCCCCAACTCTTCTGCTACTTGGTATTATTCGGTTACGGCCTTTGATCGGGCCCGACCGGCTAATGAAAGCTCGCCTTCCATGGAAGCGATATTTGAGGCGCGTAAACCGTAAAACCAGGCATCACGGTGCCACATGATTAAAGATTGAAAAAATTATGCATCATTTTACTTATCTAAATGACAGTATGTTTTGTGAAGAAGTGGCGGTGGCTGAGATTGCCCGGGAGGTGGGCACCCCGTTCTATCTTTACAGCACCGCAACCCTGACCCAGCATTTCAAGGCCTTTGACAGCGCTTTTGCCGATATCCCCCATATCACCTGTTTTGCGGCCAAGGCCTGTTCCAATATCGCCATTCTGCGCTTGTTCGGCAGTTTGGGCGGTGGGACCGATATTGTCTCGGGCGGCGAGCTGTTCCGGGCGCGGTCGGCCGGGGTCGATCCCAAGAGGATTGTTTATTCCGGGGTCGGCAAAACCGCGGAAGAGATTCGCTACGCCCTGGAAACGGGAATCTTGATGTTCAATGCGGAGAGTGAGCAGGAGCTCAATCTGATCCAGGCGGTTGCCGCGGAAATGAATGTCATGGCCCCGGTTTCGTTCCGGGTCAACCCGGATGTCGATCCCAAAACCCATGCCTATATTTCAACGGGGTTGGCCAAAAATAAATTCGGCATCCCCATTGAATCAGCGATAGAGGTCTACCGGCTCGCCAAACAAATGGCCAATATCGAGGTGGTCGGCGTCAGCTGCCATATCGGCTCCCAGTTGACCCAGGTCGCACCTTTTGTCGAGTCGTTGGCCAAGGTGAAGCTTTTTATCGGGATGCTGAAGGATGCCGGAATCACCATTGCTTATCTTGATCTGGGCGGCGGCCTGGGAATTCAGTATAAAGACGAAGAGCCGCCCCATCCCGAAGCCTATGGCCAGGCGATCAAAAAGGAATTGGCCGGCTTGGATTGCACCTTGATCCTGGAGCCGGGCCGGGTGATTGTCGGCAATGCCGGCGTGTTGATCACCAAGGTGCTTTATACCAAAGAGGGCAAGAAGAAGTTTATTATCGTCGATGCCGGGATGAACGATCTGGCCAGGCCGAGTCTTTATGACGCCCACCACTCCATTCAGGCGGTGACCAACCCCGGCCGGGAAAAGGTGGTGGCCGATGTGGTCGGACCCATCTGTGAAACCGGCGATTTCCTGGCCCGGGAAAAGCAAGTGCCGGCCGCGGTTAGTGATGACCTGCTGGCGGTGATGAGTGCCGGGGCCTATGGCTTTTCCATGTCCTCCAATTACAATTCCCGGCCCCGGGTTGCCGAGGTGCTGGTCAAGCATGATCAGTTTCACGTGATCAGGGCCAGGGAAGAATATGAAACCCTGATTCAGGGTGAGATGATCCCTGATTTTTTGAAAGAGCGTTAAGTTATGGCGGTTAATTTTCCAGTGGACTTTACCAAGATGAGCGGTACCGGTAACGATTTTATCGTTATCGATCATCGGCAGCCCTTTTTAAGCAAGGCGGAGATGCCCGCCTTTGCCAAGGCGGTGTGTCGGCGGAAATTTTCCGCCGGGGCCGACGGCCTGATTTTGATCGAAAACTGCGATGATGCCGATTTCCGCTGGCAGTTTTTAAACGGGGACGGCAGTTTCGCCGAGATGTGCGGCAACGGCGCTCGGTGCGCGGCCCGCTTTGCCCATGCCAAGGGCATTGCGCAGGCTAAGATGCGCTTTGCGACCATGGCCGGGATCATCGAGGCCGAGGTGATCGGGGCTTCGGTCCGGCTGAAGATGACCGAGCCCAACGGGTTGGCCCTTGATAACGTGCTGGGGGTTGATGAGCAGGATGTCGTGGTGCACAGCCTGAATACCGGGGTGCCCCATGCCGTGATTTTCATGGATGATATAGCTGCGGCCCCGGTTTTTGAGTGGGGTCGGCTTGTCCGCTTTCATGACCATTTCCAGCCGGCCGGCACCAATGTGAATTTTGTCCAGGTCCTGGCCGACGGCTCCGTGGTTTGTCGCACCTATGAGCGCGGGGTCGAGGAAGAAACCATGGCCTGCGGCACCGGAGCGGTGGCCGCCGCCATTATAGCGGGCCTGAAGGGGTATGTGCAGGCGCCGGTCGCCGTCACCACCTCGGGCGGGGATCGGTTGACCATACATTTTAAGATAGCGGCCGGCCGGCCCATGGATGTTTATCTGGAAGGACCGGCAAATTTTATCTATGACGGCCGGTTGCACGAAGAGGCGGTACGGAGTAAATGATAAGGGCTGCCAAGCCCTTTTTGTCTTTTGATATAAGTATGACATACATGAGCAGGAGAATATTATGAGCCAGTTTCGCGGAGCTTTTGTTGCAATCGTAACCCCCTTTATCGACGGGCAGCTTGACGAGCAAGGGTTGAAGGATCTGATCGAGTTTCATATCGCCAACGGCACCCACGGCATCGTGCCCTGCGGCACCACCGGCGAGTCGGCCACCATGAGCCATGCCGAGCACCACCGGGTGGTGGAGTTGACCATCAAGGCCGTCAACGGCCGGGTGCCGGTGCTGGCCGGGACCGGCTCCAACAGCACCTCCGAAACCATCGAGTTGACCAGGCATGCCAAGGAGGCCGGGGCGGACGGTGCGCTGATCATCACCCCTTATTACAATAAGCCCTCCCAGGAGGGGCTTTTCCAGCACTTCAAGGCGGTGGCCGCGGCGGTGGATATTCCGATCATTATGTATAATGTGCCCAGCCGGACCAGCATCAACATGCTGCCCGCCACCGTGGCCCGTTGCGCCGAGATCAAAAACATTGTCGGCATCAAGGAGGCCACCGCCGATCTCAACCAGATCAGCGAGGTGATTCGTCTCTGTCCGGCTGATTTTGCGGTGATGAGCGGGGATGATTTTACCTCGATGCCCACGGTGATGATCGGCGGGACCGGGGTTATTTCGGTAACCTCCAATGTTCGGCCCAAGGAGATGGCGGCGATGATGGACGCCGCCCTGGCCGGCGACGTGGCCCGGGCCAAGGAGTTGCATTACCAGCTCTTTCCCTTGATGCAGGCGATGTTCATCGACACCAACCCGGTGCCGGCCAAGACGGCGCTGGCGATGATGGGCAAGATTAAATCCGCCGCCCCGCGGCTGCCGCTTTATCCGATGAATGACGGCAGCGTGGAAAAATTGAAAAAGGTTCTCGGCGATTGCGGCATGCTGTAAGAGGCGGGCCAAAGATTTCTTGCGCCAATTATATTTATTGAGGAGAAAATCATGACGAAAGTCATTGTTGCAGGTGCGGCTGGTCGAATGGGCCGCCGGATTGCTTATATGGTTGATCGCCAGGAGGGGTTGATCCTGGCCGGCGGTTTTGAGCGGGCCGAAAGCCCGGAGGTCGGCAAGGATATCGGGGAGTTGGCCGGGCTCGGCGCCAACGGCGTGCTCGTGGCGGACAGCTTCGAGGCGGTGGCGGATCAGGGCGATGTGGTCATCGACTTTACCTTCCATGAGGCGACCATGGCCCTGGCCCGCAAAGCGGCCAAGTATAACAAGGCCATGGTGATCGGCACCACCGGCCTGAGCCAGGATAATCTGGCCGAGCTCAAGGAGCTTGCCGCCAATTTCCCCTGTGTTCAGGCCCCCAACATGGCGGTCGGCGTTAACGTCCTGTTCAAGATCGCCAAGAAAGTGGCCAATATTCTCGGTGATGCCTATGATATCGAGATCGTGGAAGCGCATCATCGGATGAAAAAAGACGCGCCCAGCGGCACCGCTCTCAAGCTCGGCGAGATGGTGGCGGAAGGGGTCAACCGCAATCTGGCCGAGGTCGGGGTCTATGAGCGCAACGGCATCATCGGTGAGCGGACCGATCAGGAGATCGGCATCCAGACCATCCGCGGCGGGGACATTGTCGGGGAGCACACCGTCTATTTCTGCGGGGCCGGCGAACGGCTGGAGATCACCCATCGGGCCCATAACCGGGATAACTTTGCCCGGGGCGCGGCATTGGCGGCCGCCTGGGTGACGAAACAGGCCAACGGCCTCTATACCATGTTTGATGTGCTCGGCCTGCAGGATCTGTAAGCCGAGTTGGATAAAGATTTTATAATGGTCCGCGCCTTTATCGGCCTTGGCTCCAACCTGGGTGACGGCTTAACAAATCTGCAGACGGCCTGGCAGCGTCTCGGCGAGGTGCCGGGCGTCCGGCTGTTACGGCTTTCCAGCCCATACCTGACCGAGCCGGTGGGCATGGTGTCATCCCACTGGTTCACCAACGGGGTGGGGGAGCTGGCAACCGAGCTCGGCCCCCATGAGTTACTGGCCGCCATGCTGGGGATTGAAGCGGCCATGGGCCGGGATCGGGCCATGACCAAGGACCGGCCGGTTGATCTGGATCTGCTCTATTTCGGGGATGAGATTATCCGCACCGCCGACTTGATCGTCCCCCATCCGGAGATGGCCAGACGGATGTTTGTCATGGCCCCGCTGGCGGAGCTGGCCCCGGATTCGGTCCATCCGCTGTTAAAAATGACCGCCGCCGAGATTTGCGCGCAACTGAGCCCGGCGGAGAAGATCGAAAAAACGGCCTGGCGGTCATAGGAGATTTTGGTGCATCCATTCAGGCTTCTGATTATCGGGATACTGCTCTATATTCTTTATCG
>Ga0224496_10000663_pt1 | contig 23452 bp, 23 predicted proteins | sample SF_Jul11_sed_USG_2_FD_168127 | JGI IMG/M metagenome (GOLD analysis project Ga0224496, IMG submission 168127) | Sediment microbial communities from San Francisco Bay, California, United States - SF_Jul11_sed_USGS_8_1 | ecosystem: Environmental > Aquatic > Marine > Sediment | place: USA...
ACCTCCCCTATTATTCGTAATGTAGTCAATTCCAGTAAAAGTTCATTTAGCATTGAAGATATTATGAACAATAAGAAAATTCTCCTTGTTAACCTTTCTCAAGGTAAATTAGGTGAAGATAATGCCACTTTGCTTGGAGCAATGCTTATCACCAAGATTCAGCTAGCTGCCATGGGTCGTGTTTATCAGACAGAAGAACAAAGGAGTGACTTTTTCCTTTATGTTGATGAGTTCCAAAACTTTGCAACAGAGTCATTCAACAAAATTCTCTCTGAGGCCAGAAAATATAGACTGAACCTTACTCTTGCCAATCAGTATATTGCTCAAATCCCAGAAGAAGTTCAAAAAGCTATCTTTGGTAACTGTGGAACAATGGCTAGTTTTGTGATGGGTTCTGATGATGCTGCTGTTTTTGCTAGAGAATATGGGGATAAATATACTAGCGAAGATCTTGTTTCACTCAGCCGCCATCAAATTATCAGCAAAATTTCTATTGATAACATTGTTTCCCAGCCATTCCCTTCTCTTACACTTCCGCCTGCAAAGAGTAAGAACAAAAACAAGGAAAAAGTTATTAGAGTCAGTCGTGAGAAATATGGAAAAGTTAAATAGATAATTTTATAAAAGCTTAAACTCATTGAGTACATCCTTCACCCTTTTGTGTGTCTTTCTGGAGATAACTTTTGAGTATCCCAGTCTTTTTGCCTCTTTTATCCGCCTATCTAGGTAACTAACATTTCTTACTTCTCCAAGAAGACCGACTTCTCCAATAAAAATAGTTTTTTGAGGTAATGATTTGTTTTTAAGTGAACTAGCCATTGCTACCGCTAATCCAAGGTCAATGGAAGGCTCCTTAACTTTGATCCCTCCAGCTATAGAAAGGAATAAATCTGTAAAACCCAAAGGTAAACCGCAGTGCTTTTCTAAGATAGCAGATAAGACTTGAATTCTTGAAAGCTCCACTCCTCTACCCACTCGGCGTGGCATAGCCAGCTGTGACTTTAAAACCAAAGCTTGAACTTCAACAAGTAAAGGTCTTGTCCCCTCCATCACACAGATAGTACTGCTTCCAGGAACAGACATATCTAAGTGTTCTAAAAAAACTTGACTAGGATTAGAAACTTCTTGTAAACCAAATTCATCAATCTTAAAAACCCCAACTTCATCCGTAGCTCCAAATCTATTCTTGATAGCACGAAGGATTCTTAAGTCTCCAGTTCTATCACCACTCAGTTCTAAGACGGCATCAACAATATGTTCTAGAATTTTAGGTCCGGCAATTCCACCCTCTTTTGTAACATGCCCTACCAAGAAAGTAGGGATATTAAGTTGTTTTACAGTCGTTGTTATCCTATCAGCGGCCTCTCTAATTTGTCCTGGAGAGCCTGCTGCACCAGCTAGATCATCCGTACTCAATGTTTGGATACTATCAACAATTACTAAATATGGTTTCTCTTTTGAAATTATTTTACAAACTTCATCAACATCTGTTGAAGTAACAAAGACTGTTTTTTCTTTAATATTCCGAAGGGAATCTTTACCGAACCTCTTAGACTTATCTTGTTCTTTATCCAATATGCGACCTATTCTAAGCCCTATTTGACTTGGACTCTCCTCTCCACTTACGTATAAAATATTACCTGTATCATTACTCGCAGCAAGATTGACTACTAGTTGTGTCAAAATTGTACTTTTACCAATTCCCGGTTCTCCACCAATTAACATTACAGCTCCTGGAACAATTCCGTGATTAGAAATATTATCTTCATTACTCATTGTTGAACTGCCCAATACACGATCAAACTCCCCTATTTTTGTAGAAATCCTCTTTTTGAAGCCTTCTACTGAGTCCACCTCTGAAAGTTTTACCAAAGTATTGCCTACTTTTAGCTTTTTACGACCAGGGAGTCCTTTACCACTACTTTTCTCTATCACTTGTTCCACCAAAGTGTTCCAAGCCCCACAACCGTTACATTGACCCTGCCATTTAGCATGGGAGTTCTCACAACTTTGACAGACATATGATGAAGAAGATTTGGCCATGTTCATATCTTAACACTCTACTCTGCTCTTGTTACAAGAAACTGACAAAGTATTAAAAATATAAATGGGTAATAAAAAACTCCCCACTTCACTTTATAAAAATAAAGTTAGTAAGGAGTTAGTTTCAATCAATACACTTTAACTAGTTCGCTTCATGCCGGTTATTACTTATATAAATAGTAACTGGCATTGAAGCGAACTATTGTGTCCACTTCAATGGTGTATCTGGGTATTAAGCGTTATTCAACTTCTGAGTCGTCAAAGAGAGTTTCAATCACTTCAACATATTGTTCTTCTGTATGAACCAGAACAATCTGAACCACCAACTCAGGAATTTCCTCATGAATATGGCGAGCAAAGGCACGCATTTGTTCAATGTGAGCATCACGTCCAAATGAGGAAAGCTTGCCACAATCGGTGTGATGCGCTACAACTAAAATCGGGAAGTGATGTAACCCATGAGCTTCCGCCACCTCTTCGATAACAGAATTTCCATAGGCTGTAGCTCCAGCCCTAAGAATACGGTCAACCATTCCTGAACCAAAGTTTTTAGACAACCACTCTTCGGTTAGATTATGGATACGAGCGTCAATACATCCGACATAACCAACTATAGCTTTGTAAGCCATATTACACATCCTCTCATATTGAGAAATTTGCGCACCAAAAACAAGTCATTAAAGTGAAATGTTAAGGTGCATTGATCGAAGTTTGTATTATAGGTTAGATCACCCAAATATTCAATAAATAAACACATTAGATAAGTAAAAAGAGACCCAACGGGGTCTCTTTTCTAATTTCAATATATTGATACTTACTCATTAACCTCTACCTCATCTGCACTCTTTACTCCTTTTAGAGCTACGACAACATCTTTGTATGTCTTAGTATTCCACTCAACTGCTTTAGCAGCAAAGGAATCATCTTTAAGCATCTCACCTAAGATACCAAACATCTTTTCTGCATCAGCCACATCTGTATTAAATCTAGGAGCCTTGTCTTCAATCCCTTGAACAGTCATAAAAGTATGACCTACTCTTTTGTTCATGATAGCTCCTGATTCTTCGTGATTACCATGAAGAACTTGAATTCTCCAATGTCTTTCTTTTGCCATAGCAATCACATCAGTACCTTGATCACCCCAAGCATATGCTGCAAAACCACAACCTGTATGATGACCTGTACTTTCAGCAATGATCTCTTCATCAGTCATTACAGAATAATCTGTTTCTCCATGATGATCATCAATGTGAATTTGTAGTCCCCAGCCAATTTTTTCACTTGCCTGTTCTACCATTCTAAAAGCATCATCTCTATCTTTACCTGCTATTTCTTCCAAAACTTTTACAAAAAGTAATGAAGCACCTAAAAATTGAGGGCCTACTTCTTTTGTCGCTTCTTCATTCTTTTTGGGAACAATCCAATTACTTCCATCCCACTCAACAAATGCAACAGCTTCTCTGCCATCTACACAACGAGGATATTCACTATTTTGAGATACAATATTTTTAGTCATAGAAAAATTCTACTTAATATTTACTTACTTAAGATGAAATTATTCTATTACTTGAGGATAAATTTAGCTAGCCTTAAATCCTAGTTTTTCTAGGATGGCTTTGTTCTTTGCAGCGATTTCTTCACCTAATTCACCTTCTTCTTCGAAGACAAATTTAAGCTTAAAGTCACCAGCAATTTTTTGAAAGAAGTCTACTTGCTCTTTAATAATTTTCTTTGCTAACTCTGGTTTCACTAAGTGAACCCATTCTGCAGAGATAATGTTTTGCCCTAAGTTAAAAGTTTGTTCTCCACCAGCAAGAGTAAATGCAATTTTCATTGCAATATGAATTTTTTGAGGTCTAACCATGTGACCTTTAATATCGTGTTTTAAAACTTGAGGATCAGAGAAAGGAAGATAACCTGCATAAAGAAGTTTCTCATCATCAGCTACTGCTTCAATATGTTGTTGAGAACTAGCGTTTGTTTGTTCCCAGGTAGAAAGATCTAATTTTTCTTTAACCCAAGCATTTTCTTCATTAGAGGCAATTCTTAAGTCGTCTCCAAGGAGTTTCTTAAGTGATTTTACAACTTCTGAAAAGCCTTCCAATCTAAAACCAGCACCAACTACACCCAACCTCTTTCCTTCATTGATTTGGACACCTTCGTCTCCACATGTAATTACGTATGACATATATTAAATTCCTTCTCGAGTATTATATCATACACCAGTCTTTTTTTAAATATGTTATATATAAATAGATACAAAAAGATCTCCAAAAATTGTTTATTAAAACAACTTTATAGAGATCTTTTTTTACTTAATTTTTAAGTTAATTTCTTATTCTTCAGAGACCATTGATTGGACAGCACCAAGGTATGCTTGCATATCTTGTTCTACTTTTTCCCAATCTCCATTTGCTTCACGAATGGAATTAAAAAGTAATTCCATGTCGATTAGTAATTGGTCGTCTGTGACGATCATTCTTTGTTTTGCCATAATTAAAGTCCTTAAAACTAACTAATTGTAGTGGTTTATTTATAACCTACAGGTACTGTAGTTGTCACTACACTTAAACTCATTCTTCTTTGTTTTGGTTCAACACTCTCGACAGAGACAGTTACTTCTTCTCCTCTTTTGAAAGTTTGGTCAGGAGTGATCTTGCTTGCATGGATTAAACCATCAACACCAGGTTCTACATTAACAAAGATTCCAAAAGCCTCTACTCTAGAAACTGTACCTGTGAAGGTAGTTCCTACAGGGTAACTTTCTTCAATCTTTTCCCATGGATCATCACTCATTTGTTTAAGAGAAAGATTTAACTTACCAGTCTTGTCATCAATGCCAAGAACCTTAACGTTAACTCTATCACCTACTTTATGATAATCTTTTGGATTGTTTACTTTTTCCCATGAAATTTCGCTGATGTGAATTAATCCTTCAACATGACCGACTTTGTCTTCTGAACCAGTTACTGGAACTTCTACTGTAACAAAAAGACCAAAAGGCATTACTCCAGAGACAACTCCTTCATATTTTTCTCCTGTTTTTACAGATTCTAAAGCTTGATCTCTCTGAGCAAGTTCTTTAGCTTCACTGACGTGTCTTTCTGAGAAGATTAAACGGTTCTTTTCTTTATCAACTTCAATTGGAAGAACTAAAACAGTCTTTCCTTTTAAGTTTTTGATTTTACCCATGAATTGCTTACCAAATTGGCTAGAAGGAACAAACCCTCTCATAGTGCCACATTCAACAATGAGTCCACCTTTATTAATCTCAACACCTTTTACTTCAAGAACTTTTGAGTTTTCTAAAGCATCTTCAAAGTATTCCCATTTAGAGTCTACTGCAGCTTTCTTGAGTGATAATAAGATTTGACCTCTATTATTTTCTGGTGAGAGCACTACGGCTTCAATTTCTTCACCTACTTTTAGTTCTTTAATGTAATCTGCCGCAACATCGAATTCTTTTTCAATAACAATTCCTTCGGTTTTTGCACCGATATCTAAAGTCATCATTTTTTTATCAATTGCAGAAATTTTTCCTGAGATCACTTCTCCCTTTTTTGGAATAATGATTGTATCTCCCATTAACGCCATCAACTCATCCATTGTTTTTGGGTTAGTTGTGTTGTCCTTTTTTTTGTCTGTGACCTTGGTATCTACCATAGGTTCAGTTGTATTTTGCTTGTCAGCCATATTAATAATATCCCTTTCTTAAAGAATGCAAACGAGTATATCACATTTTAGACCTCTTTACTCGAGTATTTCAAATTTGTTTGAAGTATTTAAAATTTTATACATATTAAGTAGCCTTTCAGTCATTCCTTGCTCACCTTCATAAAGCCATACTCGAGGGTCAATCTGTTTTTTATTTGGTTTATCTTTACCCTTCTTATTTCCTACCTGAGAATGTAAATATTCATCATTCTTGTCCATGTATTTTTTGATCGGGTTTGTAAAAGCCCATTGAGTATCTGTATCAATATTAAATTTCACTATTCCATACTTTAAAGACTCTTTAATTTTACTTGTGTCTGAACCAGATCCTCCATGAAATACAAGATTTAAGGGTTTGTTCTGTTTTGTTTTAAGTTCTTTTTTAGCCAACTTTTGACAATCATTTAAAATACTTGGTTTGAGTTGAACAGCTCCTGGTTTATATACACCATGGACATTCCCAAAAGCAGCCGCAATATTTACATGGCCAAGACTAGATAATTTATTATATGCATGAAAAACATCTTCAGGTTTTGAATAAAGTTCTTCTTTACTTGCCTTTGTATTATCCAATCCATCTTCCTCTCCTCCAGTCAAACCAATCTCTACCTCAAGGAGCATCTCTAAATCATCCATTTTCTTTATATATTTTGAACTGATATTAATATTTTCTTTTAAAGATAACCCCGATAAATCTAACATATGAGAACTAAAAAGTGGTTCCCCATATGATTCATAATAATCAGCCCCAATATCAAGTAATCCATCTACCCATGATAGTTTTTCTTTTGAACAATGATCTGAATGAATAATAACTGGAACACCATAAGCTTGAGCAAGTGACTTAATATACATAGCCGCAGAAGAAGCTCCCAAGACACTTGCCTGATATGATTCATTTTCTAAATTCTTTCCAGCAAAAAAGGCCGCCCCTGAATGAGAGAATTGAATAATAATTGGAGTTTTAGCTTTCTTTGCAGCTGAAAGGGCTGCATTAATAGTACTTGAGCTAGTTACATTAACTGCTGGGATAGCACAATTATTATCATTACAAAAATCAAATAACTTGATTAAGTCTTGTCCGTAAATAAAGCCTGATTTAATTTTATGTTTTGCCATATCTTAAATATAGCAAAATTTATAACTATTAACCCCTAACAATTAAGCGGTGATACCAAGAGTAACACTATCTTCATCGTCATATTCAGAAACTTGATCCAAAAGTCTCTTGAGAGCATTTATCGAATATTGATCTGATTTATCAATGATTATAATTAGATGATCGTCTTTTTTTTGAACCTTAATACAAAACATGCCACCTTTTTTATCATGGCCTTTTTTATCTTTTCTAATAAAATACTGACCCTCTTTTGTTACTTCAATATCCCAAGGACTAAAAAAGAGACTTTGACTTTGTTTAATAGATTCAACCCCTTTTGTTTCAGAAGTGAAACTTTCAATATATCCAACCGCAAACATTTTTGCTTCGTCAAAAAGTTTTCCCCACCTTAGTAAAATTGGAAGTTGATTAAATTTTTCTTTTCTTTCAGTTTCTAGTGACATTATTAGACCTTTCTTCAATATCAGTAATAATCCCAATATATAGTGAAAAAGTTATTTTTGCAAAATTATTGTAGTTGATATTTTAGGATTATGATCATGAATTACCTCGACTCTACCTCCAAACAATCTCATAATTGCTTCTTTTTTATCAAGATGAGCAGTATGAGAAGAAACAGCTAAAACATCTGGGTTAATAGATTTAATAAAAGCAATGTGATCGTCTTTACTAGAAAAATGTTCTGGAAGAATAATTACTTCATCAGCAATATTCTCTTTTTTTATTACCTCAACTCTCTGATCTTGAGAATGAATTGGTCGGTGTTCTCCCTTAATTTCTTTAACTCTCTTATCAGACTCTACTCCAACGACAAGATAGTCACCTAAGTCCTTGGCTTTCTTTAAAAAGGTAAGATGCTCCTCATGGAGAAGATCAAAGACACCTGTGACCAGTACTTTAACTTTTTTATTTTTCATCAGAGGAAGGGATCTTCAAAGCAATTAATAATTCAATCTCTTCAATTGATAAATAACCGTTTGTACCTAGCCAAATAACTATATCTTTATCTTCAACCAGTTTAAGTTGGGCATTTCTTAACAAAGGGATGTTATCTAAATTACTAACCAAAGGATTTACAATACTAATACCCAATGAAGCAACTTCTAAGGCAGTTTTCAGTACGCCGTAGGCTCTTAGAACTTCTAGTTTTTTTAACACTTCTGCTCTACCCTCTTTACCTTTCTTCCCTTCTTTCATCTCATCTAGATCTTGTTTTTTAATAGGCTTCATTAAATATAAAAACTCAGTAGATTGATTTCTATTGAAAAGTGTTCTTTGTAATAATTCACCCACATTTTGTCCAAATGAAGATCCTGATGGAAAAGCTGGAGATGTGTCAGATAAGTTAACAAATGGATACATTACATCATCTTTTTTACTCATTACTACTTGAGCTCCTCCTTTAAGTGGACTCAATAATCCTCTGTTTCCAGTAAGGTACATTACGATAGCTGCTCTCTGATCTCTTTGCTTTTGAATATTACGAATTTCTTCTACACTTGCTTTATGTCTTGAGATTGGCAAAGTATCTCCCATTGTATTTGCGACTGTATCTCTAAATTGTCCAATTCCTTGATTAAAGCCCTCTCTCATTACAATAAACTTAAGAAGAGTTTCTTCATCTTTTATAGCTGACCAAATAGCAGCTCCATCTAAATAGTCTTTGTGAGTAAGTCCTGCTAGAATTGGTAACTTAGAATCATCATGAGTATCTTGAGGTAAATTAACCCAATTTTCCTGCCCAAGAACACTAACCTGAGCAGCCAAAACACTCATGAATAAAGCTGAATTCCTTCTATAACATTCTATTTCTTTTGTTCTCGACATATCTTTATAAAGATTTTATAAAATCTTTTCTTAATATCTGTTTCCACTTATTAAAAATCTTACCATGAGTATTTCTAGGGTGAAAAAAAGCCACCTCTTTTTTGACAACTTCTCTGGTAATTCTATTTTTCATATAAAAGTATTGTATATAAAAAAGGAGATCATTTAATAGATAAGTAATAAAATTGTCTAAATAATTTATTTTATAATCAGCTCTTTTCCCCTTAACTTTAATCAGTCTTGAGTCAAAAAAATTTTTTAGGTATTTTTTTGCCCAAGAATTATTCTCTAAAAACTGTTTTTCTACTCCGTTAGAATCATAAACAAACATAGCCTGGCATACTTCATAAGCTGTATAAATACTTCTTTTTTTGTTGGATATTGCTAAGCTTTCTTCTGTCATAAACATATTAAAACACCAGCTATTATCCCGATGATTTCCATTTCTCTCTCTTCTTTTTCCAAAAAAACTTGCAATCAAAATAATTAGAGGTCTTGTTAACCACAAAGAATTCTTTGAAGTTATAACTAACCAATCAACATCATCATTTTTTTTTGCATTAGAGACACTTAAAGAACCTGTAATGACAATTGCTTTTACAAAGGGGATTAGTTTAGCTATATTGATTAATCTTTTTGCTTCTACTAATTTAGACTGAGAATATTTTGTTCTTTTAAATTTTAGATCTAACAAATCTTTTTTACCTACACAGTAGTATTCTCCAGACTTTACTAGATAGTTATTTTTAACTAATCTAGCTAAAGATTGTTTAACTTTTTCAAATTGTACTTCTTGTTGGGTAATTAAACGTAGCCATACTTCCCTACTATTAAGAGGTGTAGAAAAGACATTAGAGTATGAAATAGATAGAATGATAGCTTTTTCAAGCCCATTTAAGGACATGGAGGTATTGTAAATCTAAAAGAAAAAATACGATACTCTAAAATATTATTGGATTTTATATTGTCTTAAAATTTGCTTTGACCCAAGAGATAATGTTTCTATAACTCTATCAATAGACTTACCACTGATTAGAGCATTAACAGCATCTTGATAATATTTAATCAAATTATCGTTAAGTCCTTTATCATGAGTATATGAACTAAGATAACCACCTTGTGCATATGGAGCATCAGCTAAGAATGGAGCAACCAGTGGTTCATTAGCTAGAGTGTCAGCTAAATCTACACGAGAATATATTTCTCCAAAAGCTCTAGTTTTTGCTTGCTCGTTATAAAGTTTTTGCATCACTTCTTTTGAAGAAAGGAACTTAAGTAATTCCCAGGAAATTTCTTTGTTATTACTCTTACTACTAACTCCTTCTGCCCAAAAACTAGCCCAAGCTTGTTTGCTTGTACCTAGAGTAGGAGCAGAAACGATTCCAAAATCTAAATTAGGATTAATTTCTAATATTTCATGAGCTCTCCAACTTGGTGCTAACATCATAGCTGCATCACCTCTAGCAAAGGCTACAGTAGAAGAAGGGAGTTTTTCATCCCAGACCCTATCTTTTGCAACAAAATTTGTGTAAAAAACTAAAGCTTCTTGTGCTTCTTTTGTGGTTAGATCATCAAGTTCTGCTCCATTCTGAAGCATCAATAAAGCAATGATGTCACTAAAATGCTCTGTAGTAGAGGCATTACCTATAGCTAATCCTGATCTCTTAATATCGTTTCCTGATCTAATAGTTAATTTTGATGCTAAAGTTTTTAGTTCTGTCCAAGTTTTTGGAGGTTCTTCTCCAGCTGTAGAAAGCACTTCTTTATTATAATAAAGACCTAAGCCGTCATACATTAAAGGGATGCCGACAATTTGACCAGCTACTTGTAGTTGTTGAGAAGCGACAGGATAAAATGTCTGTTGATATTCATCAGTAGACATCACCTTGCTTGGAAGCGGAGATAATTCTTCACCTAACATTGGAACCCAAGATCCATGATATCTAAATGCATCTGGTCCATTGCCTGAAGCAATCGCAGTTTGGAGTCTTTGTCTATAATCTACATGAGATTGTTTTCTATAAATAATTTCAACTCCTGGATTTAATGTTTCAAAATCAGTAAAGACCTCCTCTAGGACTTCATTTGATTCCCATAAGCCCCAATATGTAATTTGAGCATTTGTTTCGGCAACTGTTTGTCTTCCTGGAGTTTCATCTTCATCTTCAGTTTTAGCTCCTGTAGTTCTCTTTGAGGTTACAGATGGATTTACAGTAACTGTTTCTTCTGCTGAAGAATTAAAAAATGCAAAAGCACCAACGGCTACAAGAAGTAAAACTACTCCACCTATGATAAACGGTAAAAATTTCTTAATTGGACTTCCTGCTGAAGCAATTTTGGGTTGATCTTTTTGGTCTTCTTTTTTACCAGCACTTGGTGCAGGAGGAGCAGGTGGTTTAGCTCCACCAGGAGCAGGTGGCATTGGTGGTTTTGGTAATCCTCCTGAAGGAGGTGTTGTTGGTGGTAAAGCAGGTTTAGGAGCTGGAGGTAAAGCTTGTTTAGGTGGACTAGAAGGCCCGGCCGAACTTGGAGGTGCAGCAGGCATTGGTGGTCTTGGTAAGCCAGGTGGTCTTGGAGCCGGAGCTGGAGCAGCTGACATACTAGGAGGAGCCGTAATAGTATTTGGTGCAGTTGGAGGTTGTGGCTTTGGTAGTGGAATGTCTGGCATAATTAAAGAAAAGATGTCAAAATAAAGTATATCAGATGATGAACATCAATTTCCAGCCAACTATTAACCTATCAAATTCAAAAATATTTTGGTTTTCAATTATATCTGGGATTGGACTTCTTTTGACTGGTTTTATAATTCTAATTTTTATTATCAACTCACAAAAGGACATCTTTCCTAATAAAACTACTATCAAAGATATTGATGTGTCTCTTTTATCAATAACAGAAGCTCAAAATAAAATTTTTAATGAGCTTGGAGAACCAAAAGACTTTCTAATTAATATAGAAAGCGAGGAGATAAAGTATTCAACTAATTCTAGTTCACTGGATTTTAAATACCTTTTAAATGAATCTTTAGATAATGCTTTTAGCATAACTCACGAAAATTTAACACTCAAAAAGCCAGTAAAACTAATCTCTTCATTATTTGGAAATAAAAACTTTGATTTAAAAACAGAATATGATCCTTCAAAAGTTACAAACATTGTTGAAAACTATGCCGAGATTGTGGATAAAAAAGGTCATCAACCTTTTGCTGTTTTAGGCACAACTGGAATCACATCATCACTAGAGATTGATCCAGGTAAGATTGGTCTAGAAATTAACCGAAATGATCTAATAAAAGAGATTGAGAATCAACTAAAAAGTAAGACTGACTATAGTGATATTAGCTTATCACCCCAACCTCAAAAAACTCACAAAGAATTAACAGAAGAAGAAATAGATAAAGCAGAAGAAAGAGCCAATCTCTTTGTCGGACAAAAAATACTATTGATCAACAATGGTTATAAAGAAATTAAGTTAAAAATAACTGATCAAGAACTTATTTCACTTCTGGCCTTCCCAGAAGATATAAATAACCTAGAATTAGATCTTATTTTAACTAAGATAAATGACCAAATAAAAAGAGAAAGTCGCAATGCTGTTTTTGATTATGAAAAAGACAAAGATGGTAACTTCATTGTTAATGAATTTATCCCACATCTTGATGGCTTAGAAATTGATAAGAATGAATTAGAAAATAAAATAAAAGAGATAATCACTTCTCTTGATAACACTAATATTAATTTAGAAGAAATCAGACCAATATACTTAGATCTACCTCTTAAAATTGTTGAGCCAGATATTACATTAGAAAAAACAAATGACTTTGGTATTAAAGAATTAATTGGCTTTGGAGATAGTGAATACGATCACTCTATTCCAAATAGAATTTGGAATGTCAGCTTAACTGCAGAAAAGATGAATAATATTCTAGTAGAGCCAGGAGAAGAGTTTAGATTTAATAATACTCTTGGAGAGGTATCTAAAAGGACAGGATATCGATCTGCTTACGTTATCAGCGGAGGTAAGACTGTCTTGGGAGATGGTGGTGGTGTTTGCCAAGTTAGTACTACTTACTTTAGAGCTATTCTTAATGCTGGTCTAGAGGTCACAAAAAGGAAAGCTCATTCATACAGAGTCAGTTATTACGAGCTTAACCAAAAGCCTGGCATTGATGCCACTGTTTACTCAGGAGACGTTGATCTTAGGTTCCTTAATGATACAGGACATCATCTATTAATTAGATCAAGTGCTGATGCTGATGAACTTTATATGAAGGTAGAAATATATGGTACTTCTGATGGTAGAACTACCCAAATTGTAGATCATGAAACTTGGGGACAAAGAGGTGCTCCAGCTCCAGCATATTACCCTACTACAGAAATCCCTGCAGGGACATTTAAACAAATTGACTGGGCAGTATCTGGAATTAAAGCTTCATTTAAGAATATTGTTAAAGATAAAGATGGTAACTTAATCAGAGAAGAAGAATATTACTCTAATTATGTTCCTTGGAGTGCTAAGTATCTTCAGGGAATATAAAAAGCCAGTTGATAGTGATCACTGGCTTTTCTTTGTTTTAAAGAAAGATTCCTTTTGCTTCTCTTTCTTTTCTTCTTTCTATTCGTTCAAGTCTGATGCGTTCATTATTTGCCAAATATGACTGGTAAGCACTTTCATGAGCTTGTGCTAACCATTCCTCATCAACGACACCTAATTTTTCTTGAACCTTTAACAGAAGTTTTTCAGCTTTTTCCTTATCAGTCAAGGAATCATCAATAACTATTTCTCTCCAACTTTTTTCAGACTGAGTTTTTTTTCTCTTCATGAGAAGAAAAAAAATCGCACCTAGAAGATTAAAACCATACATCGTAGACCTCTATTCATCTGTCTTGTCGATTGTGACTATAGCATAAAAGGGACTATTTGTAAATACTATAAGACGCTTATTATTAATTAATGGTTATATCTTTTTTGTTTTTTAAACCACTCTATTTAACTGGTATAATTCCAGATATGGACTCCAAATATAACTATCAACAATTTGAGCAAGAAATCTATAAGTTATGGGAAGATGGCAAGTACTTCTCCCCTGATACTTATGACAATAAAGGCAAAGATACTTTTTGTATCATGATGCCCCCTCCAAATGCTAATGACCCGCTTCATATTGGTCATGCTATGTTTATTGCCCTCGAAGATATTATGATTCGTTTCAATAGAATGAAGGGTAAAGACACTCTCTGGTTACCAGGCACAGATCATGCTGGGATTGAAACTCAATTTGTCTTTGAAAAAAAACTAAAGAAAAAGAAACAAAGTCGTTTTGATTTTGATCGTGAGACTTTATTCAAAATGATTTGGGACTATGTTCAAGAGAACTCTGAGGTTGCGACAAGACAAATGAAAAAAATTGGAGCAAGTGCAGACTGGGATAGGTTTAAATTCATGTTAGACCCTGAGATTGTAAAGATTGTTTTAGATACTTTTTCTAAGTTACACAATGAAGATTTAATTTATCGTAGTATGAGACTAGTTAACTACTGTACCAGATGTGGAACTAGTTACTCTGAGCTTGAAGTTGATCATGAAGACAAGAATGATCCTTTATATACTTTCCAATATGGCCCACTTCAAGTTTCTACTGTTAGACCAGAAACAATCTTTGGTGACGTTGCTCTTGCTGTTCATCCAGATGACAAAAGATATACAAAGTACGTTGGTACAAAAATTAAAGCTTCCTTCCCGTGGGGAGAAGTAGAATTACCAGTTGTTGCTGATGATTATGTAAAGATGGACTTTGGGACAGGTGTTCTGAAGATTACTCCATACCATGACCCAAATGATTGGGAAGTATGGCAACGTCACATTGACGAAGTCCCCTCCCCTACTCAAGTAGTTAATACTTTTGGCAAGTTAATTAATGTTCCAGAGGAATTTAATAACTTAGGAATAGTTAATGCTCGTAAAGAAGTTGTAAAACAACTTAATGATTCAGAGTTAATGATTGAGGAAAAGATGAACCCTCACTCTGTTGGGACTTGCTACAGATGTAAAAGAACCATTGAGCCGTTACCTCTACCTCAATTCTTTATCAAGGTAAAACCTCTGGTAGAACCAATCTTAAAAGATCTAAATGATGGTAATTTTACAGTTCACGGAGCTGGACACGATAAAATCCTTAAACACTGGCTAGAAAACCTCAAAGATTGGAATATTTCACGTCAAATTGTCTGGGGAATTAGATTGCCTGTCTGGTATAACGTTGATGATAATCCTGATATTCAGGTACTTTTTGTAAACAAAGATAAAGAAACAGTAAATGGAACAATTGGAAAACTTTTGAATACTTATTCCCTAGAAGAGATAAAACAAGGACTTCAATCTTTAAATGCTCCAGAAAAAGCAGAGTTTAGAATAAATGAATCAGAACCAACTAATGGAAATTGGATCCAAGAATCTGATACTTTTGATACCTGGTTCTCAAGTGCCCAGTGGCCTTTCACGACTCTTCAATCTTCAGATCATAGGGATGACTTTTCTCGCTTCTACCCTACTCAAGTGATGGAGACAGGATATGACATTCTTCCTTTCTGGGTCATGAGAATGTTAATGATTGGAAAGTTTGCTACAGGCAAGTTGCCATTCACTAATATTTATCTTCATGGACTCGTTCGTGACCAAAAAGGTCAAAAGATGAGTAAGAGTAAGGGAAATGTTATCAACCCACTTGAAATCATAGAAAAATACTCAGCAGATGCCCTTAGAATGGCGCTTGTTATTAGATCTAGTGCTGGTCTGGATAAATCAGTTGCTGAAGGTGATTTTAAGGCCATGAGGAACTTTACCAATAAGATCTGGAATGCTGCTAGATATGTCCACTTTAGTCTTGAAGATGATGTAAAAGGTGATGAAAAGACAAATAAAGAATTTATCGAGAAACTATCTCAGGTAGAAAAAGATGTTACCAAGCAATTGACTGACTTTAAATTAGGTCTTGCTGCAGAGACAACTTACAATGAATTCTGGCATTGGTATTGCGATATTTGTATCGAGAATACCAAACAAGGCAAACTCTCCTCTACTCTACTTAAAGAGGGATTAACAAAATTCTTATTACTACTCCACCCTTTTGTGCCATATGTCACAGAAGCTATCTGGAGTGAAGTAAATAAAGAGTCTAAGCCTTTAATTGCTCAGTCTTGGCCTTTATAATCGGCTTAATGGATAAGAAAAGATTACTCTTCCCTCTTTTTATTTTAAAGCTATTTTTAGTTAATCTAGCCTTCTTCATCTCCATCCTAATTATACCCATACATAGGCAAAAACTATTATTCTTCTCTAGTGTTTTCTTTCTTTTATACATACTCTTCCTTGGTAGACACATATTGCCAAAAAGAGCTCAGCTTACAGATCCAATCAAACTGGTTAATGTAAAAAGTCAGCAAGGACAATTAGTAGCCTTTAAAGATTTTTCTAAATTAGAATTGTTTAAAAAGAAATTAATAGGACTTAACAAAATTAGTCCAAATAATAGAGATGTGTTAGTTAATTTATCTTTAATCAGTTTCTATCAAAGTGAGACTGAAAAGCACATCTACCTCTGGGAAAATGCTATTAGCACTGATCCCAACAATCCTCTATTTAAAGAATAGATCTCTTAAAATCTCCACTAAAATTTGACTACTCATATATAAAAGGTATGATCATACCCTTATTTAATTACGATAAGGGAGTCTTAAATGGCTAAAAAACAAAAACAAGGTTTGTCTAGAAACCAAGCTTATTTAATGCTTGGGTTCATAGCAATTCTCGTAATTTTTGTTATCGTGTCATCGATGTTTTTCCCGAGTTAAGTAGGAGCCTAGGAAGCTAGGTAATACAAAAAGCGCCCATGCAAGACGGGCGCTTTTCTATATTAAAAACTAGCTTATTCAGTCTTTTCCTCTGCAGGAGTTTCTTCTTTCTTCTCTTCTCCACCCTCTTCTTCAGGTGTTTCTTCTGTAACTTCTTCTGGTTCTTCACCTCTTTCTGCTTGAGCGATAGCTAAAGCAATCTCGTCTTTTGTTGTATCTTCTGGAAGGATAAGCTCAATTTTAGACTCATCTATTTCGATGTCAGATAAGAAAATTGTTTGTCCTACCTCTGTGAGCTGTTCTACATTTACCGTGAAATGTTCTGGTAAATCTGTAGGTAAAGCACTAACATCGACAGTATCTTTTACCTTAATTAATGCAGCACCAGGTACTTTAAATTCACCTTCAAATTCTAATGGAATTGAAGCTTCTACAGCTTCTTTTAATGAGACTTTTAAAAATACCACGTGAAACATTTCGCCTTGTAGAGGGTCAAAATCAGCCTCTTTTATAAGAACTGGAATTTGACTTTTAGATCCCTCTAAAACTAAATATACTAAGCTACTTTCACCGGCTTTATCGTAAACTCTTTTGAGTTCTAATCTTTCTGCTGTGACTGGAATAGAGTCTTTTCCTGGGATATTAATATTTCCCAAGACTAAGCCTTGAGCTCTAAGTTGTTTACTTTTCTTTCCAAGTAAATCTCTTTTTTTAACATTTAAAATGATTTTTTCTGATGTCATATATACTCCTTGTTAATCTAATAACTAGAACATCCTAGTCCAATAGGGGAGTAAAGGCAAGTGTTAGCCGAGGATTTAACGTGAAAAGTTATTTAAAACTGACTCCAATAAAGGCATGATCTTCGCCAAGTTTATCAAAAATAATACTACTACCTTTAACCTCTGCTTGTGGAGCAATTAGAGTAGGGGATAGGGAAGAGTCATGACTAATGATTACTTGAGGTAATATATTGGCTGTTCCTGGTTGTTTTTGATTAAAGAAGGCATATGAATAAGGGAGAGAAAATTCAATTGGAACGACATATTCTATATTTATTTTTTTATCACTTTTAATTGGTGTTTCAATCAAAAGACCAATAGTTTGATGATTTTCTTGTTTAATTATTTTATAGTTGTCTTCAGATATTTTTTCTCCATCTATAGTAATTGATATGCTATCAATACTAAGAGGTAAATAAAGCCTGAAATAGGCCTTGTAGAGACCCTTAGGCCAAGCATTTGAGAATGCTTTATTACTCAATGTAATTTCTCTAAAGTGCTTAGCTTGTGTTTCTTGTATTTCAATTAAATGAGTATCTTCTCTTGTTGTGTGATAATTTGCTTTATTTATCCCAATATTGGCCTCATTAATAATGAGAGAGTCTACTTGACAGGGGAGAGCACTCAATTGATTCGGGCACTTAGGATTAATTAATTGACCAGACCAACCAAGTAAAGTAAGTGGCTGTGATACTTGTGTATCAGACATAGCCACTACCATCTGTTTTTCTTTAATTGATTTTGAAAGTGATTTCAATAATCCAGCAGGGTTATCTTGACCTTTAATAACCATATCTCTTAATAAATATTTAAGGAGATTTGCTTGATAATCTTCTACTTCACTTGATTCAACTAACTTAATTTCTGAATGAAACTCAGATCTCTCAAATATATTTTTATCAGTGATAATCTCATTATATTCATCTAGTTCTAGTGGCCCCAATTCTTTAAGAATATTTTCCAAAACAAAGAGGTTTATACCAACAACTCCATCTATTTTTCTATTTGTTTCTTGCTCTAAAAACCAGCTAATTTGTTTACTTGAATTAACAAAGTCTGGATCCCAATTACTATCCCTGAGATACCATTTGTTTTCGCCAAGTAATTTAATTATTTCGTCAGGAGGGACAACAGATCCTCCTAAGTTCTTATCCAACTCATAACTGCTAAATACTTGAGAATCAACCAACATTCCTTGATCAACAGTTAATAAAGCAACTGCTTGAATAAACCCTCCAGTCGGTCTTAATTCTTGATTATTTTGAAATACTACAGCATATGTTTTTTTACCATCTTTTCCAAAGAGAAGATCAAAAACAGGGGAGAGTTGTTGATACACCAACAACGAACTCTTCTGAGATTCTACATATGAAATAAATTCAGAAACTTTCTCCTGTTTATCACCCTCTTTTTGAGTGTCTTTAAAGTCATGTAAACGGGATAATAGTCTAGAAGCAGTCTCGTAGTAAGCCTGAGCTGTTTTAGCCGGTTTTTGACTACTTAGAATGTCTTCTAAGAGGTCTTTTCCTAGGAACGATGTTACTAAATCTTCTGTATCACTCTTAAAGTCTTTAGAATATTTATCATATTCAACAATTTTTTGAGATATTTCAATTAGATTTATAGAATCAATAAAGAGTTCAGGCGGTAAAGCTTGTTCATACAAAGAGATTTGTTTTTCTAAGAAATCAGAACTTCTTTCAACCCCGGAGTAATCAATTTCAGCTGCTTCATCCTGAGAAAACTTCAAAAAGACATTAGTTAATTCCTTTTCTAGCCTTGAGGTAGAAAAGATAAATAGACCAGTGAAAATAAGCATTGAAACTGCAATTACAGTAATAATTGTTCCTATCCCAAATAGGAATTTATTTTTTTTAGTTTTTTTATTAATTTTCTTAGTTTCCTTGACTATTTCTTTAACTCTTTCAACTTTTTTATCAACTCTCTTAACCTTAAATATCTTTCCTAATTTTTCGTCAACATTTTCTTTCTTTTCTTGGGTACTAGCTTGTTTTGAAGTTGGTCTGATTACGATTGGACTCTCTTTTAGATAGGGGATATCAAAAGTTTCTTTGACTAAATCATCTTTAGGTTCTCTTGCTGGAGTTGTTAACACTCTTTCTTGACTAAAAGTAGGTTTAATTGTTGGTTGTACTTCTGTTTTAATTTGTTGAGGCCTATCTAACGTTCTACTATGGAATATTGGTTTTGGTTCTTTGGGATGAGAGTGAGAATCAAACTTAATATTTCTGACAGATTCTTCAAGAATAGAAGGTAAAGCTTCTATTTCTCCAGTTAATTCTTCAAATCCTGCAAAAGAATTTTTATATGATTTTTTAACATCCGTTTTAACTTCAAAATCCATAGAAGGATTAAACAGACTTAAAAGCCTTTGTATTTCTCTGATTATGATGTCTGAATGATGTTTTTTCCCTCTTGAGATAACTCTCCTTTTTTGAGGTGAAAGGATCTCTCTTTTGATTGAATTAAAGAAAACATTTTCACTTTGAAGATATAGATCTATTTGGGGATCTAAAATCAGCCCTTTAGAAATATTCTTTGTGATAGTTTTAAAGAATGGCCACTCAGTACTACCTTGAGGGATAATATCTTGGCCTACTATCAAATTACTATGTGAGGATAGGTATGAGTCAGGATCGATACTAGAGATTAAATTAATAACTAAAACATTTTTCTTTTGTCTTAGTTTCAAAACATTATTTTTGAGGTCTTCTCCAGAGCCAATTACAATAATTTTATAATAATTCCTTGATAAAGCTTTACTCAAGTCTTCTTGTTTAAAAAGTGATAAAGACGAGTCCAATTCAAGACCTTGTCTTGAAAGAAAAGACTCTATTTTTCTTTTTAGACTAGATTCTTCACCAACTAATAATACTCTTGGTGATTCATCCGATAGTTGTGTAACAAGGCGTTGCGACATAAAACATAACCCACTTTATGGGTTATCTTAATATTAGCTTAATTAAGACTGAAGTTTTAGTGGATAAAAGTATATTAAACCCTAGAGTTGAGCTGAATCCATTGCTTGATTAGCTAAAAGATCTGCGACTTTATTTTTCTCTCTTCTAATATGACTTAGCTTGTAGGGAAGGCTTATTTTTTCTAGTTTTTCCCAAATCACAAATGCTAATTCTGCGAGATGATCTTGTTTAATTTTCCAATTTTTATTTATCTGCTCTACAACAAGTTTTGAATCCATAAAAAACTCAACTTTTTCTATTTTATTTTCTTTTGAGAATGATTCAAGCCAAGTAAGTGCTATTAGCAATCCTTTATATTCAGCAACATTGTTTGTTGTTTCTCCAACGTACTCACTATGATCATGGATAGTAAAGCCACCCTCATCCATTACATGAATACCGATACCAGCAGTACCAGGATTTCCTCTGGCTCCACCATCAGTAAATATTTTGAGAAGTTTAAAGTTTGCCATATAAAAGAGAGTATAACACTCTTCTAGTCGGCTTTTTTTCTAATAATTAGTCTACGACTTGCACCTTCACCCTCAGAATAGCTTTCAAAAGCAGTAAAGCTTTCTTCTGAAGAGATTAATGAATGAATGTTATATCTTTCAAAAGATGAGATAAAAGGGAATACGTATTCACCATCCTCTTGTTCTAATCTTTCACAAATGTCGGTAAGTTTTTCTTTAATTTGCTCAATTCTATCTTCACGATAGTTATTGATATTTAAAGAAATTCTTTTGTCAGTTTTTTCTTTTGCGAAGATAAGTCTGAGAACTCTTTGAATTGAATTGATTACTTCTGCTTTATAGCCAATAAAAAGACCTGTGTCTTCTTCTGGAACAGTAAGATCAATCTTGATTTCATCTTCAAGCTCATCTATTTTAATTGAGAAGTCTTCTTCTTGAAGACCTAAGTGTTGGACTAAATTAGTCAAGTAGTTGTTAATTTTCATATTCTAATTAAATGTATATTTTAGTTTTCTATCTTACCCATAAATCTCTTGGCGTAAAGGGTTAATCCACCTGGGCCAGAAACAAAGTATTGTTGAACTACACTAAAGACAGTACTCGCTACCCAGTAGAGAGCTAATCCAGAAGGGAATTTAAGAGCAATAAAACCAGTCATGATAGGCATAATAAACATCATTTGTTTTTGCATAGTCTGAGCCATCTCAGCTGTGTCTTCTTCCTTTTCATTAGCCTCTTTAACCTTCTTTAACTTAGAGTCATTTGGAACAATATCTCTAACTTCAGCACCTGGTGCTAACATCAAGGATAGAATAAATTGAGAACCAGCTGCTAAAACTGGAAGAATAAACTTTGGATCTGGAAGACTCAAGTCCATCCAAAAGAAAGTAGTACTTATTTCAATACCTTGGTGAGTGGTGTCTCCTAAGAAAGAGATTAATGATCTATATAAGAAAATTAAAACTGCTAATTGGGCTAATTGGGGAATACATCCTGCTAGAGGATTAACATTATATTTTTTATATAACTCCATTTGTTTTTGTTGAAGAACTTTTTTGTCTGTATGTTTTTTCTTAAGTTTATCAAGTTCTGGCTTGAGGTCTTTTATCTTTTGTTGAGATTTAAGAGAGGGGAGGGTAACAGGGAGAAGTATTGATCTTAATATAAAGGTCAAAGCAATTATAGAGACACCAAGGTCACCAGTTACTTTATATAGTTCAACTAAAATTAAATTAAAAAATCCGACGATATCTGGCATAAATGAAAATATTAATAACAAGTAATGACGCGTTTAAAACCACGCCATAACCCAAGAATTGTACCATGTTTTTTTACTTCTCTAAGGGTGTATTCACTACAAGAAGGTCTATGCTTACAATATGAAGCATATCCAAAGACACTTACCAGTAAGTTTCTCTTTAAGCTAAGTAATAATTGATATAGTCTGATTATATAAATAACCATAAGTATTATTTTATTTTTTCTCAATAATCTTTAGAATTAACTATAAGTATTATAAATTGTTTTATTATTATTGTAGAAACAAATAAATAAGGAGAAATATGGGATTTTTCAACAGACAAGAATCTAATCCGTCAGGACAAGAGGATGCTCAGAATCAATTTGGTGGAAGTGACATTCTCAAAAGAACTTTAAGTGGACGTAGAAGAGCAGAAGTTGCAGATACTGGGTTTAAAGCTGAAGTAGACCAAAGAGATGAAAGACTAAATCCTCCTACACCTGAAGTTAGCGGTGACTCTCAAGAATCAACAACAGAAGGTAGAACTGAATCTGTTCAATTAAATTTAGCTAGAGAATTAAATGAAGTATCAAAAATAATGGATGAGAATGTTGAAGAAGCCCAAAAGAGAGTAGACGGTTATGGAGAATCAGCAAAGTCTCTTCATGATGTAACAGATGCCTTAACAGCATTTCAACTTCCAAAAGGTGAAGGTTTAGGAATATCTTTAGGAAGAGAATCTTTAGCAGGTAAAGCTGCTGAAGAGATTGCATTAAGATCTTTACTAGAAGCCTTACCTGAAGCTAATGAGAATAATAATTATATACAAGTTACAAAAGAAGCCCGTAAAACAGCAATTGCTAACCAAGGTGTCTGGGATCAACTTTCTACTCATGCAAAATTAGATGTCCAAAGGAAGCTTCATGAAGCTATCTTACAAAAAGTTTCTAAGCATCCTAAACTTCAATCTATTAATGTAAAAAGAAAAATTGTCAATTTTATTGAAAGAAGAGTTGATGATCTTACTCCTCATGATTCACTTGTAGATACTTATGAAGAACTTAGACAAGTTGTTGGAGTTATTAGAGCCGAGGTTGTTGAAAAGGGTGGTCATGCAGAGAGTGTTATTAGAGATATTGTAAGTGAAGCTTCCTCTGAAACAGCAGGATCTGTTGAATCAATCCTAGAAATAGCTACAATACAAGTAAAAAATGCTGAAGCAGCAATTAATAAACTTCCTGATGGAGCAGTAAAAGATCATTTCTTAAATTTAATAAAAGAAGTTAAATTTCAATTTTTAGTAGTAGAAGATGAGGATAGATTTGATGCTTACCATGGAATTAAAAAGGATCAAAGAATTTTAGAATTAATTAAAGAAGTTTCTAAAAAGCTTTCTATCTTTGATGCAATCAAAAGAGGAGA
>Ga0224496_10000665_pt1 | contig 23442 bp, 16 predicted proteins | sample SF_Jul11_sed_USG_2_FD_168127 | JGI IMG/M metagenome (GOLD analysis project Ga0224496, IMG submission 168127) | Sediment microbial communities from San Francisco Bay, California, United States - SF_Jul11_sed_USGS_8_1 | ecosystem: Environmental > Aquatic > Marine > Sediment | place: USA...
GGGGACCGAGAGGTGGCCAACACAGCCAGCAAGATCGCCAGGATCAGCATAAGGGGATGGCCACCTCTCGGTCCCCCGCGCCGCCCGCCGCCCCGCAGAAACGCGTCGCTGATCATGGCGATGGCTCCAGCCAGCACCGCCGCCAGCATGGCGTATCGGATGTCGTAGTTTCCTATGTGGGCCATCTCATGGGCGATCACCCCCTGCAGTTCGTCCCGATCCAGCTTGTCGAGCAAGCCCCGGGTCACCGCCACGGCGGAGCGCTCCGGGTCCCGACCCGTGGCGAACGCGTTGGGCGCGGCGGATTCCATTATATACACTTCCGGCATGGGTAGCCCGGAGGCTATCTTCATCTCCTCCACAACGTTATAGAGCATCGGCTCCTGGTCATGGGTTACCTGGGTGGCGCCGCTCATCCAGATGATCATGCTGGCCCCCTGAGCCCAGGACCACCAGCCGAGAAAGAGCGCGATTATAAAAGCCACCCCCAAGCCTATGTCCGGCGCGCCGTAGGTTCCGCCGATCGCGGCGCCAAGCAGCGCCAGAATGCATGTCATGGCAAAAAGCATCAGGTAGGAGTTGCGGATGTTTTTATCTTTCTCCCTATAAAAGGAGCTACGCTCCACGGGAGCGGCTGGCGCTGGGGAGACACCTGCGGACCTCGCACCGCCAAACGCGGCCATGGCGCCTGGAATCGAGGGCGCCGCTGCGTCCATTGGCGCCTTGGCCGAGACAGTCCTGGCCGTGGAAGGATGAGATGGTATGGGCGGTGGGCTCTGCCCAGGCTGCGGGCTCAAGGAGGCGGGAGTGGCGATAGGGAGCTGGTCTCTCTTCACCACGATGATCTCCCCACACAGGGCGCATTGCACCGCCCTGGGCCTGTTCATGAACCCGCAATGGGGGCATGGGACCCTCGGCCTCTTGATCAGGCTCATGGCGTTCGCCGGAGAATGGCGCTATCTACCGCAGGTTCACCTTCACCGGCTCCCGTTCCACCTCCGGGATGGAGAAAAACTCTTCCTGCTTGAAGCCGAAGGTGTTGGCGATGATGTTTGAAGGGAACATCTCGCATTTGGTATTCAACTCCATCACCGAGTCATTATAGAACTGGCGGGAGAAGGATATCCTGTTCTCAGTGGAGGTAAGCTCCTCCTGAAGCTTCATCACGTTCTGGTTAGCCTTCAGGTCCGGGTAGTTCTCCGAAAGGGCGAACAGGCTTTTCAGCGCTTCGGTGAGCATCCCCTCCTTTTGCGCCCGGTCTGATATATTTGTGGCCTTCATCGCCTCGCCCCGGGCCTGGATTACTTTTTGCAAAGTCTCCTGCTCGTAGCTCATGTAGTCCTTGACCACTTCCACCAGGTTCGGGATCAGGTCGTAGCGTCTTTTCAACTGTACATCGATCTGGCTCCACGCGTTTTTCACTTGCTGGCGCAGGCGCACAAGGCTGTTATACATGGCCACAACAAACAGTACAGCCACTACCAGAACTCCGAGAAATATCAATCCAGACACTTCAAACCCTCCTTGAATGATTCACCCAATATTTTTCAAGGCCCACAGCGTGGGACCCAGCCAAACCTGTATCGCGAAAACCAGCACATGGACTCCGGCCATCAGGTAACCTGCCAGCGCCGCGGGGGTGTTGGATCGCTCCAGACCCACCGTCGTCCAGTATACCCCCCCGGCGAAGGAAAAACCCGCCACCGAGAACGGATTCATATCCATAAAGAAAGGATAGGCGGTAGCCACGTCGCTGATGGCGGCATGCGCTCTCATCCCCTCCTTCAGGTACCACCCAAGGCCCAGAAGATAGAATCCCAAGGTAAGATATTTATACGCCCCCGGATGAAAGGCCTTCGGGTCGTCCGGCCCGGCGCCAGAAGCGCCGAAGAGGCTCATCAGGCCACCTTGCCTGACAGCAGATCTGCCGCCACTCCCATGGCAATGTCCACCACCCGGTCCGCCTGCTTATCATTCGTCGAGTACCCGCTGTCCTTGGTGGTGTATTGCCGGACCACCAGGTAGCGTATTTTCTTGTCCGATCCTTTTTCGAAAACAATATTTGACGCAGGAGAGGGTGTGTAGCCGTTCAATGGCCCGAAAGTGTCGTATGCCAGGATCACACAATAAAGATACGGCTGGTTCATGTTGAATGATATCTGGGCCTGGACGCCTATAAACTCCTTCGGTGCGCCATCGAATGTGATGAACAGCTTGATATCCTCCGGTGTCACCATCTCGTTGTCCCCCTCGTCCAGCAGCAGCATCGGCTGAACCACCGGCGCAAGGGCTATCCATCTCTCCAGTACTCTATCCCTCTCCCGGATGAACAGGTCTTTTTTGGACATAATAACGTTAGGCTCCCACGCTATTGCGTTGGTGGAGAAAAAAGCGGTGAGCAGCATGGCGCTCTGAATGAATATTATCGTGAACATATTGCTGGCGAAAAGGTATTCCGGTATGACCGCAAGATCCAGAATAGCGCAGAAACCGCCGAAGGCCAGCATCACCAGAAAACCCCATCCTGTAAACCCATCCATGAAGCTACCGGGCGCCAGCCTGGCCTGTTGCACTTTCCGCTCTATCTTGCGCAGATCCTTGGCCGATCCCACCACCCAGCGGTCGTTGCTGGTGTCTGGCGCCTTCCTGCTGTTGGAGACACCATGAGCCACTATAAAAATCAGCCCCAGCAGAAACACCGGCGCCCCCGCCACCCAATGATACCTGAACATGAGCGAGGCGCCCGCCGTCACAAGAATTATAAAAACCGCCATCCGCAGGTATACATTCAGCCCTGGGGACAGGTAAAAACGCAAGGAACCCCGCCGGACCTCCTGGGAGAGAGACACCCTACCCATTCCACGCCTCCCCCAGCTCGCCATATCCCACCGCTTCCCAATACAGGGGGCACGCGCAGGCGCAGGCGTCGAAATCTTCACACTCCTTGCAGCGGGGCGGCGCGTATTCCTTCTCCCCCCAAAATCGAGCCCTGGGCCCGTTCCATATCTTCGCAAAATCATCTTCCAGCAGGTTCCCCACATCCTCTCCAAAGCTGGAGCACGGAAGCACCCCTCCATCAGGCGCCACGCTCAGCAGCCCGTCGCACGCTGCGCATGACTTGTTTCCCAACCCGGAGGCGATCGGGTTATACATGCATAGCGGCGTGGGGGAATACCACATGAACTCCACCCCGGCTTTGCGGCTCTTTCTGCGAACCGCATCTATCATTGAGCCCACCTCGTCATATCGTATCCAGATATCCTCCCGCATGGCGCCTGCCCCGGTGGGGATAAGCTGGTTCATGGAAAACCGCTCCGCGCCCAGATCCTTGATGAAGTCCACATGGTCCATCAGCCTGTCCATATTCAGCTTCGTGATTGTCAGGTGGGGATGGACATGGAGACCGGCCTCCTGCAGCGCCTTGTACCCGCGCAGCGTGGCGTCGAAGGAGCCCGGTTTCATCGTCATCGCCTCGTGGATAGAGGCATCCGGCCCCTCTATGGAGACCTGGGCGCTCATAAGCCCGGCCTCCTTTAGCGCCACTGCTTTTCGTTCGGTGATGGCGGCGGCGTTGGTGATAAGGTTAGTCCTCAGCCCCAGCCCTGCCGCGTGGCGGACCATCTCCGGCAGATCCTCCCTCAGCGTCGGCTCACCGCCGGTGAAGCTCACCGTGGGCGCCTTGGCCTGACGCCATATGATATTGAGAATTTTCTTTATCTCATCGCTGGTCATTTCCCCTTTCTCCGGGGCCTTCACGCAGGAGCAGCCGGCATAGCAGAAGACGCAGTCCAGGTTGCACCTGTAGGTCACAGCGATCTCGCTTAACACCGGCAAGGTGTTGTGGGGCCGGGCGTAGCGCTGTATATCCACCCCGGCGCCGGGGGCCGTCTCGTTGAGTTTCCCCTGGCACAGGGCGTCGAGCCCAATGAAAAAGTCGTTCACCTCCTGGCTTTTCTCCTTGTCGCACTCTATCCCCGGCAACGCCTGGGCCACCGTTGCTCCGGCTAGCAGCGGCTTTAGCACCGCCATTGCCGTATCGTTGAGCTTGAATGACTTGTTGGGCGCGACTATCAGCAGCCGGTCCTCCTCTCTTAGGAACATGGCGCGCCCCGCCCTTGCGATGAAGCCATCCACCCAGGAAAGATCCATCAGTGCGCCCCCCCCGATACGCACGCCGAATGGCACGCCGAATGGCACGCCGAATGACACGCCGAATGACACGCCGAATGGCAAGCCGAGTGGCACGCCGAGTGGCAGGCGTTTATGGCTCCCATGGCGTCCAGATTATGGAAACATCCGGTGTAACACGCGTTGGACTTCATGAAATCGAAATAGTTTGTGGAGAGCGCCTCCCCCACCTCGGTGGCCTCCAGCCCTTTTTCGAACTCGTTATACTCCTGATAATCACGGGAGCCGTCATAGTAGTGGCGGTTGTAGTGGCGATAGTAGTTGGCGCTCCGCCATTCATCCTGGGTCATGGCGCTGTCGCGAACCGCGTCCCTGTTTATCAGCGGCTGGTCCGCCGCCTTCACGAACTGGAAGCGATAGTGCCTCTTTGTCGCCTCCAGATCACAGTCCCATGTCTTCTTCTGGATGTTGTCCACCGCTTCGGAGAAAAGCTCCTTGATCCGCTCGTCATCCAGCGCGCCCAGTTTGGAAACAGCGTCCAGCGCGATCTGCTCGTAATAATTCCCGGTCACATCCGTCAGTTTCCGTATCGACACAGGATCGCGGTTGACAATCTTCACCAGCCCCCGGGTCTCCATGTCCATGTACATGGCGGTCAGAGTGATAGTCAGCGGCAGTTCCAGAAACACCCCCGCTTCCACCGGCTCCAGGTCCGCCACCTTACCCGCCTTTCTAAAGGTGCCCACCTCCACCTTCGGCGCGCTCCACTCCCGCCCCTCCCAGGAAACCTGCTTGACTATCCTGGCTCTTTGCACGAACCGGCCGTATTTGTATGGGAGGAACAGAGATAGCATCGCCGCCAGCGCTCCCGCCAAAAGCTCGGGATAACGGATCAGGCTGGCCGTCAACTGTCCCATCGGGGAATAATCCGCTTTGGACGCTGATGTTAAACCCCTGGTAACCTTCCGCGCAGGCGCGACCTGTCGGTCAGGCGCGACCTGTCGGTCAGGCGCGGCCATATTGAGGGGAAAGGCCTCGTTGGATATATACTGCTGTATCTCCATCTTCTCCATGGTTGCCAGGCCATCTTTGTGTATCCGCACCGTAAGCCAGTAGGCGCCATCGTCTCCCGGTTGACCGTAATAATCGATCAGGTAGTTCTGGTTCATGAACTTTTCCGTTCGGAACTTCACAGATTCCAGAAACTCCATATCCACTTCCGGCCCTGGGGCCTCTATGGGGTAGTGGATCATCATCGTTTGGTGAGACAGCGGCGCGTCCCATTGGGCAGGAGCCCAATGGAAAACGGTGAGCTTGCCCAGCTGTGGCGCCTCGGTGAGGGCCAGGCGCCCCTGCCGACCCAGGTCCGCGGCGAAATGGAGCGTGAAGATTATCCCCCCAGGGCCAAACCGGGCGCCGCGAGCCAGCAGGATATCGGACTTGCCAGAGGATATACGGCGCACATCCAGGTCGTATCTTGTTCCGTCATCCCCTTCGGCAAAACAGTTGGGGGTGTCGAACACGGGGTCTGTCGCCGCCCCTTCAAGATAAAAACCGCCCATATTTCCGGAGAAAACCTGGTATCTGATCCGATAGAGGAAATCCGCCTTGCCATCGTTGCGCAGGGAAACGTCGGCCTCCACCCAGTCCGGCAAAGCCTTCAAGGCCATCGCCGGGGCCGCCTGGAGCGATAAAAATGACAGCAGAAGGAAAACACAAGTTCTTTTCATTTACACATCCCCACCAAATACTCGACAACCATCCCCAAGGGGCTGCCCGGTGTCACTTGGAAATGTCGTACACCCGGTCCCAATCATCCGGTGGAGGCGCCTCGATCAACTGGGCGCACCGCTTGTAATACAGCTTGCTCGCCACGTCTCCGCCTGAAGTCATCTTGTCGCAGCTTTCGAAAAGCTCGGCGGCCTTCTCGAACTCCATCAGCCGGAACGTGGTGAGCGCCAGCGTGAACATCATCACAAACCGGCGCTCTGGCTCGACCACGCGATCCATCTCCTCTATGACCTCGTAGAGACGGATCGGGATATCCTTTCCCTGCACCCGCACCATGTCTACCTCCCGGCAAAAAAAGCGGTCCTTCACCAGCTCATAGGTATACTCGGAGACCATAATGCTCGATCCATAATATTTATTGGCGCCTTCCAGCCGGGCGGCCAGGTTCACCGGGTCTCCCATCATGGTATAGTCCATTCTTTCCTTGGATCCCATGTTGCCCACCACCATAGGGCCGGTGTTGATCCCCATGCGCACCACCAGTTCGTCGCGTCCCTGCTCCCGCCACACCTTCCTCATCTCCACCAGCTTTCGCTGCTGGCACACTGCGGAGAGCACGGTCATTTCCGCGTGCTGATCCATCGGCAGCGGGGCTCCCCAGAAGGCGATGATGGCGTCCCCTTCGTATTTGTCCACGGTTCCGTCCAGTTCGTGAATGATGTGGGACATCTCGGAGAGATATTCGTTGAGCAGTGTGACAAGCCTGGCCGGGCTCAACTTTTCCGATATGGTGGTAAAACCGGCCACATCGGAGAAAAAGGCGGTCATGATTCTCTTTTCCCCGCCCAGGTTCAAAAGCTGCGGGTTCTGCACGATCTGCTCCACCACCTTCGGGGAAAGGTATCGGCTGAACGCGGTTCTGATAAACTTTTTGGACTTTTGCTCCGCCACATACTGGTAGGCGTTTATCGATATGACCCCGGCCAACACGGTGATCGTAGGCATGATGGTGTTCAGCCACACCATCTGGACGGAGAACATCCAGTAGTTGAAATATACGATCCCCACTATCATCGCCGCGGCCAGCCCCAGGCCCACAGCCACCCCGGTCCGATGCAATATAAAAAACAACAGCGCTCCCACAATAATGATCAGCGCCGCGTCAAGGATAAATTGCCAATCATACCTGGTGATCTTGAATCCGTTCAGCAGGTTGGCCGCCATGGTTGCGTGGATTTCCACCCCGGCGAACTTGCCCATGGGAGTCTGGCGCAGGTCATACAGCTGTGTGGCGGTGGCGCCGACGAACACCAATTTCCCTTCCAGTCTGGAGCGGAATTTTTCATCCCCTATATCCGCATTCAGCACATCGGCGGCGGAGATGACAGGATACTGGCCGCCGTAACCGTAGTATTTTGGCCACACCATTCCGTATTTATCGGTTTCTATCAGTTCATCCCCCACCCTGACTCCCACGAACACGCCAGCGCGATAATAGGCGCCCATATCATCGCCCTTCGCCATGAACATGGCCGCGCTGGCCAACGACAGCGACATGTACACTTGCCGCTCCGCCTCTATCACCAGCTGGTACCTTCGAAAAACAGCATCCCGGTCCTCCACCACGTTCAGAAAACCGGAAGCCGCTGTGGCTTGCTGGATCACCGGGATGTTCGGCTCCACCTCGCCGGCCAGTTCATATCCTATGCTCGCACCCGCGCTGGCGGCGTCCCGGTTGATAACTTTTATTCTGAAGGGGCTTACGGACTCGAGCTTGTTCTTCCTAGTCGCCTCGTCCATGGAGGTCTCCGACCCCGCCATGTGAAACAGAAACGCCCCCACCACATTACCGGCTTTCTCGATCGAACTGGCCAGATCGTCATCCTTGGCCACTCCCATCCTGAGCAGGTTGAATTCTTCGTAAAATTCGGGATTCTTCTTTTCAATCTTCGATTGCCGAATAGATTCGTCCAATTTTCCCAGGGCTTCGGAGAAGCTTTTGTCCGTCTCTGTATCGAATACCATGTCAAGCGAGGTCACCCTTACGCCAAGATCCGACAGCTTTACCACCAGCTTGCCGATTACGTCCCTGGACCATGGCCACCGGCCATATGTGTCCAGGGATTTCTGGTCTATTCCCACGATAACCACCCTCGGGTCCGGCTGGTACGGTGCGGAATATCTCATGAACGTGTCGTATAATTTCGCCTCGTACATCTGCAGAGGAGTCACTTCCCAGAGAGCGTCGACGACAACCACCGCCAGAATAGCGGCCAGAATGGCGGCGTATACACGCTTAGGCATGAGTTATCCTTCCCGCAGCAATGCGGTCCGCCAGCTTCATCTGGTTTTCATGTAAAAGAGCCATCTCACTTCCGCTCCTTTCCCAGCAGCCCTGCCAGCCAGCGGGTCAGCCCCCCGGCCCTGGCGGGGGTTTTGTCGCTCACTTCCTTCATCACTATGCGCTCACCCACGGCGATATCCTCGGCGGCGGAATGCTCCTTTGGAACCAGCGTCTTGTCCAGCGTGACTCCCTCCCATGTTTTCGATACTTCCCACAGCCTGCTCTCGGCGCCATTTCTGTCCAGCCAGCCAAAGCCCGCGTAACCAAGCATCGTGTAATAGTCCTCCAATCCGCTCTTGATGGAGACTTTTCCCCTGCTGGTGAGCGCACTGGAAATCTCTTTTTCAAAAGGTTCCCTCCCCTCGGGAAGCTCTCCCATCCTGGGTGTCCTTTGCGCCATGAATTCCACGGCCCATGGCCGGGCCCCTTCGTCCCAGTGGACTACTTGTCTATCATCCAGCTCCCAGTCCAGAGTCCACACCTTTATCCATTTGTCATCTCCACAGGTGATGGCGTATTTGCCGTCCAGTGTCAGCGCCACGAAGTTGATCGCCGAAGAGTGGCCTGTGAACGTCCTGATATTCTCGCCCGTATTGACATCCCAAAAACGAACGGTCCTCTCCTCGTCGGAGCTTGCCAGGAACCTGCCGTCGTAGGTGAGCGCAAGGCTGGTTATGGCCGCCTTGTGGCCCTCCATGACTTGCAGAGGATCAGGATTTTTCAGGTCCCATTTGATGATCTTGCCGTCCTTGCCGGCGGTGTAGCCCGTGGACTGATCCAGCCCGATCAAGGCGCCGCATACCGCCCCCTGGTGCCCTTCGAACACTCGCACCGTTCGCCCGGAGGACATCTCCCACAGCCTGGCGGATCTGTCTTCCGACCCGGAGAGGATCAAACCGTGGCTGGAGATGGCAAGAGCAGTGATAGCCCCCTGGTGAGCCCGCAGACTCCGGATGATCCTGCCTCCATTGACATCCCAGATCTTCACCGTTCGGTCCGTACCGCCAGAGATAACGAACTTCTTGTCCCAGGTTAACTCCACCTTGGTCACCGGCCCTTTGTGCCCTTTGAGGTCCATCATGTCACCAGACATCAAGTCCCAAACCATGACGGACCCCTCACCACCGGCGGAGACGATAAATGAACTGTCATGGCTAATAACAACGTGGTTCACCCTTGCGCTGTGACCCTCCAGAATTTTGCGCTCGCGGAAGCTGGTCATGTCCCACACCCGCACCACCCTGTCGTTGCCGCAGGAGACAGCCATTTGGCAATCGAAGCTCACTGCCACGCAATTCACCGGGCCGGTGTGGCCACCCATCACCTTGCTCTCCCATCCGCCGGAGAGGGTCTTTCTTGGCAGGAAGCTGTACAGCAGACCCTGGGCCTCCAGCGCCTCCGCCCCCCGGCTGAAGCCATGTTGCTCCCTGGCCTCCCTTACCCATCGCGCGGCGGCCACAGGATCAGACATCTCCAGGGCCTGTTTCACTCTCTCTATCTTCTCCTCATAGGCTGCGCCGGCGGAGAGGACTATCTCGCTGGACTGCACACGGCTCACCATCAAGGGCGCCCGGTATGACGGGGATTCCAGCGACCAGCTGCGGATGGAGCCGTCCCAGCCGCAGGAGACGCCATGACATGAGTCGGGAGTGAAAACCACGTCGTTGACCGTGTCCTCGTGCCCCTCGAAGGTGCGCAGGCATCGGCCGGAATACATATCCCAAAGCCTCACCATCCTGTCGTATCCCCCCGAGAGAGCCAGGGTACCATCCTTGCTTATCGCCAGGCAGGAGACCATCGCCCTGTGTCCTGCCATCTTCTTGTGGAGCTTCCCGGATCTGGCGTCGAAAACCATGATCGAGTTGTCCAGGGCGCCCAGGGCCACCAGCTGCCCCTCCTGGCTTATGGCCATCGCCCCTGGAGCCACATCAAAGGAGCGCAGCAACGTCCCGGAGTCAGCTTCAACCATTTTCACTGAATTGTCCTCCCCGCCGAGAAGCAGAAACCTGCCATCGCCGCTCATGCAGGCATAGCCCAGGTGCCCATCAACTTCCATCTCCATCTTGCTGGTCTGCAGATCCCACACCCGCACCTTGCCATCCCAGCCGGCGGACATGACCCGCGACGAGTCGTCGCTGATAGCCACAGAGTCGATCCATCCTTCGTGGGCGTCTATCTCCTTGGAAAGGGTCCAGTCGGGCAGGGCCCAAAACTGGATGCGCTTATAGCCGCAGGTGGCCACCAGCCCCCCCTCGAATGTTGTCGCTATCCTGGTGACGGGGTATTTGTCCGGCCGGAAGGCGCTCTCCCTGGTGGCGGAGAGAAGATCCCACTGCATCACCATCTGGTCGTCTCCAGCGGAATAGAGCCGCCGCCCGTCCCCTACCACGGCTATGGAGTTCACCGACGCCGTGTGTTCTTTTAAGATATCCACCTGCCGCATGGAGGAACTTAGCCGGGCCATGGCCTTTTTTCCGGCTTCCTCTGCGTGCGGGGAAATATGGCTGGTATTCAGGATGTTTCTAAACGCCTCTATAGCCGCCTGGCAATCGTCTCTTTCCAGGTGCGCCAGACCCAGATAATATTCGCAATCGCTGTCCGCACCGTGGGATTTGACCGATTCCTCCACTTCGTGGACCACGTCCATATCCACAATATTCCCCGCCCGCCAGGTTACCAGTCCGTTGTTATATGTGGATTGCGGATGATGCGGCTCGTTTATCAGCGCTTCCCGCCACAAGGCGGTGGCTTCTTCGTACTGACCAAGGTCCAGATATGAGATCGCACGGTTGTTCAGGCTGTCCGCCGTAGCCCGGCCAGCCTTGGGGATCTTGCGCGGGTAACTGGAGCCTGTGGCATCGAAGTAGATTTCCATCAGCGATTCGGCCACGTCCATCATGCTCTCCGGTCTCTTGGCCGGGTCGTAGTCGAAACATTTTTCCAGAAGTTTCACCAGCCTGTCCGGCATCCGGGGCAGTGTCTTGTTCACCGGGCCATCGGCAAGATACGCATTGAGCGCCTCATTGGCGGCCACTCCGAACATCCATGTGGTCTCTCCTGTGAACATCTCCAGAATCGAAAGCGCCCAGGACCACATGTCCGTCTTGCTGGAGAGCCTGGCCCGGTCCGCCTGCTCGGGCGAGCAATACGCAGGAGTCATCCCGCCAAAGGCCACCAGATCCCCATCCGACGCAAGATCACCGCTTTTGACGCTGGAAGCCGATTTGGACTTGGCCAGACCGAAGTCGGTGACCTTGGCCACCCCGTTCTGGGTCATCATCACGTTGGCCGGTTTTATATCCTGATGCACCAGGCCGCGCTCGTGGGAATAGTCCAGACCCCATGCGAACTGGATCGCCACATCAAGCATCCCCCCTATGTCCGAAAGCCTGCCATCCCTGATCCAGTCCTGCATGCTGCCACCGTCCACATACTCGGCGAATACCCTGGGTATACCCCCCAGCCGTCTCACGTAATAGCAGCTTACAGTGTTCGGGTGCAGCCCCAGGTTCACCCAGGTCTCCGCCTCCTCTTCAAAAGTCTCCGCCCCCCCGGCCTTTTCCAGCTCGGAAGGCTTGGGGCTTTTTACGGCCAGGTCTATGTTCCAGTTGCGATGGCGCACCTTGTAAACCTTGCCCATTCCACCCTCGCCCAGAAGACCTGTCACCTCGTAAAGGTCCAGGATAACGTCGCCCGTCTCCCATTCCCCGGCGATCTCGTCCTCGATCCTGTATGCGTCCGTAAGCATTTGAGTAGAAGACCTCGCCACCCCGATTCCGGCCGCCTGACCTGCGGCCACGGTCTCTTGCGGGGCTTCCGCCGCCACGGTCTCCTGCGGGGCTTCCGCCGCCACGGTCTCTTGCGGGGCCCCAGGCGACACACTTTCCGGCTTTTCTTCCACGATGGCTTCCGGGTCCGTTTCCACCATATCCGTGTCCACCCCGGCGGGCACTGGCTCATCTGTGAACGGTCTTTTCACATCGCCCATGTCGGGAAGGGGCCCTATACCTTCGATGCCGACATCTGCAATGGCTGTTTCCGCCTCCTCCTCTTCTCCCATCGTGGAGGTAACTCCGCGCACAGCCTCTTCCTCCTCGATTTCACCGGCGTCTTCCGGAATCTTGATCCCCGCCGCCGCCAACTCCTCATCGCTTGGAGGCTCAATCGGCTTGGTCTCCGCTGGATAGGCTGGTCCTGGCTTCTCCGCGGCATAAGCCACATCCTCTTCCGGTTCTCTCTCCTCTTCCACTGCGGATACTTCCTCAGCTACGGCTTCCACACTGGCGGGTTCCACTGCCTCAACAGGTTCCACGGCCTCGGCGGGTTCCACAGCCTTGGCGGGTTCGAGCGCCTCGGTCTTCCCTGCGGCGGCAACCTCCTCTTCACCTTCCTCTTCCACTATGGATACTTCCTCAGATACGGCTTCCACACTGGCGGGTTCCACAGCCTTGGCGGGTTCGAGCGCCTCGGTCTTCCCTGCGGCGGCAACCTCCTCTTCACCTTCCTCTTCCACTATGGATACTTCCTCAGCTACGGCTTCCACACTGGCGGGTTCCACGGCCTCGGCGGGTTCCACGGCCTCGGCGGGTTCCACGGCCTCGGCGGGTTCCACGGCCTTGGCGGGTTCCACGGCCTTGGCGGGTTCGAGCGCCTCGGTCTTCCCTGCGGTGGCAACCTCCTCTTCCGGTTCTTTGGTAGAGAAGATATGGTCCGCTACATCAGCATCAGCAGAAATGATAGGCTCGTGGGATCCGTATCCCAGATCGGCGAAATCCTTATCTGCAACGGATGCCGCCAGCTCTATCTGACTGTCAGTGAGTATTTGCGAATCGCTTAGCATTCGGTTAGCAATATCGTTGTCGGCGGCCAGGATTGGCTCAGGACCGCTGGGCTCCTGCTTGGCGGGAATCTTGGGCAGAAGTGGCGGGGCCCCTGGTGGCGGAGCCACGGGTTGTTTGGCGGCTGGCGCCTTTGGGGCCGTAGTCTTTGGTTTCTGAATTGATGGAATAAGAGGAGCCTTTGCTCCTTTTGCCGTAGCTGGCGCCGGAATGCGTCCAGGTGGAACAGCGCCTGGCCGTGGGATTACAGGCTTGCCTATAGAAGGCTTGCCCGACACGGGCTTGCCGGGAGCAGGCCTGCCTGGAGCGGGTCCTTTTGCCTTTTGCCCTTGGGTAGTTTTTGAAGTAGAATCCTTCCCGGCCGACGGCGGATTGGTATCCCATGATGGGGTAACGTAATGGCGGCCGATGAGAGGTTTCATTTGTATTTTTTCTTCTTCCGGGGGCATTTCCTGGATATTGGCCAAGGCTGACAATGTATCATCCTGGGAGATGATAGGCTCCATTGGCCCTGAATCCACCATTTCCGCTAAGGGAACGCTGTCGTCCATTTCCTCATCTCGAGGCGCAATGCCGGGAATGGCGCTCTGATGGAAATCAGCCGGATTGGCGGCGCCAAGTATCGGTCTTGAGGGGTCCAGTTCATCTAGCGGGACAATTCCACCGGTGGCCAAATATTCCTTCTCCGGCGGTGGTGGCCCACCTGGGGCTTTTGCCGGAGGTGGAGTATGTCGAGAGGGCGAAGCTGGGACTATGGGGGACTTAACGGGCTGCCGTGGCTTAGGCTTAGAATCCACAAGGGGGGTGATAACCCGGGAGGCTCCTCCCGAGGCCGCGATAATGAACCGGACGCCGCATTTTTTGCATCTGGCCTTGCGCCCAGCATGGGCGTCCGGCATGTTGCCGTAGACTGTTTTACATCCAGGGCATGTGACGTTCATTCCCACCTTCTTTTTCCAGCCATCTTCGCGTCCCCGGCTCCTTTTTCGCCACCCCCGAATATCATGAGGTCTCGAGCCGCCAGTCGGCCAGGACCGCTGTTAAATTATCCTTTCCACCCGCAGCGTTGGCCGCGTCCACCAGGTACCGGCACACGGCCTTTGGCGAAACGGTTTTTCGCAGTTGATCGACGATCACTTTTTCAGCCAGCATGTTGGTCAACCCATCTGAGCAGAGGAGCAGCCTGTCGCCGTTTTCCAGGTGTATCAGGGAGATATCTGGCGGCACGTCGTCCTCCATGCCGATAAACCGAGTGATTTTCCCCCGGGCCGGGTGTGTGGCCACCTCCTCTTCGGTCACCTCTCCCGCGTCGCGCAGCAACCTTAGCACCGAGTGATCCTTGGTGAGTGACAGCAGGAAATCGTCCCTGAAAAGGTACGCCCTGGAGTCTCCCATGTGGGCTATCATGGCGCGGTCGCCCCGGACAAGGGCCATAACCATGGTGGCTCCCGCCCCCGCCAGCCCCACCTTTCCCCTGATGGATTCGAAAACGTTCCGGTTCAGCTCCACCAGTTGCTTGCTGATAATGTCCACGGCGAAAGGATCGCTGAGGTTGCTCAGATTGGCGCCTTCCTGTTTTACGATTTCCGGTAAGGTTTTCACCACGATCTCCGAAGCCAGGGCCCCTCCCTCTTCGTTGCCCATTCCGTCGGACACCACCAGAAGGCCCAGTTCCCCGTCTGCGAACCAGGAGTCCTCGTTATGCGTTCTTACTTTTCCCTTGTCTGTAAGCCCGCTTATATCCAGCATTTCAAGTCCGTCCTTTCATCGAGTCAAGAAACCGCGTCCAGCAACATTTTCTTCAGCTCCCTTGCCGACTTTACTTTTATCTCCGGCTGATCCACCAGCGCGGCGTCTATCACTTCCGCCAGTTTCCCTGGGATGGAAGGCTCCCGTTCCCTGATGGGCGTCGGCTTGCTTTGCAGGACTATTTGCCATGGATCCTTGCCCTTTAGAAACATGCGGGGAAATTTACCGGTGAGCATGTTGTACAGAGTACCGGCCATGCTCCACACGTCTATATCCGGCTTTGCGTATTTGTAGTTTATCACTTGCGGCCGGGAGATAAAATAAGGCGTGCCCACCACGGCGCCGGTCCTGGTCTGTCCGCTCAGCCCCGCCATGTCAAAAGCCTTTCCAAGGCCCACGTCCGCTATCTTTGCGATCCTGTTCTCTCCCTTGCCGGAGAGGAAGATGTTGGCTGGTTTCAAGTCCCTGTGGACGATGCCCCGGCTGGTCACGAAGTCGCCATTGGCAAGCTGGACATTCACCTCCACGTTGTGGGCATACTCCAGGCCGTCCAACGCCTGGAGGGCGATTTCCAGAGCTTCGTCCACCGGCAGCTTGCCCCCCTTTTCCTTCATCAGTATGTCCACGCTGCCGCCATCGCAATATTCCAGAGTGAAAAAGAATACTCCCCCCGAGTATCCCGAATCGAGAAGCTGCACCACGTTTGGGTGGCTTAGCGCCTTTGTAACTTCCACCTCACGCTGGAACATGTCCCTGGAGGCCTTGTCCGTGGCCACCTGGGGGAGCATCACCTTTAGCGCCACTCGTTCGCCCGTTTTCTCGTGCCGCGCCAGGTACACGGCGCCCATGCCACCTTTTCCCAATTCCTTGATGATGGTGTATCCCTGGATGTTTTCCACACCCCCCTTTTCGCCCTTCCTGGCTTCATCCACCAGCGCCTGCGCTATCTTCATCGGATTTTGACGGCATTCTTCACAGACGTACTCCCCCCGGCGAGCCTTGTTCGCTTCGCCGGAGATATCCTTACCGCAATTGCCGCATTTTTTCGACTCGGCGATGAGATTCTCGGCGCCCATCATTCTGGTGACGGCCTCCTCACCCGCGCCCACCTGGTGCTCTTCGCAGAGAAAGATGTTCTCCCCCACCATGGCGGTGGCGTACTGGCCTTCCGGGATCTCCGCTCCGCATTTGACACATGCGGGGGGGGTGTACACCATCACCTGAAACGCGGTGCCTCCCAGCGTTATCTCGTCCCCGTCATTCAAGTCGTATTCCGGAAACTCGGAAAGGGCCACGGCGTCCGCCGAGACACCTTGCTCCCGCTGGCCGATTTTCCTTCCGTTTACAAAAGTGCCGTTCATGCTGCCGAAATCGCGGATACGGGCGTCTGGAGGATTTATATCCAGCAGGCAGTGATTTCTGGAGATGGTTCCGTGGAAGTCGTCATCCGGAAGGCGTGGATTGCAGTCAAGCCCACGGCCGATAATGCAGGTGGAGCGTTCACTGTACTCGTATTCCTTCCCCGCCAACGCCCCTTTGACTACTTTCAGCGTAATTTTCGATGGCATTTTCTATACGTAAAAGAGAGTGACACAAAATCCGAGACACGCAATTATAAAAGCATTTTCAAGATATTCGGGGAAAATATCTCTCTTTTTCATTACAAATCGACAACTACCCCCAGGATGGCCCAAAACTTTTTCAAGGCTCTTTTCAACCGTCACGCAGAACCCGCCACTTCTCTGCCACACAGAGCCGGATTCATGATTCATCAATCATAACTCCCCCGCTCGTTTTCCAACACTTCATGGTCATGAATGCAACACCCTCTTCGCCGAGCCAGACGACCAGTTGTAACATGTTACTTCAAAACATCCATAATATCAAACAGATTCCTCTCTCCGTGGGAGCCATGGCTATGGAATCCTGGTGGCGGACTCCTGGAGCCTCTACTTTTTGAGCAGGCCTTTCTCGATTAGAAAGTCCCCGAAGAACTCAGCCTGTTGTCTCAGCCCAGCTTCATTGAGGTGACATTGGTCGAAGAATTCGCCGGGGGGCTCTGGCTGGAAAGTGTGGAAGGGTATCAGGGGGACCGAGCGTGCGGCGGCCACTTTCGACACAGCGCCGTTGATCAGCGCTTCCGCCTTTCTCCACCGCGCCCTTATCTCCTCTCTGCGTTGTTGGTCCATGCCATTGAAATAGCTGTCTTCATGGGTGGGATGATCCACCTTGATACTGAAATTCACCAGGACTGGAACCGCTCCGTTTTCCCTGGCGGCGCCCACCATGTTTGTGACATTCATGGTTATCGGATCTGTGGCGTTGGGGGCTATCGGGTTGGTGGAATGCAATGCTTCCCCCAGCCTGTACATGGGCATGCTGACCGTGTGGCTGAGCGATCCGTCCGGCTCGAATGCCAGGGTGGCCGCCAGGCGCACCGTCCAGGAGGGGGCCATCCAGGCGATGCTGTGGGCGATATTGGCGCTGTGACCGAAAAGGGCCGGGTCCACCTGACGCCAATGAGAGTAGTCCACAGCAAAACCATTCGGGCTCATAATCGCTTCGACATCGTTCACTCCGGTGTATATGATCACGATATCCGGGTGTTGGTACAGCCCCGCGAAAAGCAGCGTGGTCAGGTCCTCGGCAGAGCTGTAATACTGGAGCCCGGCGTTTATCGTGTCCACGTCATACCCCCTGGCCCTGAGGTAGTTCTCCATGTGTGCGGGATATGTGCTCTGGATATCGTCCACTCCCTGGCCCCAGGTGGTGGATCCGCCTATGCAGAGTATCCTGTTTTTGCTTTTCTTTTCTCCACCTCCCCACCGGAAGCCGTACTGGTTCACGATCCCTGAAGTGGGATTGGGGACATAATTGCGCCAAAGGTGCGGAAGATACGGGCGCACCCCTTCCTCCACATAGCCTGTGTTTATAAAAGCCGCATGCAGCTTCTTTGCGGGGTACATGTTGAACAATATGGCATGGGAGGCGCTCTCCATCAGCAGCCAGGCGATGAGCAAGAATCCGAGGATCTCCCCCACCGGCGTGATGGCGGCCCAGGCCCGCCCCACCGTCCTGCGGAGAATTGCCGATCTTCGCCAGTACACTACAGCCGCCCCGGATAGAAACAGAACCGCGCGGAGATAGTGGATCCATGCGGGAACCTTTCCGGTAAAGAACTCCTTCTTGAACGCGGAGGCCACGTGGTCGTTCAACAGCAGAGCGGTGGCCATCATAAAAAAACCTATGGCCAGAGCGGATCTGCGCGCCGTAGCGGCCGTTTGGGCCGAATCCGCAGACCAACTCCCGTTACCGGGTATAGAAACCATATTTCTCCTTGATGGGCTGATAGCAGGCGGGGCGACCGGAGCCGACCGCCTGTTGCCTCCTTATCCGATTATTCTTAAGTTCAAGGTTTCCGGATGAGGTTATGGAATCATGACAAGCGCCAATGCCAACCCGGCTTTCCCCATCTAACGCGCGCTTCCCGATCCAGCCCCTCGGCCGGAGACAGAATATACCACATTCGCGGCGGAGGTGAAAATATGGAGCAACCCCCGGATTGCGGTGTACCGAAGGCGGGGGCCGGACGCCCATGAGGCAGCGTCCAGATATTTATTTCAATCCGTACTTTCTAAGCTTTTCATACAGGGCCGGCCGGGAGAGGTCGGTAATCCTGGCCATCACAGTGATGTTGCCCTCGCATTCCTCCAGGGCCCGGACCAGGTATTGCCGCTCGAACACGCTCTTTTCCGCGGCGAAGGGGCGGATATTTGACTCTTGTCTGCTCATCTTGCTGGGCCTGCGGACATCCTTGTAGATTCTGTCCGGCAGGTCGTCGAAACCTATCTTGCCGGAGATTTGTCCCGACAACATGCAATCCATGGTGTCCTCCAGTTCGCGGATATTTCCCGGCCAGCGATATTTCGCCAGTGCGGCTATGGCGTCCGGGGTGATATCACAGCCCTTCCTGCCGTGCCTGTCGCAGGATTTTTTCAGGAATACCCGCACCAGAGCCCGGATATCCTCCTTGCGCCTTCGTAGTGGAGGAACATGGAGTTCGGCCAGGTTTAGGTGATAGTATAAATCCTCCCGGAACCTGCCGGCATTCACTTCTTTTGCCAGATCGGCCCCGGAACCGGCCACCAGCCGAAAATCTACTTTTTCAGGCTGATCTCCCCCTACTCGAAAAAACTCCTTTCGCTGGATCACTCCCTGCAAAGCGGACTGCAGCCTGGGACTCAAAAGACTGATATCGCAAATGTACAAGGTTCCCCCCTGAGCCTTTTCCATAGCGCCCGGCGCCGAAGGATCGTTTTCATCCCCGAAAAGGCGGAGTTCCACCCTTTGCTCATCCTCCCCGGAGAGGATGCTGGCAAAGACAAAGGAGCGAGCCGCCCTGGGGCTTTCGTTGTGAATCGCTTCGGCCAAAGTACGCCTGCCGGATCCTGACTCTCCGATTATCACCACCGAAGTGTCCAGCAGGGCCAGGGTTCTGGCCTTCTCCCTCGTTTCCATCATTTCCCGCCCCTCGGCCACCATGGAGGTGAAAGTGATTCTTTCCGTGAGGCGGTCCTTGAGCTGGTTATTTTCCCTGGCAAGACGAGCCATTTTTACTGCCACGCCAGCCACCAGCAACGTCCTCTCCCTATCCTGGGGCCATTGCAAATATTCGAAAGCGCCAAGTTTTATTGCTTCTTCAGGCGTCCCCGGCGAGTCGACGTCCGATATCATGACCACCTGGACCGTGGAACTGCATCGACCAATCTTATCCAGCAGAATGCGAATTTCATCATTTTGAAGGCCGATATCCACCATCGCCACATCTATGTCGATATCGCGCTCTAACATCTGCCCACCCAGGTTGGCGGACTTGGCGGTAATTGCGGAAAAACCTCCATCGGATAATAAGTCGGCCAGAGCGTTTCCGTCACCATCCTTGCCGCTGATCAGCAGTACCCTTCCCTTCATCTTTCCAGCCCCCAATCCAAATATGCCATGTGAGTAATAGATATATTCATACCCCGGAGTCCGGCCAAATACGAACCTGATATCTTTTCCTTATTCTCCTTTCACGCCACCGGGCAGGTGGTATGGATACTGACGGCCTTGCCTCAACACGAGTGACCGAGCCTGGCGTCTCATTACATTCCGCTCCCCATGCATAGCCTGTCACGCTGTAACGTCCTTTATCAACGACACGGCCCCCCTCCCTACCGTTGTCCATACGCTCAGCTAAGGCAATTTTACATCCCGCCGCCCCACTTTATCAACCAGGAATAACAATTATTTTCCAGACTATTGTCATTTATTTATACTCTTGCAACCAGCTAGAACGCCTCTGGATTTGCTCTTTATAAAAGTAAATACCATATCTAGCATTTTGATTGATTGGAAACATGCGCTTTTAGTTGGGCTCCTAAAAATTAGGGATAACCGCCTATGTTCTCTAGCCATAATTGCATTGAAGTGCGCGCGCTGGACTACAAGACATGTTTTCGCTGGTCGCGCTCCTCCATCCCCAGGAGATTACGGCTCAATGGCATATCCATTATGTCTTTGTTTATCAACCGCTTACATCTGATGATTTGACTGATTTGGGTTCGTGGCTTTACCGCATTCCACCATGGCTTTACAGATTCTGGTCAGGCGACAGCTCCTGCCATGTATTTTGAGGAGAGCGGCTTGATGCATGGTCGGGCCCCCCCTGTTGAAAGTTATTCTTTATTATCGGTGGTGACAGAATACGTCTCTTATAGTACCGGTGAGAATATCAGGCGGGCCAGATCCGATCATTTTGCATAGGGGTGGAATCTTCAACCAGATCGTCGCCCATGCCACCGGGGCATCCCATTCATGGTAGTCTGGGCAATGCCGGAATAACCAGAAAGGACTGAAGATGAAAAGTTACAGAAGAGAGCTATGGTTCAACGTTCCATCGAGGAGGGGTTTTGTGAACATTACCGGAGAGGTGGAAAATGCGCTGAAGGAGAGCGGGGTGATGGAAGGTCTGGTCCTGGTAAACGCCATGCATATAACCGCCTCGGTGTTCATAAACGACAACGAAAGCGGGCTGCATCACGATTATGAAAAGTGGCTGGAGCGTATCGCCCCTCATGAGCCGGTGGATCAATACCGGCACAACCGGACAGGAGAGGACAACGCCGACGCCCACCTGAAAAGACAGGTGATGGGGCGGGAAGTAGTGGTGGCCGTCACCGGCGGAGAGTTGGACTTAGGCCCATGGGAGAGTATTTTTTATGGAGAGTTTGATGGGCGAAGAAAAAAGCGGGCGCTGATAAAAATCATCGGGGAATGAAAAAATCTTGGCGCGGCGGGTGGAATCAACCGGCTAGTTATGAGGTATGTAAATCCATACCGGCTCCCAGAATTTATCCGATACCCGATACAAGTAAGATTTGTCCACCTCGGCCCATATCTTGCCGAAATCCTCCTGTCCTTCGAAGGCGGGGATTTCCCACTGCCGGGGGCAATTCACCGTATCCATAAACATTTTGTAATAATTTGCGGAATAGTGAACCGTGGCGGGATTCATCACCAAGCGGCCTGATACGAAACAGCCAGGATACCTGTACTCCATCCGCGATGGAGTTATGGTCAGAACCATGTCGAACTCCTCCACAGGTTCCCCCCAGAACAACCTTAGCGGTTTCCAACTTCCGATCAGCCACGTGGGCACGGAGTGGGTGGTTACCTGATTTCCGGTGGGATTTGGCTTGCTATCCGAGCCGCAAGAAGCCAGTAGCATGGCCAACAGAAGTAGCCCCACGGAAAACAGCTTGCTGAACCTGCCAGCCTGGAAACTTAAATCCACAACCGGCCTAGAATAGGGCATATATAAAGGTCGACATAGCCGAACCTTCAGTGAACACGATAAGGGCGCCCAACAGAAGCAGAACCATGATGATCGGCCCCAGCCAGAATTTTTTGCGGACTTTCAAAAAATCCCAGAACTCCGATATTAGCGATTCTTCCGGCAAAGCTTCATGCCCATCTTCAGCGGGATTTTCGCTCCTCACCCCGGGGGATTCTTCTGACATGCCCAAAAATCCTCGTTTAATCCTGTTTGGTTGATATGTAAAACGCTGAGATATTTAGCTGACGATCAACAGCAGGTTCGATTGCCACGATCCAGGTTACCTGAATCTAACAGAATCCAATCGGCGCGTCAATTTTATCTTTGGCGCTGTGATACTAAACTACAATCCCCCCCTCTCTGGCTTGGGCCGTCACCCTCGATCAGGGCTCGCTAGGGGGATCGAGGTGGGGGCGCGATGAAATTGGCGCCCAACCGCCCTGCCCGATCCCGATTGGGTCCAGGCTTTCGGAGGCCTGGGGCGATCAGAACTCCACGATCCTGCGGCGCTGGGTCATGTAGTCCACAAGTACATACTCGGTCAGGCTATCCGGGTTTGGAAAAAATATTCTACCCATAGTGGATTCCATGAACCGGTCCAAAAACCTCTCCTCGCCGTAATATCCTGTATCATATTCATTACCCAGCATAAAAACGCTGACCGATATGCCCGCCTGGGAGCATGCGCGAGCTTCCCGCAGCGTGGCGGCGTACCCCCTTTCCACCGGCGGGTATGATAAAAGCAGGTTTTGTCCCTCGTACCAGGCGGTGGGTGCACCGTCGGTAATCAATATTATCTGTTTGTTCACCCCCTGCCTTGCTGTCAGCGACATCCTGGCAAGCTCCATCCCTTTTTGGATGTTGGTGAAGTACCTGGGGATATGCGCCCCTTTCCCCGCCGCGCCGGAAGCCTCCGCTTGGGCAGCGGCCTGGGCGGTGGGCCCGTCCACCTTCATGCTTACGCCCCCTCCCCAGAAAGTGATCGGCTCCGGGGATAGCTCCAGGATGGAGGAGACGGGTATCCTGCGGGCGTATGTGGCAAATCCGACGAAGCTGATCGAGTCCTCGGGGTATTGGCTTCTTATCAGGCTGTCGAGGGCCAACGCCATCTTCTTTGCGTTATAGAACCTGCCGAATCTACCCATGGACCCGCTCATGTCTACCAGGACACAGGTCACATTGCGCGCCACACCTCGAGTGTGGTGGATTTCCATATCCTCCGGACGCAGCCTGATGGGGAACGAAGATCCACCGCGTACGAGGGCGTTTATCAAGGAGGCTGGCACGTCCATGTGGGCGATGGAGTCGCCATATTCAAAAGGCCTGGTCCGCGCCTGCTCCAGGCTTCCCTCGCCCGGTTCACTGGTGTAGTGGCCACCGGCGCCGTCGTTTTTCAGGTTGGAATAAATCTCGGACAGGGTTGTCTCCCCCACTTTTCTTGCGGCGGCGGGAGTGAGCTTGAACAAGCCGCTCTCCTCTTCCAATTCAGCCTGGCCCATCTCCTCCAGGTGTTCCGCCAGCTTTTTCATCAGGTCCTCGCGCGCCTGGACAAATTCCTTATAGGCCTTTTCCCCCAGCGCGTCTTTTAGCCTATCCTCGTTCACGCCGAACAGGTTGCCCTTCTCCCTGGCATCCTCCAGTTCCTTTTGCAGGTTGTCCAGGGCGATGTACTTGCCCCGGACTTCTTTGGCTTTTTGCCAATCCAGAGTTTCAGCGCCGGTGAAGCGCCTTCCATCTTTTTTGTAAAACTCCTCCGCCTCGTCCAGCTCCTCCAC
>Ga0224496_10000667_pt1 | contig 23414 bp, 21 predicted proteins | sample SF_Jul11_sed_USG_2_FD_168127 | JGI IMG/M metagenome (GOLD analysis project Ga0224496, IMG submission 168127) | Sediment microbial communities from San Francisco Bay, California, United States - SF_Jul11_sed_USGS_8_1 | ecosystem: Environmental > Aquatic > Marine > Sediment | place: USA...
AACAGCCCTCCTCATTGAAGTGTCCACCGAAAAACGCAACCGGGCTGTAGCGGAAGTTCGCAACATTCTGACGAAACATAATGGCACGATGGCCGAACCCGGGGCGGTCGCCTGGCAGTTTCAAAAGAAGGGTCTACTCGTCATCGAAGATCAACCCGTCACGGAAGAACAGTTATTCGATCTCGCCATTGAAGCGGGAGCCGAAGACGTCAAGCAGACCCCGAGCGGATTTGAGGTCATTTCCGAACCCGCAGATTTTGAAGCCGTCAAAGAAGCTGTACAGAAAGCCCAAATTGAAGCCAGTCTCTCCGATCTCACATTTCTCGCCCAAAACCACATCCAACTCGACGGCCGCGATGCCGAACAGGCCCTTAAACTCATGGACCTCTTAGAGGAAAACGAAGACGTGGTGAAGGTCCATGCCAACTTTGAAATCTCCGACGAATTGATGGAGAAAATGGCCGCCGAAAGCGCCTGATTTTTTGAGATCGTTTCCATTTCTCCTGAATTCTCTCTCCTAAGTTTTTCTCCTCTCGCCGCACTTTTCTTCTTCACCATTCTTGGTGTTCCGTTTTTTGTGGCGGATCAGATACACTCCACCATCACATGATCGCCTCACTGTCAGGAACCCTCACTGCTAAATCAGCGCAAGATGCCATTATTTCGGTTCAGGGTGTGGGCTACCATGTCTTCATCGCGCTTTCCACATTTTTCACCCTGCCTGACATCAATTCAACAGTGCAGGTCTTTGTCTCCACCCACATCCGAAACGACACCATTCAACTTTTCGGGTTTGCCACCACAGAAGAAAAACACGCCTTCTCCCTGCTCACCACTATCAGCGGCGTCGGACCCAAACTGGCCCTCAGCGCCCTATCAACCCTTTCTGTCTCTGATTTATGTGCAGCCATTGAAGCAGGCGATCTTGAAACCCTGGGTTCCATTCCTGGCGTCGGGAAAAAATCAGCCAGCCGAATGGTACTGGAATTAAAAGATAAAACCCATCGCATCGTGATCTCAGGGGAACAAAAATCTTCAACCGCTCAACACGAACCGGCCACGTTCCTACAAGAAGAAGCCGCCTCCGCGCTCATCAACCTGGGCTATCGCACCCCTGAAGTTAAAAAAGCCATCCATCTCGCCATCACCAAAATGGCCGACACCTACGAACTTGAAGACCTCATCCGTACCACCCTCAAAGAACTCGCCAAAGGATAAATACGGAAAGCCCAATTTGATGCGCAAAGAAAGTCGAGTGCATTTACCAACTAAATGCGGCCCTCTCATTTTGGGTACACCCTATTTGAGAGGCTGACAAGACCACACGAAAGGCCCAAAATATGCGGGTTTTGACAGTTCAATTTCGTGAAGCCCCTATTTGAGAGGGTGAAAGGGGGCAATCATGGCACGATCAAAAAAGGTGAGTTTACATGTGATTTTTTTGGGCCTCAAAACTTTGGAGGACCCAACAAATATTACGATGAAAATGGAACGGTCACAGATTCAAAGTTTGAGGCTGCACACTTTTACACCTTTTCGGACGCCAAAGAATTTGCAGATCAAAAGAAAATTGAGCTTTCACCAATTATATATATTGGAAAAGTAGACTACTTACAGAGCGATTTAGATAGGATGGCAAGTATTAAACAGATGAGAAATCCATGAAATTTACTTCAACCATTTGGGTTTGCGGAAGGGTTTTCGTTTGCGCGGCTGCTGGCGCGGGTCGTCACTGTCGAATTTCGGATTGGCAAAGATAAAGCCCACGCGCCGCGCCGCCACTGTGGCAGCTCTAAATTTTGAGGCTTCAAAGGTAAAGGTTCCGGTGAGGGTGGCCGCGCTCATGGCAAAAGTATGAAGCGGATTGGGGGATAAGCGGTAGTGCTATTTGTTAATTTTCCACAGTATGCAGAAATTTCTGGTCATCATATCGCGGGTATATTATACTACTAGGTATGGATGTTGCTTGTAGCCTATGATGAGAGGATAGACATATGCCAATGGTGAAAAAAAGTATTTCCGTGACCGACCGCCAGGACGAATGGATCAAGGCCCAAATCGCCTCCGGACATTTCGGGAATGAAAGTGAAGTGGTTCGGGAACTCATTCGGGAACGACAAATTCGACAGGAAGAAACCCCGGAGGAGATGGAGGCCATTCGGGCAAAACTCATTCAAGCTGAAAAAAGCGGATTTTCCAAAAAATCGGTTGATGAGATATGGGGAGAAGCTAGAAAACGCCGTATGGCCAAACGTGGCTAAGTATCGTCTTTCAAAATTGGCGGAAGCAGATCTACTGGAAATTGCCATCTATGGGGATGAGCAATTTGGAGAGGAACAATCTGATCGGTATCGCGAACAACTGAAACAGCGCTTTCTTTTATTAGCCGAGCAACCTTATCTCTTTCCGGCTGTTGATGATATTCGCGAAGGGTATCGGCGCAGTGTGTGCGGGGTCCATTCCATTTATTATCGGTTGGATGTGGAAAGCGTCGAGATTATGCACATCGTAGGACGACAAGACCTTAAGAGCAAAATTTAAAACTTATAAGGCAGCCAAGAAGCAGGAATTATTTTCCATAATAACGGTTATCCGAAAAAACCAAATTCTTCGGATCGTATTTTAAACGGAGAGTTCTGAGAAAACCGATACCACTCGTTTTTAACAAAGCCCCCTACCCTGTTAAACCGCCGGGACAACCTTTCCTCTTAGATTATGCTAGAAGGAAAGACAAAAAAAATATCCTCTTCGACATATGCTAAGCGGAAGACCATTTCCGGCGTGATGACTTCGGGGAGCATCCCCCATGCGCTCCCCTGCTCTATTGGTCTAGAGTATTGTCATCTTTCGGGAATAACACCACGTCACTGGATACGGCGATATTAGCGGGTCATCTTAAAGAAATACTGCCTTTGGCATTTTGAAAGGCGGTGCCTTTATACATTCAATGTCAGGCTTCAGACGGGAGCGTATAGCGAAGGGTGATGCGGTCATTTCGGTGTTGGGCCAGTTGGTCCCGTAGTTCTGCTTCCAGTTGATACTGCTTTCGTTGATAATCGGCCGTGCAAGTGGCCACCGCCGCTTTCTTCCACGTAAACAGATGCACGCCTTCAACCATGTTGTTCACGTATTCCCAAAAACCTGTCCCTTCATGATAGCGGCGGGCACGAGAAATCGCCTGGGTAAACCGCTTTTTCCTGACTTGTGCTCGGATTTTTTCGAGGTCTTTTAGATATTGCGCCTCAAGTTGTTCGAGGGCAGAGAGGAGTGCAGCACGTTCCTCGCGTTGCTGGGCATGGAGTTGTTGTTTTTCGGGAGCCAGTTCCACACAACACCATTTCTGAGAAGGAAGAGGCGTAGTGTAGCAAAAATTTTTCGGGTTGCCATGTACTGTGTGCAGTACATACCCAAGAGATAGGCCCCAAGATATTGAAGGATGGCTGAAGGAATTTCAGAGGAAGATTGTGGATTTTAGATTCTTGGGAAGGGCTACAACGTTTCGCGGATTTTTTGGCCTTGGTACCCGCTTTCCAACACGCGCTTAAAAAAGCGCAGCACATCGGCCAAGTCGAACCAAAAACCGCAATTAATACATTTAGCGTTCAGCCGCTTGCTGACTCGGGTATATTGCCGTTCGACCAGCATGGTCCCTTGGCAGCGTAGACATTTCATGAGGGCACCATTTGCATCATCTGTTGTAGAAAAGGTTTGTGTAGCAAGAGATCAGCGAACCCTACTCAATTTCAAATCCCCCCTGCCCCCTTTTCAAAGGGGGACAGTCCAACTCAAGCCAAACAGTACCAGTCTTTACCCTACCGGAGACGGTTGAGAATCACGGCCACGCAGCCAGCTAACACCCCGCCGCCCAAAATGGTCAACCCCATAGATAGGACGCCTTCCCACGTTCCAGAGTCAGAAGACCCATAGAGTAAGTCTCGCACCCCACCTTGCACCATTAAGATGGCCAAGGTCAGGAGGGCCCCCATTCCAAACCACCAAGCAAATGTTCGCACAATCTCCTCAACTACAGGGCGTTACATAGCCATGAGAGCGCACATGACTGTTTCGTATATTTAAGGGAGTGAACTGTACTCAGGGCTGAAAAGTGGTGTCAAGAAAAGAACGGTCGTTATGCCTTACGATGGTGAGGCCGGATCTTCTCCCTGGCGGGCCTTGAGCCCATGATGGAGAAAGATCGACACATTACTCGACGCATTATTGACGACAGCTAACCCCGGCTGTTCGCCCCTGTCCGTCGCCACAGACAAGGTGGTCAAGGCAAACGGGGCGTGAGGCGTAGGATAATGCCGTGGGGGATAGTGAAATGTCCCATCGCCTTTGCCATAGAGCAAGGAAATACTCGCCGATTGTATATTGACGACGGCCACATCCGGGATTTTGTCACCATCGAAATCTTGAGCCACGCCATAATTGGGACCGGCATCGCCCCCGGAGTCCTTGCCTTCTTGAAACGTGCCATCGCCATTCCCTAAAAACACCGTAATGGTGTTCATTTCACCATTGATGACCAACAGGTCCAACGTCTGGTCGCTATTAAAATCCGCAAAGGAGACACTAAGCGGTCGTTTTCCCGTTCGATAATCTTTAGGGGCCAAGAAGGTGCCATCCCCTACGCCGAGCCAAATGGACACGGCATGACTCATCGGGCCCCCATTCGAGACGGCGATATCTAAATGGTTATCCGCATTGAAATCGGCTGTGGCGACCGAGGTTGGCGTATCGCCATATTCATACAGGGGACCGACTCGGAATTTTCCATTTCCCATCCCGAAAAACACTTGGATCTTGTCATTTCGAAGCGCCACGATCATATCCGGCAAAAAATCTTCATTGAAATCCCCGGTCGCGATACTCACAGGCGTTCGACGGACGGCATATTGCGCTCCCCGCAAAAACGTCCCATTCCCTTGCCCTAAAAAGACCAAGGCATGATTATCTCCGGAGCAGGCCACCACCATATCCACAAAATGGTCCAAATTAAAATCATCGACCGCGACACTTCTGGGTTCTTGGCAGGCCGTGATAATTCTCTGATCCTTGAAGCCGCCGTCTCCGGTGCCCATGAGGAGGGAGAGAGAATTTCCCTGAATGTTGGTGGTGACGAGGTCAGTGAATCCATCACCATTAAAATCACTGGCACGTATGGATGTAGGGTTTTTGCCTACCTTAAAGTCCTTATAATGATAGATAAGATCTGGGGGGGTATAGTCCTCGCCGGCTGGACAACCGACCAAACATAGAGAAAAAAAACTGGCAATCAGGCAGGAGAACCCACATGACCGAGTAGAAAATGGTCCCAAATTCTTGGCGCCTTTCCCGCTTGAGAAGGGAAGCATAGCCATACGTACGACTGCACGTGGGGGCGGGCAGAGTATACGGGTTTCCCCAGATCTTGTAAAACTACGTAACGGGAAAACCCACATGGGTCGTCATTGGTCGCCCACCTCAACTACCATGAGAGATGGAGAATAGGCCGCCCCACTAGCAGAGGGTTGCAGCTTTATGGTATAGATTTTTTCGTATGTTTTTGTCGTGTTTTTTGAGGAGGAGAATATGTCCGTGAAGAAAGAACAAATTGAGTTAAGTGTGTATGGAGTGGCGGAAATTGTGAAATGGTGCATCACCCGCAATAATGGCCGAGTTCCTGGCGTCGATACCCCAATTTTTCAACAACTTCAAGATTTATTGAAGGAAAAACCAGCGACCAACGACTATTTCACGCTGGATCAATTTTGGAAATCACGAAAGGTGTTTGAATTCACTCCTGAGGATGTTGCAACGATTGATCGCTGCCTCTATGACATTCCAAATTTCGATGGGGCGCAACTCCCACAAATTCGGTACAAATTCTGGCCTAAAACCGTCGTACAGGCATAAGCTTGTAGTCTTCCATCCCCCCGATCTAGCACTGATTAGGGGGTGTTTTTCAGAAAGTACTCCCCTCCCTTTAAAAATTTTTACCACCACTGCCACTCTTGGGTGGCCAGTACATGTAGACCCAAAATGAAATTTGTCGTGGCATGCGCCACCACACAGGGCCATAACCGACGCGTCTTGTAATAGAGCCCATTATAGGCCACCCCGGCCATCATGCCGGCCAACCACAAGTTGTGTTCCAAGCCGAATAACACGACGGTGGCGGCAAAGGACGCCAACGTAAATGTCCCAAAGGCCACCTTTTCAAAATCAGGATTAACGACCCAACGAATCAAAAACGACCGCCAGAAGAGTTCTTCCATCAGTGGAACGACAATGGATGCCCCGAATATGCGGACCGCTGCAAGCGCCCATCCCATTCCCGCACCTTCTTCAAAGGGGTTGTAGCCCGTGATCTCCCCTTGCGTCGCCCATGGCCAATCCATCTGAACCCACAGCACATACACCAAGATACCCACGCCTATGCCGAAGGCTGCCTCTTTGGCATCCGCAAATATGGGGCCGTGTAATTCTGAATAGGCGGACCCAAAATACACCAACAGCCCCAGAACGACGGCAGTTTTTACCGGGTACAACCACAGTTCAGAACCGGTACCTTCGGGTAATAGGCTGCTGACACCAATGAACGCCATGTAGGCAGCAAAGGGAAGGATTCGTGGCCACATCGCAAGCCCACCTTTCACTAAAGATTCTTGGTCCCCCAAACCAAACCCAGCAGGATCTGAATGGGTTAAGACCTTATACACCTTTGTTTCGGAAACTACCAAGGCGCTCTTAATGGCTAAGCCTCGACGGGATGATGTTACGCTTCACCTTGAAGTAAATCTAGCGGGGAAAAATCGTCAGTAAGGATTTGGCCGGGACTCAGAGACACAGGAACATGAGACAGAAATAATCCTAGCCCATCAGGCGGAAATTGGCTGCGATTCATGGAACGGGTCAGCAAGTCGATAAAATCCGTGGAGCGCATCCGTTCGACCGGCTTACCGGCAAAAAAGATCAGATTGACGGAGCCCTTTTTAGTCTTCAACCAATCGGGACCAGCCACGCCATAGGTCGTAATATTCTCAAACGCCAAACCCATCGTGGTGAAAACGGCTTCTGCCCGTCGAACATTAGCCGGAGCATCAGAAGAGGCAAGATTCACTGCAATGGCGCCGTCAGGCGTCACATGCTCGCGTAGTTCCTCGAAGAATTCTTGGGTGGTGACATGAAAGGGAATCAAATGTCTCGCAAACACATCCACCCACACCACATCGTACTTCGTGGGGTTGTTGCGTAAAAACGTTCGCGCATCTTGCACGACCACATGGTGATTCGCCGGAGGCGTATACTCAAAATACTGTGCCGCGGCCTTGACCACGGACGGGTCCATTTCCACCACATCTAATTCCAAGCTTGGCCAATATTTCGCCAGCCATTTGGCCAAAGAGCCACCTCCATGCCCTAAAATCAACCCTCGCCTCGGTTGTTCCAAGATTGGCAAAACTCCCATCATCACTTGGCTATACGGCAACGCCAGAAATGTCGGGTCAGCTTTCCACATAACGGCATGAAACGTATTATCCAAAATGAGGTAGCGAAATACATCATTTTCACTCACCCGAACTTGTTGGTACGGGCTATCTTCTTGATGAATGGCCGGTGGCAGCACGATCACAGGGTGAAAGCCCATCCACGTGATTCCGCCTACCACGGCGAACATCCCCACCTGCCACACCAGAGAGAGTTGACGAGATTGCACCGTCCATATGACACCCAGAATCATCAGGACCACACCTAACACGGCAACCAGGGTTGTACTCCCCATCCAAGTCAATAAATAAAAGGAGGTTCCCCAGGTTCCCATGAGGCTGCCCATCGTGGAGACGGCAATCATCCCACCCGTGTGCCGTCCGAGATGCCCCATATCGGCAATCGCCAATCGTAACAGAGCCGGCAGCACGCCACTCAATCCAAAAGCGGGAATCCCTAACAACGCACTGGCCGCAAAACATGGGCCCCAACGGGGATCCTGAATCCATTGAAACACTTGAAACACCACCGGCTGCCCGACCCAGGCTAAAAGCAGCGTCCAACCGCCGGAAGCCAATAACAGGCCTGCCATGACCCACTGGGGAGGATACCGATCCGCCAACCAACCCCCAGCCGCATATCCAGTACTCATGGCTGCCAACACGACCCCAATGAGCGCTCCCCACACAAAGAGCGAACTCCCAAATACCGGTGCAAGCAGACGGCTCCCGACAATCTCCAAGCCCATCACGACCGCACCGGTGGTAAAGGCCGTCGCAAAACACCACCAGCGTGGTAGGCTAATAGGGTTAGGGGATTGAGAAGAACGCGATGGTGTCATACGAAATTACGTGTCAGGGGCAAAAGGGAAATGATGCTAAAGCATGATTCCCAGAGTGTCAATTCGCCGCATGCCAATGGTTAGTTTTAGAGATAATGGAAGATTTTGGCTCAACTCCCAGAGCTTCCAATATTTCTACAGCTTTTCATGATGGAACTCCTTCCTCTAATTCGGTAACATTCCCTTTCGGATGACCCAATCCACTACACCCCCATCAGACTCGCAGCTTCCCCAAGACTCTCCAGGAGAGACCCACCAGATTAGTCGAGCCGCAGGCTTGATCGGGGCTGCCACATTTTGTAGCCGAATTCTTGGTTTTCTTCGTGACATCATCTTGGCCAACCTGTTCGGAGCCAACGCCGCGGCCGATGCGTTTTACATCGCCTATCGCATCCCAAACCTGTTACGGGAGCTGTTTGCAGAAGGCTCTATGTCTTCCGCCTTCATCCCGGTTTTTACCGAATATCACTCCACTCGGTCCAAGCAGGAAACCTGGGAACTCGCGAGCGCCGCATTTACCACACTGCTCACGCTTGTCACCTTGGTCACGCTTCTCGGCATCCTGGCCGCGCCTAGCCTCGTTTGGATGTTGGCTCCCGGGCTCCATGATGAGGCCGCGCAATTAGCCACCACCACGCTGCTCACCCAAATCATGTTTCCTTACCTGCTCTTTGTGAGCCTGGCGGCACTAGCCATGGGGGTTCTCAATTCCCTTCGCTCTTTTGCCATACCCGCCTTGGCTCCAGTTTTTTTCAATGTGTGTGTCATCGTCTTTGCCCTGGCCATTTCCCCATGGTTTGACCAACCAATTGTGGCCGTTGCGATCGGAATCGTGGTGGGAGGGTTAGCGCAATTTCTCATGCAATTACCTGGGTTACATAAGAAGGGTTTTTTATTCTCCTGGAATTTTCATCCCTCACATCCCGGCGTCAAGAGAATGGGGGTCCTACTCATTCCAACGCTCCTAGGCTTAGCCGTCACGCAGATCAACCTCACCATCAGCACCATCTTAGCCTCGTATTTTGAAGGCGGCCCGACCTACTTGTTCTATGCGATGCGGCTGATTCAATTTCCATTAGGGATTTTTGGTGTCGCCATGGCCACCGCAATTTTGCCCAGCCTGTCCTCCCATGCGGCCAAGGGAGCCCATGAGGAACTCCGCGCAACGGTCAACTTTGGGTTGCGAATGGTGTTCTTTATTATCTTGCCATCGATGGTCGGACTCATGCTCCTGCGAACCCCGATCATTCACCTCTTCTTTGAACACGGAGCCTTTTCGGCTCTTGATACGATTGGGACGGCCTCAGCGTTATTGGGGTTCTCCGTTGGACTATGGGCCTTCGCCAGCTACCGGATATTGGCCATGGCTTTTTATTCGCTACAAGACACCAGGACTCCGGCAACCGTGGCCGTTGTGTCTGTCGGGATCAACATTGGACTCTCTTTATGGCTTATGACCCCGCTCGCCCATAGCGGATTAGCCTTAGCTGCGGCATTAGCCGCAATAGCCAATACCCTGATTCTTGCGACATTATTGGGACGACGTCTCCAGGGTTTATTGTGGGCCACATTAGGCAGTTCTCTGGCTCGAACCGGAATCGCCCTCCTTCCGGTGATAGGCCTTTGCACATGGATGGCTTCTTTTCCCATATGGCAAGAAACCGGACAGAGTCCTCAAAAAATGGCATGGCTACTTGTCGTGATAGGCGGAAGTGCCATCGGCTATTTTGGCATCCACCAATTACTCCATTCTGATGAGCTAATGCATCTCAAGCTGATGCTCAAACGAAGATTGCCACAACGGTCGGCTCAATAGGGGGGATTCTATGGTTGCCGTCATTCAACGCGTCACTCAAGCTTCGGTGACGGTCGACACCCAATGTATCGCAAGCATTGCACACGGCCTCTTAGTGTTAGTCGGGATCGCTACAGGTGACACACATTCCGATGTCCAATTCATGGTTGAAAAAATTCCTGGCTTGCGGATCTTTTCCGACTCCAAAGGACACATGAACCGTTCACTGAAGGATATCGAGGGGGAACTCCTTTTGGTTTCTCAATTCACCTTACTCGCTGATTTGGCCAATGGCCGACGCCCCAGTTTCGATGCCGCCGCTCCGCCAGAGGAGGCACGTTCCCTCTACCACAACCTGGTGGAACAGTTCCTTGCCTTAGGTCTGGCCGTTCAGACAGGACGATTCGGGGCCTCAATGAACGTTCGCTTGGAAAATGACGGCCCCGTGACCTTGATTCTCGATAGCCGAGCCAAAGAAAAATCTGAAAAACTAAAGGGGCTTGACCCGTAGGCCGATAGGACTATTCAATGGGAGTCGGATAAAAAATTCAAACCGGAGAAGAGGAGGGAGGAGCCTGATGACGCCAATCCCTGATCACCATCCGCTCAAGCAATTATTTGGTCGGTTGACCGAACGAAATTTTTCCGAAGCGTTAGGTTGGCCAAATTTTGAAGTCACCGACTATGTCGCCAATCTGCTTCTCGAATTCATCCATACCGATCAACTCTCTCGCATCAAAGACCACGAAGGCGAACCTGTCGAAACGGTCGTCGAACTCTTATACGAAGCGGAAGATCATAGCCAACATTCTTCAGCAGAAAAAGAATGTGATATTCACCGACACATTGGGGATCTCACGTTGTTTCTGGCCGGTGTCTTTCCGGAATATTGTCGCCGCATCAAATGCTCCGGGTTGATCCATCACAAAGATTTCCTAGTGGATTACGTGAAAGCCGGGAAACGGTCTTATGGCATTGTGGCCACTCACCAAGACCCTCAAGCCAAAAACCCGCCTTCGTTGTTCCAAACCTTGTCAACGAATTTTGAATTGTGCGTGGCTGGCCTGGGGTTTGTGCGGTTAGACCTTGACCGTTTTCAGGATTCACCTAGGCAACAAGCCCAAACCATTCTCTACCACTGAGAATAGTGACACCTCCATCCATTTCAATCAACCTTCGCTCGCGATCAAACCATTCATCACCTTCGTGCTGATTGGCTAACAGTTTGAAGTAACGCGCTATTTTCTATTAAGGCAAAAGACCCTTCAATTGCTGGGTCGCTGCCGCCTTCTACGCAGAGCTTCCAAACATTCTCACTACTCAACAATCACGCTGCCTTGTCTTCATCTCCATGATTGCCCTTTGGCGCCAAATCCCTCAAAAAACCATAAAAATATGGGGCATTGGCATCTATTACACTTCAGATGGAGGAACAACAAACCGAAATGACCCAGAAGGACACGCACCCGACATCCTCGTTTCCTCGACCCCAGCATACGAGGAGGGTAACATTCAGAGAGGCATTAAGCCTTCAACGCATCACGAATAAAGCTATTTCGTAGAAAATTCATTCAACATGACTCCTGAACTTCAAGCAAAGTTGAAAGCATGTCCCAATCTTCCCAGCCCCCCAACCATCGCCATTCAAATTATTTCACTCGCGAACGACCCGGAAAGTGATTTCAAAAAACTCATTCAAGTTCTGACCTGTGATCCCGCTCTCGCCAGCAAAATTCTTCGGATTGCGAATTCTCCAATGTATCCGTATGCCAAAAAGGTCGAAAATCTCCACCAAGCCCTGATGGTATTAGGGCTGAACGCCACTATCTCTCTTGCCTTATCCTTTTCTCTGGTCAAGTCGCTCCAATCCACCAAGCAATCCGGCTTGGATTACGCCCTGTATTGGAAACGCGCATTGTTGTCCGGAATCGCATGTCAAATCCTAGGTGACATGTGCCAGGTACCAGAAGTCGAGGAATTATATCTGGCGGGCCTGCTTCAGGATTTGGGCATGTTAGCCATGGATCAAGTGTTTCCTGACTTGTATCTCACCTATCCTGGGCAACAAAGTGATCATGCTAGCCTCATGGCCTATGAAAAACAGTCTCTTGGTCTTACGCATGGAACGGTGGGCAGTTGGTTGTTACGGCAATGGAATCTTCCAGATCGTTTGCAACTCGCGGTGGCGGGAAGTGACGATCCATCCCAAATCCCGGAACAAGAGAAAGACGCCACCTTCGCCTATTGCGTCACCCTCTCTGGAATGATCGCAGAGATTTTCATACGAGAACACCATGATACCGACATGTTAGCCCTGACCCAACAAGCAAACGCCCTGTTACAGCTGACACCAGAAACATTGGTAGGCATTTTAGAAAAGATCAAAGAACGACTTCCAGAGACTGAACGATTATTCAGTACAAATTTACAGCCATGGGATGACCCACAATCCATCTTGGAACATGCGAGAGAATCCCTCTTACTCAGAAATCTTCAAGCCCTGCACCAAGTGGAAGAACTCAGAATGAGCACCGTCAATATGGAGGCGCATCTTTCCAACTTGGAAGAAACCAATCGGCACGACGCACTGACCGGGACGTTGACGAGGGCTCATTTGGATAAATGCCTGCAAACAGCATTTGAACGGGCCGTGGCCAATAAAGAATGTCTCACCCTGATCTTTGGAGATCTGGATAAATTCAAATCGGTGAATGACACCTATGGTCATCAGGCAGGAGATCTGGTCCTTCAATCAGCAGCTCGCCTTCTGCTCTCCAACCTTCGCGGAACCGATATGGTCGGACGATTTGGAGGGGAAGAGTTCGTTCTCATTTTGCCAAAATCGGGAACTTCTGGCGCCCAATTGGTGAGTGAACGCATTCTCGCGGCTTTCCGAGATACCGCTCACGAGATAACCGAAAATCACAGCTTAACCGTGACGATTTCCCTAGGCATGGCCACCCATACACCAGACCACCCCTATACGTGTGTCGACGACCTCCTTCGCCATGCCGATGAAGCGGTCTATCACTCCAAAATACATAGCGGCAATCAATGTACGATTTATGACACCATGAAAACTGGACAGCCCGTTTAACCCCCTACCCGCCTTCTCTCTCGGCATTAATAACCCCAAGTTTCGAGGCATGACAACGAACTGCCTCCGGGAAACCTGCCGCTCCTTCATCCGTCATGACAATCGCCGGTGCTTGCCCAAACCTAGAAAGTACGATAAAAAAAAGGCCGTATCATGAACACGATAAATTCCTCTATCTTTCATCTTTCTTTTCCTGTTCGAGATATCGAATCAACCAAGAAATTTTATGTCTTAGGCTTGGGATGTGCCATCGGACGACAATCAGCCGTTGCCATCATGCTAGATTTTCATGGGCACCAACTGGTGGCTCAGGTCACTGAGGACTTGGGGACTCCGCAAAGCAGTATTTACCCTCGGCACTTTGGACTGGTCTGCCAAACGGAGGACGAATGGGCGCAATGGCGGGATCGCGCCAAAGACCACCAATTACCATTTTTTCGTGAGCCCCAGCGCCGGTTCTCCGGGAAACCCATCGAGCATCTTTCTTTTTTCCTCAAAGATCCCTCAGGCAATCTTCTGGAGTTCAAATACTATCTTCATCCCAATGCGATCTTTGGCGAACAGGGCTTTTCCCAGATTGGGGATGCGCACGAACGCCCAGAATCCAACGATTAGCCCATTCGCCTGTCCCCATGATTCCCACGTACTCTTCTAGCCCAAGGCCGCCAAGACTTCCTCATAGTGGCCTTCGACTTTCACCTTGGGGAACACATGACTGATGGTTCCATCTTTGGCAATGACCACAGTGGTTCGTTCAATCCCCATATACTTTCGACCGTACATCGACTTCTCTTTCCACACACCATAGGCCTGAATGATGGCTTTAGATTCATCGCTCAACAGCGGAAAATTTAAATCGTATTTTTGAGAAAACCTTTGATGCGAAACCACAGAATCGGCACTCATCCCCAAGACGAGGGCGCCTTTTTTCCGAATAGCCTGTAGCCCATCCCTGAACGAACACGCCTCTTTTGTACAACCCGAGGTGTCATCTTTGGGATAAAAGAACAGAACAATGGTTTTACCTTTCAGCTCAGACAATTTCACCACCTGCCCCTGTTCATTAGGCAGGGAAAATGCGGGCGCTCGACTGCCAACTTTCACCCCTCCCGTCACTGCAGTTATCTTACCCTTCGACAAAGCTGGAGCGCTCTTCTTGGCCACCGGTGCTGCCGATTTCTTCGCCGAAGGGGTTTTCTTGGCTGGCGACTTTGTTTTCCCAGCAGTTTTCGATGCCCCGGCGACAACTTTTTTCTTCTTAGGGGATGGAATGTTTGATGGCATAAACGCCTCCTTCTCTTAGCTGTGAATAAATAATTGCCACATGGCTTTTTCCTCAATACCTCGATAGCGGACTGTTCTCACACTCGAAACCAGTTCCGGTTGGCCATTCTACAATGAACCATGAGTACAGTGCTGCCTGATATTTTCTACAAACTCTTTAACAAATTGTTCGATCAGAACAGGGCAGGATAAGATTCCAGTAAGGCAGATTGCGCTTGTGCGCCAGCACACAGCCTAATGGGGTCACACGGCAGATTTCAAGAATGAGGGAGTGAGGAAAGGGAAAAAGCTACACGATGGGTTCTTCTACAGACAACGCAGCGGAATCCAAGGAGGTATAGGTCCGCAGACGAGCTTCCAAACTTTTTAACTCTTCGTCCTTCTTTAACACCTTCATCTCCAATAAATTGTTTTTGAGTTCGGCATTCTGGAGTTCATCCTGGAGACTTTGCAGTTCAGGGTGAAACCGATCGAGTTTTTCTTGTGTGCGTTGCAACTCACCTGAAAGCCGGATTTTCGTATCGTGCAACTCCTTGGTCAATTGATCATTGATGTCTTGTAATTTCTTGCCCTCTTGGCTTTTTTCTTCCTTCACCAAAGACAATTGGGCCTCCAGCCTATTCACCTGATCTCGCAAGTCAGACTTCTCATCTCGAAGACCCTGAACCAACGTCTGCACTTCCTCAAGGAGACCAGCAATATCTTTTGTGTCAGGCATCAGTCGACTCGTTATTTTCGCCACTTGGTGATTTCCACAATTCCCCTAGTACCCTATCGGCGGGTTTTCCTTCAAAATAAAGCAGGTACCCCCTAAAACAATCCTGGACATCCTCAGGATATAAGCCCTCTTCAATCTCAATACTCTTGACTTTCATTGAAAAAATGATATAAAAATACTATTCCTATCGAATTAGTGTGAATTAAAAAATGAGCCGATTTTCTGCCAAAGTCACCTACGGAATCATGGCCACTGTCGAACTTGCTCGTCATGATCGAGAAATTCCCCTTCACGCGAAAGCCATCGCGACCCGGCAGGGCATACCCTATCGATTTATTGAGCAAATCTTACAGGGGTTGAAGCAGGCTGGAATCGTGCGAAGCCTTCGTGGGGCGCAAGGCGGATATACGCTAGCCCAAGATCCTCGCCACATCACGTTAGCTGAATTGGTTCATTCCTTGGACGGAACGGAAGCGACTCCGGCAACTGGAAACGGATCTCCAGCTCCAACTGAGCCCAGAGGGGCTTTAAACACAATACTTTCAGGAATTTTGGAACAAGTGCAAGAAGCCGAGCAAACGATTCTCCGAGTGATTTCGCTCCAATCCTTGGTGGAACAGCAGCAAAAGCTCGAATCCCAGCGCAGCTTGATGTATCATATTTAGTTCGGAGAGTCGGCAGGAACGATCCAGATATCGCCATTTTCCTTGATCGTATAATGATGAGAAGCCAAAGATAAGGACCTTTGAATTTTATCCGCCATTTGGAGAAAGACCATGAGCACCTCACCCGCGACAACCAGACCCCCCATCCAGACGATCCCGATCCCTCAGGAAATTATTGAGGAAATCGAAACGTTCGAAGATGAAGTCGCTCGGCTCCAATCCGGCGCTACCCCTATGGATATGTTTAAACCGTTCCGCCTTCAATACGGCATATACGGGCAACGGCAGCCAGATGTCCAGATGATCCGTATCAGAGTTCCCTTTGGTGGAATGAATGCCAATCAATTACGACAGGTCGCTGAGATCACTGATACTTATGCCACGGGCGTCGGTCATGTCACCACTCGGCAGGATTTTCAATTGCACTTTGTGCCGCTGCCCCAAGTCGGCACCATCATGAGGAAATTAGCAGAAGTTGGCTTGACGACACGCGAAGCCTGTGCCAATACGGTTCGGAATGTGACCGCCTGTGCGCTTGCCGGTGTATGCCCTGGAGAAGTCTTCGATGTCACACCCTATTCCAAGGCCGTGGCTGATCATTTGTTGCGAAATCCGCTGAATCAAAGTCTTCCTCGGAAATTTAAAATTGCGTTCTCCGGCTGCAAACAGGACTGCGCCTTGACGCCCATTCACGATGTCGGATTGTTGGCCTCCCGTAATGCCCAAGGAACCATCGGCTTTAAAATGGTCGTCGGTGGTGGATTAGGATCGACCCCGCGTTTGGCAAAGACGCTTCGAGAATTTGCTCCAATGGAAGAACTGATTCCTTCCATCGAAGCCATGTTGAAAGTCTTTGATAATTTAGGCAATCGAAAAAATCGCAGTAAAGCCCGAATGAAATTTGTTCTGGACAAATTAGGTTTTGAGGAATTTTCGAAGCGATGGAAAGAAACCTACGACAGCATGATTCAATCAGGGGCCACGAAATTAGGATTAATCCCGGGCGTGTACCCTGACAGTCCGCCACTGATCATGCCCGCGAAAAATGGCAATGGCGCATCTGGGCACAGTAATGGCCATGGCTCCTCAAACGGTTCGTCACAGAATGGAGCGGCAACCTCATCTGATGCCTTTACCGCTTGGTGTGCAACCAACGTCGTCACGCAACGACAGGCCGGATTTAAGGCGGCGGCCATACGACTCCGTTCCGGCGATCTCACAACCGAACAAATGTTCGTGTTAGCAGATCTGGCCGAACGGTATGCCAACGGCAATCTCCGAACCACCATTAACCAAAATATGATGGTTCGATGGATTCCCGATCACCAACTGGCTCCCTTTTATGAAGAACTTGTCTCGCATGGCCTAGGGGATCCTGGAGCAGAAGGCGTCGAAGACATTGTCGCCTGCCCCGGAACTGATACCTGCGGATTGGGCATCACCTCCTCCAAGGGCCTGGCTCGTGCATTAGCCGAGGTGTTCCCAGCCGGCAAATCACCGGAAGACCTCAAGGGCGTCGATGTCAAAATCAGTGGCTGTCACAATTCCTGCGCCCAACATCACATCGCCACGATTGGCCTTCATGGAGTTGGCAAACGCATTGGCGACCATGTCGCGCCAGTCTATGAGTTGCATCTAGGGGGACAAGTGAATGGTACGCCAAAAATTGCCCAACTCATTGTGAAAGTGCCGGCGAAAAATGTGCCAGCCGCAGTTCAGCACCTATTGGACCTCTATCGGCAAGACCGAAAAGACGAAGAATTGCTCCCGGCCTTTATCAACCGAACAGGCAAAGTCGCACTCAAAGACGAATTGATTCCTTATACCATCCTGCCAAGCTATCAAGATGACAAGGAATTTTATTTCGATTGGGAAGGCGACGACGAATTTTCCGTCGAGGATTTAGGCCCGGGTGAATGTGCCGGTGGCGCCTTAGAGATGATCGACAATCGAATTCTTGAAGCCGAGCAAGAACTCTATCAAGCCAGAATACTGGTGGAGAAACATCAATATGCCATGGCCATTAATAAAGCCTATCGGGCCGTGGTGGCTGGCGCGAAAGCCATACTCGTCACTGAGGGGATTGATCCCAACACCGATGCTGATACGCTGTTGGAATTCGATGACATGATTCGCACCAAAGGATTGTTGCCAGCTGAATACCACAATGTGGGCGAAAAATTCGGCGATCTCGGGACCAAAGACACCTCAGCCGATTTCACTCAAGGCAAAATGACCTTTGCCAAAGCATTCGTCGATGTGTGCCGAACGGTCACCGAGCAAATTGGGCAAGACCTGAAGCTGACCCCGGTGGAGGTCGGCACAGAGGGAACATCGCCCTCAACCATCACCGCTCCTCGGGCAGAGCCACCATCTTCTCCAGCTGGTAATGCTGAGGTTTATGACTTGCGTGGAGTCGCATGTCCCATGAACTATGTCAAAACCAAATTAAAATTAGAAATGATGGACGAAGGGGAACAACTTGAAGTCTGGCTTGATGCCGGCGACCCGATCCGCAACGTCCCCGTCAGCCTTCGAAACGATGGCCATAAAGTGCTCCAGCAAGAACCCATGGATTCCGACGAACAACATTTCAGAGTCCTCGTGGAAAAGGTTGAAGGGTAAAACAAGCCATATGTCGACTTCTGTCAATACACAACCCTCACCGGACGAATTGGCTGCGTTGAACCAATCCCTTGAGGATCAAGCGCCACAAAAGATTCTTGAAACGGCATTGGAGCAATATGGGTCGCGAGTGATTTTGGCCTGTAGCTTTGGGGCCGAGGATGTGGCCTTGGTCGATATGATGCTCCGCATCAATCCGCGCAGTGTGTTCTTTTATTTGGACACTGATTTTTTATTTCCAGAAACCCATGCTGTTCGAGATCGCATCATCACGCATTATCAATTAGCAGACGACCAGATCATTCACATGAAATCGGCGCTTAGCCCAACGGAACAAGCGACGCAGCACGGCGAAGCCTTGTGGTTGCGAGACCCAGACCGCTGTTGCCAACTCCGAAAGATCGAACCCTTAACACGAATTCTTAGCCAGTATGCGGCCTGGATCACGGGGATTCGACGTGATCAATCTCCCACTCGTGCGCAGGCCGGACTGGTGGAATGGGATACGAAGTTTGGGCTCGTGAAATTTAATCCGCTGGCTAGTTGGTCATGGGAACAGGTGTGGGAATATATTCGCACTCACAATGTGCCGTACAACGAATTGCATGACCAACATTTTCCGAGTATTGGCTGTACCCACTGCACCGCTCCTGTGATGCCCGGCGATGATCCTCGTTCTGGACGATGGAAAAGTTCGACGAAAACGGAATGTGGGCTCCATCGCTAAGAGGGTGTTGAGCCTCGCTCACGATCTGTACTCACACATGACTGCATGAGAGTTGGAGGGTATCAGTGAAAAAATTTGCGGTCATTATTACGCGTGGGGGATTTAACAACCTGCTTCAAGCCTGCGAATGGATGTCCTTAGCAGCGGGAAGCGGGATAGAAGTCAGTGGATATTTCCGCGATGAAGCGGCCGGCAGAATGAGCCAATCAAAAATCAAAGAGATGACCATGTCTGCTGACTATCGAGGCCGCGAGGCGAGCGTTCGAGACCTTTTACGACAAGAAAATAAATCTGATCTTTCCAAATTACTTCAGAATGCGAAAGACAGCGGAAACCTCAAACTGTCTGTCTGCCAAGATTCTCTCCGATATTTTGCGATCAAACCCGAAGAGCTGATTCCAGAGTTAGACGAGGTTCAAACGGCTGAAGCGTTTTGGAAAGAAGCCGTTCTCCCAGCCGATCAGGTGATGACGTTTTGAGTACCTCCCATTCCATGGACCAGGTGATTGCCAAAATTGGCAAGGGGCTGAAAGGCGCCAAAGACCTCACGTGGGAAGAGGCTAAGTTCGCCCTGAATGCCATTGTCGAGGGACAAGCTACCCCAGGCCAAACTGGAGCATTTTTGATGGCGATGCGGATTAAAACTGAGTCGATCGGGGAATTAGCCGCCTTTACCTCGACCGCTCGCAGGTATGTGCCATCTATTCAGTTTTCTCATTCCACACACATGGTCGATCTCCCGCTCTATGGGGAGAAACACAACACCCTGCATATCGTCATTGCCGCCTCGCTTGTCGCGGGCGCAGCTGGTGCAGGCATCTTCATGCATGGGATTGAAAATCCCAGCCTCAGCTACGATTTTTCTCAGGTCCTTCAGCAGCTGAAACTCCCCATGGCCCAATCAGCCCTTGAAGCCACGACACAGGCTTCCCAGCAGTCGTGGGTCTATATGGATCTGGCTGGGTATCACGCGCCTTTAACGAAACTGCTTGATTTACGTCAAGAATTTGGGCTGCAAAATCTGGCCCATCAAATCGCCAGGCTACTGAACCCCGCTCAGCTTCCTTCGCAAGTCATTGGCATTGCTCATCCGCCCTACCTGAATAAGATGGCGGAAGCCTTGGATATGCTCAAAACGCCGCGTGCGCTCATCATTCAAGGGGTTGAAGGTTTTCCCGAACTCTCCATGTCCGCCCCATCTTCCGCCAGAGAACTACGCAGTGGACACATTTCACAGATGGCCTTCCGCCCGGAAGACGCGGGGTTTCGATTTGGCCCCTTCCAGGCTATGAGCGCGAAACCTAGCCCTCAAGAAGGCACCTCTTTTTCTGCCAGCCCGCAATATGAAGCCCAAGTGATCATTCATTTGTTGGACAATCGCTTACGCGGCGATCAACGCGCATGGGTCATTCTCAATGCAGCCTTATTCATTTATGCCGCAGGACTGGCGCCGTCTTTAGCCAAAGCCACACCTTTGGCCCATGACATGCTGGACTCGGGAAAGGCCGCGGCCTTTTATCACAATCTTGTCAATGACGCTGCACGTCCAACACCACATCCAAATTCTTTCTCATCGCCCTTGGTGACAGCATGAACCATATTCGTCAATTAGAAGACCAAAGCATCTATATTCTTCGCGAAGCCTATAAAAATTTTGATAACCTTGGCATGCTGTGGTCCATGGGGAAAGACTCCACGGTCCTACTCTGGCTCGCACGGAAGGCGTTTTTTGGGCATGTTCCGTTTCCCTTGTTGCATGTGGACACCAGTTACAAAATTCCTGAAATGATCGAATACCGAGATCGTCTGGCTCGGGAATGGCGCTTGAACCTGGTGGTTGGACAAAACAAAAAAGCCCTGGCCGAAGGGATGAACCACGAAAAAGGCCGCATTGCCTGTTGCACGGCACTCAAGACAGAAGGATTGAAAATCCTGCTGGAAGAAAAAGGCTACACCGGAATCATTTTAGGTGTCAGATCCGATGAAGATTCCACCCGTGCCAAAGAACGCTATTTTTCGCCACGCGATAAAAACAATGAATGGGATTTTCGCGATCAACCACCTGAACTGTGGGACCAATACAAGCTCTCCTTTCCACCAGGAACGCATATTCGCATACATCCCCTGCTCGATTGGACAGAAATCAATATCTGGGAATACATCAAACTGGAAAATATCCCATTTCTCGATCATTTGTATTTGGATCAAGGTACCGGAAAACGCTATCGAAGCCTGGGTTGTGCACCCTGTACATCCCCCATCCAATCCACGGCCAAAAATGTCGATGAGGTCCTCATTGAATTGAAGAACAGCAAAGTGGCCGAACGAGCCGGGCGCGCGCAAGACGAGGGCCGAGGCATGGAACAATTACGCAAAGACGGATACATGTAATGATGGCAACCGAGACCACCATCCAAGAACGCATGAATATTGTGATCGTCGGGCATGTGGATCATGGCAAGTCCACATTGTTGGGCCGCCTGTATGCGGACACAGGAACCCTCCCCGAAGGCAAAATTGAAAAAATCCAAGCTATTTGCCGTCAACAGGGCAAAGAATTCGAGTATGCCTTTCTGTTCGACGCGTTCTTAGAAGAACAACAACAGGGAATCACGATCGACACGGCCCGAACATTCTTTATCTGGGGCAGCCGGCAATACATCATCATCGATGCGCCAGGGCATAAAGAATTTTTAAAAAATATGGTGTCCGGTGCCGCACGGGCGGAAGCCGCCCTTCTCATCATTGATGCGTTGGAAGGGGTGCGCGATCAATCCAAACGCCATGGCTTGCTGCTTTCTATGCTCGGGGTCAAACAAGTGACGGTGGTCGTCAACAAAATGGATCTGGTCAACTATCGGGAAGATACGTTTCAAGCCATTGAAAAAGAATATCGTGCATTTCTCACCCAATTAAACGTCGTTCCCCAATACATTATTCCAGCCAGCGCCAAACAAGGGGTCAACATTACACAAGTCAGCCCGGAGACGCCCTGGTACTCCGGCCCTTCCGTGTTGGACTCCTTAGCACATTTTCACCCAGAGCCCTCACGGAGCGAAAAAGCCCTTCGGTTCCCGCTCCAAGATGTCTATAAATTTGATGCCCGTCGGATCTTGGTGGGGCGGATTACCGCTGGCAAGTTGAAAATCGGCGACCGCTTAGTCTTTTCCCCCACCAATAAATCGGCCAACATTCGATCCATTGAAGCCTTCAACATTGATTCACCCCCGACACAAGCCATTGCCGGGCAATCGGTAGGCATCACCCTCGATGAACAAATTTTCGTGGAACGCGGCCACATCGCGACGCATGAAGAATCACGGCCATTGGTCTCCACACAAATTCGGGCCAACCTGTTTTGGTTAGGGAACCGGCCTTTAGAAACAGGCCGAACCTACACCTTGCGGCTCGCCACTCGAGAAGTGCCCTGTGAGATTGGTGTGATTCATCGCATCGTCGATGCCAATAATTTGGACGACCGTCACACTCAAGCGACGGTACAACGAAACGAAGTGGCCGACATCACCTTGCGCACAAAAGCCCCGATTGCCTTCGATCTCTATGCCGATTTTGAAACCACGGGACGCTTCGTCCTCGTTGATAACTATGACGTTGCCGGCGGAGGGATCATCACCGAATCGGTCTCAGACGAACAAGAAAATTTCCGTACAGAGGCCCGTGAACGCGATTCGGCCTGGGTCAAAGGCGATGTCGGCGTTGAAGAACGAAGCCGATACTATGGGCATCGAGCCGCGGTCGTGTTACTCACCGGACCAGATACCACCGCCAAGAGTTTCCTGGCGAGAAAATTAGAAACAGTGTTGGTGGCGGAAGGACGGCATGCGTATCTTCTGTCAGCCGAAAATTTACAGCGAGGCCTGGATGCCGATTTGCATGATACGAAACCAGAGGAAATGGTCCGTCGGTTTGGAGAAGTCGTGCGATTAGTCGCCGATACCGGCTCTTTGGTCATCACGACCACCAACGCATTTTCTCGAGGAGCTAAAGATATCGTCCAAACCGTGCAAACCCTGGTCAATCCGATTCAAGTGGTGACGGTGCACATGACCAAAGAGCAGACTGGCCCTCAACCAGATAGGGATCTTATTTTTGCCGGCCCTGAAGATTTCGATGCCTGTACGCACCAAATCATCGAAATACTCAAACAAAAAAGGATCCTAGCCGAGCC
>Ga0224496_10000668_pt1 | contig 23400 bp, 16 predicted proteins | sample SF_Jul11_sed_USG_2_FD_168127 | JGI IMG/M metagenome (GOLD analysis project Ga0224496, IMG submission 168127) | Sediment microbial communities from San Francisco Bay, California, United States - SF_Jul11_sed_USGS_8_1 | ecosystem: Environmental > Aquatic > Marine > Sediment | place: USA...
GATCACCCCGATCGCGATGGACGAGGGGCTGCGCTTCGCGATTCGCGAGGGCGGCCGCACCGTCGGCGCCGGCGTCGTCAGCAAGATTCTGGAGTAACGACGTGCGCGAGATTATTACGCTGGCCTGTGGCGACTGCAAGCAGCGCAACTATACGTCCAAGAAGAACAAGCGCAACACGCCGGACCGCGTCGAGCTGTCCAAGTTTTGCAGGTTCTGCCGCAAGCATACGGCGCACAAGGAAACGAAGTAGTCCCCGGTATAAACGCCTGGTCGGGACACAGGGCAGTAGCTCCAATTGGTAGAGCGGCGGTCTCCAAAACCGCATGTTGGGGGTTCGAGTCCCTCCTGCCCTGCCACCGACCCGGCGCGCCGGTTATTGGCATTAATGGGGGTTGTATGAAGTTTTTCAGCAGGATTTTCGGGTTTCTGGGCGAGGTTCGCGACGAAGTCCGGAAAGTCATCTTCCCCAGTCGATCCGAGACCCTTGGTTCGACGGTGGTGGTCATCGTATTCGTGATGATCCTCGGGGTGTTTCTGTCCGCGGTGGACAGTCTTTGGTTTAACGTGGTTGGAATATTCATTCGATGAGCCAGGCCGAAGAGCAGGTGCAGTCCGATTCCCACTGGTACGTGGTGCAAACCTATTCCGGGTTCGAGAACCGGGTTCAGCAGAGCCTGATGGAGCGGGTGAAATCGCTGGGCCTGGAGGAGTCGGTTCGTGACGTCCAGGTGCCTTCGGAGGAAGTGCTGGAGATTCGCGGCGGCAAAAAGCGCAAGAGCAACCGCAAGTTCTTCCCCGGCTATGTGCTGGTGAACGCGGTGATGACCGACGACGTCTGGCACCTGATCAAGGATATTCCGAAGGTGACCGGTTTTGTGGGCGGCAGAAACCCCGCCCCGCTGGAGCCGGACGAGGTTCAGGATCTGCTCTATCGGATGGAGACCGGGGTGGCGCCGCCCCGTGCCACGGTTGATTTCGCGGTGGGGGACAAGGTGCGCATCATCGAGGGGCCGTTCTCGGGCTTCGTGGCCTCCGTGGAGGAGGTGCTGGAGTCCCAGTCCAAGCTCAAGGTGATGGTCACCATCTTCGGCCGGTCCACTCCTGTGGAGTTGGGGTTCCTCCAGGCCGAGGCGGCGTAAGGTTTCTAATTCGTGTGATTCCGGGGATGCGTCCCCGGCAAAATCAGGGTGTAACAGGAAATGGCAAAACAGGTAACCGGATACATCAAGCTGCAGATTCCCGCCGGCAAGGCGAATCCGGCGCCGCCGATCGGTCCGGCGCTCGGTCAGCACGGTGTCAACATCATGGAGTTCTGCAAGGCGTTCAACGCCAAGACTCAGGAGCAGGCGGGCAGTGTGGTGCCGGTGGTGATCACCGTGTTCCAGGACCGCTCGTTCACCTTCATCACCAAGGTGTCGCCGGTTTCCGATCTGCTCAAGCGCGTTGCCAAGGTCGCCAAGGGCGCCGCCAACTCCGTCAAGGAGACCGCCGGTACCGTGACCGAAGCGCAGATTCGCGAGGTGGCCGAGCTGAAGATGCCGGATCTCAACGCGAACGACATTGACGCCGCCATCAGCATCGTCAAGGGCACGGCGCGCAGCATGGGTATCAAGGTCGCCGGCTAGGCACCGGATTTCGAATTTCGTCGGTAGTAAAGGGCAAGGACAATGGGCAAGCGGATGAAGGCCATCTCGGCCAAGGTTGAAAAGCGGTTCTACGAGCTGGACGAAGCCCTGACCGCGGTGCGTGAATGTGCCGTCGGCAAGTTCGACGAGTCGGTGGATGTGGCCATCCGCCTGGGTGTGAACCCGCGCCACTCGGACCAGATGGTTCGTGGCAGCGTGGTGATGCCGGCCGGTACGGGCAAGACCGTGCGGGTGCTGGTGTTCGCCCAGGGCGACAAAGCCAAGGAGGCCGAGCAGGCCGGAGCCGACCACGTGGGTGGCGCCGACATGACGGAAAAGATCCTGTCCGGCTGGATGGAATTCGACACCGTGGTGGCCACCCCGGACATGATGGCCCAGGTGGGACGTCTGGGTAAGGTGCTGGGTCCGCGCGGCATGATGCCGAGCCCCAAGACCGGCACCGTCACCTTCGACGTGGCGAAGGTTATCGCCGACATCCGCTCCGGTAAGGTGGACTACAAGGTCGAGAAGGCCGGTATCGTCCACGCGCCGGTGGGCAAGGCGTCCTTCGAGGCGGACCGTCTGCGTCAGAATTTCATGGCGTTGCTGGACTCCATCGTCAAAGCCAAGCCGTCTTCCGCCAAGGGGCGGTATATCCAGAGCGTTTCCATCGCCAGCACCATGGGCCCGGGCATCAAGCTCGACCCGGTGGCCGTGGGCAAGCTGGTGGGATAAGAGTTTTCGCCGCGGAAGGTCCGCGGCGGATCCGGCCACCGGGAAACCGGGGCCATCCAAGACAGTGGGTGTGGCTTGCGGGCTGCATAACGGGGTCACCCACCCACCGAGATGGAGGAGGCCGGGGCATCGTTTTTGGACGGTTGTCCCCACCCACCATCGGTAACAACTGTAACCCTTAAGTGGAGTCGGGGAACGGTGAATCGAACTGAAAAACAAGACGTTGTCGATTCAATCCGGGACCAGTTCGATCGCGCGAACTTTACCATCGTCGCCGCTTACAAAGGCCTGAATGCCGGACAGCTGTCCGACCTCCGGGCCGGACTGCGTGGCGTCAATGGCGGGTTCCGGGTGGTGAAGAACACCCTCGCCAAGCGCGCGCTCGATGGCCATCATGCCGAAAGCCTGCGGGATCACTTCCGCGGCGCCGTGGGCGTGGTGTTCGCCTGGGGTGATCCGGCCGCCGCCGCCAAGGTGGTCAAGGAGTTCAACAAGGGGGCCAAGGCCTTCGAAGTGAGCGCCGGATTCATCGAAGGCGACGTGCTGGACGCCAACGGCGTCAAGGAGATCGCGGATCTCCCGAGCCGTGACGAACTGATTGCCAAGCTGGTGGGGTCGATCAACAGCCCCATCTACGGCGTGGTCAACGTGTTAGCCGGTCCGTTGCGCAATCTGGTGTACACCCTGTCCGCGGTTGCGGACAAGAAGGCCGCCTGATCGAGCGCAACGCCGCGGATTGTTTTTTGACTGTTTATTTGTTTGAGAAAGAAGGAGTTTTTACGTCATGGCAAAAATGACTGCTGACGAGATGATTGCCGCCATCGAGGAGATGACCGTCCTGGAGCTGAACACCCTGGTGAAGGCTCTGGAAGAGAAGTTCGGCGTTTCCGCCGCTGCGCCGATGGCCATGATGGCCGCCCCGGCCGGTGGTGGTGGCGGTGGCGAGGCCGCCGAGGAGAAGACCGAGTTCGACGTGATCCTGCTTGCCGCCGGCGACAAGAAGATCGGCGTGATCAAGGTGGTCCGCGAGCTCACCGGCCTGGGCCTGAAAGAGGCCAAGGACCTGGTGGACGGCGCCCCGAAGCCGGTCAAGGAAGGCGTTTCCAAGGAAGAGGCCGAATCGGTCAAGGCCAAGCTGGAAGAAGCTGGCGCCCAGGTCGACGTCAAATAAACAGTCCTCCCCTGTTTACGGGGGCTGTAACCGGTACGCGGAGGGGCGCTATAAGCCCCTCCGCGTACGATATTTTTATTCGTCTGTCTTTTAGTAGGGAGAAGGCATGGCAACCACCGTCCAGTGCGGGCTGCGTGAGCGGGTTCATTTTGGCAAACAGCGCGAGGTTCTTGGCGTACCGGATCTGATCCGGGTGCAGGCGGGCTCCTTCGCAGACTTCCTGCAGCAGGACGAGACCCCGGCGCAGCGGCAGGACAAAGGCCTGCAGGCCGCGTTCGACAGTGTTTTTCCCATCGAGGATTACAACGGTACCGCCCAGCTCGAGTTTATCGAGTACAGCCTGGGCCGCCCCAAATTCGACGTGCGTGAGTGCCTCGAGCGCGGCATGACCTTTGCCGCCTCCCTGCGCATCAAGGCGCGCCTGGTGGTGTTCGAGACCGGCGAGGACGGCAAGCGCACCCCGGTTTCCGTGAAGGAGCAGGAGGTCTATCTGGGCGAGTTGCCGCTGATGACCACCACCGGCACCTTCATCATCAACGGCACCGAGCGCGTTGTGGTGAGCCAGTTGCACCGCTCCCCGGGCGTGTTTTTCTCCCACGACAAGGGCAAGACCCACTCTTCCGGCAAGGTGCTGTTTTCGGCTCGCGTGATTCCCTACCGCGGTTCCTGGCTGGATTTTGAGTTTGACGCCAAGGATCACCTCTACGTGCGCATCGACCGCCGCCGCAAGCTGCCGGCCACGGTGCTGCTGAAGGCGTTCGGCTATTCCACCGAGCAGATCCTCGAAATGTACTACCCGGTGGAGGAGGTGCGCATCCGCAACGGCGCCGTCACCGCCGACCTCTCCCCCGAGGTGCATGCCGGCCTGCGCGCCGGCCTTGCGATCACCCATCCCGAAACCGGCGACGTGCTGGTCAAGGAGGGCAACAAGATCACCAAGGCCGCCGTCAAGCGCATGGAAGCAGCCGGCATCACCACCATTCCCATGAGCCGTGAAGGCCTGGTGGGCCGCGTGGCCGCCCACGACATCACCCGCCCGGATACCGGCGAAGTGATCGTGGCCCGCAACGTGGAGCTCACCGAGGACCATGTGACCGAGATCTTCGGTCACGGCATCGACCACATCTCCCTGCTGTTCATCGACGGCGTGAAGGTGCTGCCCGCCATGCGGGACACCCTGGCGCTGGAAGAGGTGGCCAGCCCCGAGGAGGCCAAGGTCGAGATCTACAAGCGCATTCGTCCGGGGGAAACCCCGACCGTGGCGGCTTCGGAAAACCTGTTCGTGGACCTGTTCCTGAACCCGAAGCGGTACGACCTTTCCCAGGTGGGCCGCCTGAAGCTGAACGCCAAACTGGGCGTGAAGCTGCCGCTGGATCACCGCACCCTGGATGCCGCCGACGTGGTGGAAGTGGTGCGTTATCTGGTGTCCCTGCGCTCCGGCCGGGGCGAAATCGACGACATCGATCACCTGGGCAACCGCCGCGTGCGCGCCGTGGGCGAGCTGCTGGAAAACCAGTTCCGCATCGGTCTGGTGCGCATGGAGCGGACCGTCAAGGAGCGCATGAACCTGGTGGAACTGCCGGAGGCGGTGCCCCATGACGTGATCAACGCCAAGCCGGTGTCCGCGTCCATCAAGGAGTTCTTCGGTTCCAGCCAGCTGTCCCAGTTCATGGACCAGACCAACCCCCTTTCGGAAATCACCCACAAGCGGCGTCTGTCCGCGCTGGGACCGGGCGGTCTGACCCGTGAACGCGCCGGTTTCGACGTGCGCGACGTGCACCCGACCCACTACGGCCGGATCTGCCCGATCGAGACCCCGGAAGGCCCGAACATCGGTCTGATCACCTCGCTGGCCACCTATGCCCGCATCAACCAGTTCGGGTTCATCGAGAGCCCTTACCGCAAGGTGGTGAACGGCCTGGTGACCGACGACGTGGTGTACCTGTCGGCGGTGGAGGGCGAGACCTACTCCATCACCCAGGCCAATACCCCGATCAACGCGGACGGCAGCTTTACCACCGAGACCGTGCTGGTGCGCAGCAGCGGGGACTTCCTGTGGGTGCGTCCGGAAGAAATCGACTTCATGGACGTGAGCCCCCGCCAGATCGTGTCGGTGGCCACCGCGCTGATCCCGTTCCTGGAGAACGACGACGCGAACCGTGCGCTGATGGGCTCCAACATGCAGCGGCAGGCGGTGCCCCTGCTCCAGGCCGAGTCGCCCATCGTCGGCACCGGCATCGAGCACATCGTGGCGCGGGACTGCGGCTATGTGCTGCGGGCATCCCGCTCCGGCATGGTGGAGAGCGTGGACGCCTCGCGCATCGTGATCCGCGTGGACGACGACCAGATCGGCAGCGGTGCTCCGGTGGACATCTATTCGCTGATCAAGTGGCAGCGTTCCAACCAGAACACCTGCATGAACCAGAAGCCGCTGGTCTCCGTGGGCCAGCGCGTGGAGGAGGGGCAGATCCTGTGCGACGGCCCGTCCACCGAGAAGGGCGAGCTGGCGCTGGGTAAAAACGTGCTGGTGGCGTTCATGCCGTGGGAAGGCTACAACTACGAGGACGCCATCCTGCTCTCCGAGCGGCTGGTGCGCGACGACGTATATACCTCGGTGCACATCGAGGAGTTCACCATCGAGGCCCGCGACACCAAGCTGGGTCCCGAGGAAATCACCCGCGACATCCCCAACGTGGGCGAGGAGATTCTGGCCGACCTGGACGAGTCGGGCATCATCCGCATCGGCGCGGAGGTCAAGCCGGGCTCCATCCTGGTGGGCAAGGTAACCCCCAAGGGGGAAACCCAGCTCACCCCGGAAGAGAAGCTCCTGCGCGCCATCTTCGGTGAGAAAGCGGGCGACGTGAAGGACGCCTCCCTGTACATGGGACCGGGCACCACCGGCGTGGTGGTGGACGTGAAGATCTTCTCCCGCAAGGGCACCGAGAAGGACGAGCGTTCCCGCACCATCGAGTTCCAGGACATCCAGCGCCTGGAGCGCAACCACCGGGATCAGGTGCGCGTGCTCGAGGAGGAGTTCATGTCCAACCTGCGCCGCGCGCTGGTGGACAAGGAGAGCGCCCGCGACTACGTGGATCCGGAATCCGGCGAGGTGCTGCTCAAGCGTCGCCGCCCCATCGAAGCCGCGTCCCTGTCGCAGATTCCCAGCGAACAGCTGCATAACGTGGTGCTGGCCAAGGCCGAGGATCAGGATGCCATCGAGCGTCTGGAAATGTCGTTCCGCGACAAGCGCAACGAGCTCCAGACCGTGTTCGACGAGCGGGTCGGCCGCCTCAAGAAGGGCGACGAGCTGCCGCCGGGCGTGCTCAAGCTGGTCAAGGTCTACGTGGCCATGAAGCGCAAGATTCAGGTGGGTGACAAGATGGCCGGCCGTCACGGCAACAAGGGCGTGGTTTCGCGCGTGTTGCCGGTGGAGGACATGCCGTACCTGCCGGATGGAACGCCGGTGGACATCGTGCTGAACCCGTTGGGCGTGCCGTCGCGTATGAACGTGGGGCAGATCCTGGAGGCGCACCTGGGGTGGGCCGCGCGCGCCCTGGGCGTGCATGTGGCCACGCCGGTGTTCGATGGCGCCAAGGAGTCCGAGATCAAGGACATGCTGGACCAGGCCAATCTGCCGTCCACCGGCCAGGTGAACCTGCGCGACGGCAAAACCGGCGACCTGTTCGAGCGCCCGGTCACCGTGGGCCAGATGTACATCCTCAAGCTGCACCACCTGGTGGATGACAAGATCCACGCCCGTTCCATCGGGCCGTACTCCCTGGTCACCCAGCAGCCGCTGGGCGGCAAGGCCCAGTTCGGCGGTCAGCGTCTGGGTGAGATGGAGGTGTGGGCGCTGCAGGCGCACGGCGCCGCCAGCACCCTGCAGGAGTTCCTCACGGTCAAGAGCGACGACGTGCCGGGCCGCTCCAAGATGTACGAGTCCATCGTCAAGGGCGAGCCGTACCTGGAGTCCGGTATTCCGGAGTCGTTCAACGTTCTGATCAAGGAACTTCAGGCCCTGGGACTCGAAGTGGAACTGCTGCGCGCGGTGGATACCTAGCCGCAGCCAGTTCCCGTCGAGATTGAAGATATGGGGGGCGACCCCCCCTGGAAACCCGGTCGCACTAAACGTTACGCGGAGAACCCATGCTCACCAGCTTCTACGATCGTTCCCGAGCCGCCATTCAGTTTGATGCCCTGCGCATTCATCTGGCCAGTCCGGACAAGATCCGGTCCTGGTCCTATGGTGAGGTCAAGAAGCCCGAAACCATCAACTACCGGACCTTCAAACCGGAGAAGGACGGGCTGTTCTGCGCCCGCATCTTCGGCCCGACCAAGGACTGGGAGTGTTCCTGCGGCAAGTACAAGCGCATGAAGCACCGCGGCGTGGTGTGCGACAAGTGCGGTGTCGAGGTAATTCAGTCCAAGGTGCGCCGCGAGCGCATGGGCCACATCGAACTGGCCGCGCCGGTGGCGCACATCTGGTTCCTGAAAGGGCTGCCCAGCCGCATCGGCAACCTGCTGGACGTGACCCTCAACCATCTGGAGCGGGTGCTTTACTTCGAGGCCTACATCGTCCTCGATCCGGGCAGCGCCCCGGTGCAGCCGCGCCAGGTGCTCACCGAGACCGAGGCCCGCGAGCTGCTGGGCGAGCACCCGGACCTGCGTCTGGGCATGGGCGCCGAGGCGATCCGCGAACTGCTGGCCGATCTGGACCTGGAGGGCATGTCCGCCGAGCTGTCCGAGCAGATCCAGAACGCCACCAGCATGACCACCAAGAACAAGCTGATCAAGCAGCAGAAGGTGGTGGAGGCGTTCCTGCAGTCCAACAACCGCCCCGAGTGGATGATCCTCACCGTGGTGCCGGTGCTGCCGCCGGACCTGCGTCCGTTGGTGCCCCTGGACGGCGGCCGCTTCGCCACCAGCGATCTGAACGACCTGTACCGCCGGGTGATCAACCGCAACAACCGTCTGAAGCGCCTGATCGAACTGAAGGCCCCGCAGGTGATCGTGCGCAACGAGAAGCGCATGCTGCAGGAGTCGGTGGACGCTCTGTTCGACAACGGCCGCCGGGGCCGCGCCATTCGTGGCGCCAACAAGCGTCCGCTGAAGTCCCTGTCCGACATGCTCAAGGGCAAGCAGGGCCGGTTCCGTCAGAACCTGCTCGGCAAGCGCGTGGACTACTCCGGCCGTACCGTGATCGTGGTGGGTCCGGAGCTCAAGATCCACCAGTGCGGCCTGCCCAAGAAGATGGCCCTGGAGCTGTTCAAGCCGTTCATTTTCGAGCGTCTGGAAGCCAAGGGCTACTGCACCACTATCAAGAGCGCCAAGCGCATGGTGGAACTGGAGGAGGAAATCGTCTGGGACGTGCTGGACGAGGTGATCCGCGAGCATCCGGTGATGCTCAACCGCGCTCCGACCCTGCACCGGCTGGGCATTCAGGCCTTTGACCCGGTGCTGGTGGAAGGCAAGGCGATCCGTCTGCACCCGCTGGTCTGCACCGCGTTCAACGCCGACTTCGACGGCGACCAGATGGCGGTCCACCTGCCCCTGTCGGTGGAGGCGCAGATCGAGGCGCGCGTGCTGATGATGGCGGTGAACAACATTCTGTCCCCCGCTTCCGGTCAGCCGATCATGGTGCCGTCCCAGGACATGGTGCTCGGTTGCTACTGGCTGACCAAATCCCGCGGCGGCGCCAAGGGCGAGGGCGGCAGCTACTTTGGTCCGGATGAGGTCCGCGTGGCCGTGGACCAGGGCGAGTTGGACCACCACGCCCGGATCACCGTGCGCGTGGGGGGTGAGCGCCACGAAACCACCGCCGGCCGTGCCCTGTTGTCGGAAATCCTGCCCGAGGGCATCGAGTTCGACGTGGTCAACAAGGAGATGGGCAAGAAAAACGTCTCCAAGCTGATCAACACCGTGTTCCGTCAGGCGGGCATTCGCGCCACCGTCAAGCTGCTGGACGACATCAAGGCGATCGGCTACAAGTACGCCACCCGCGCGGGCATCTCCATCTGCATCGACGACATGCACATTCCGCCGGCCAAGACCGAGATGATTGATGCCGCCAGCAAGGAAGTGGCCGAGATCGAGCAGCAGTACGCGGCTGGTTTGATCACCAACGGCGAGCGCTACAACAAGGTGGTGGACGTCTGGTCGCACACCACCGACGCGCTGGCCGCCACCATGATGGACGAATTGCGGCAGCGGGAGGAGCAGGTCCGCGAGGGCACCGCCCCCGAGGGCTTCGACTTCAACTCCATCTACATGATGGCCGACTCCGGTGCCCGTGGCTCCGCCGCGCAGATCAAGCAGCTGGGCGGCATGCGTGGCCTGATGGCCAAGCCCACCGGCGAGATCATCGAGACCCCGATTACCTCGAACTTCCGCGAGGGTCTCACCATGCTCCAGTACTTCATCTCCACCCACGGCGCCCGGAAGGGTCTGGCGGATACGGCGCTCAAGACCGCCAACGCCGGCTACCTGACCCGTCGTCTGGTGGACGTGGCCCAGGACATCATCGTGATCGAGGAGGACTGCGGCACCCTGGACGGCATCACCGTGACCGCGCTGGTGGAAGGCGGCGAGGTGGTGGGCTCCCTGGAGGATCGTATCCTCGGGCGTGTGGCCTGTGAGGACATTCACGATCCCATCAACGATCAGGTTCTGGTCCCGGCCGGTGAGGAGATCGACGAGGCCCGCACCCAGGCCATCGTGGATGCGGGCATCGACTCGGTGCGCATCCGTTCCGTGCTCACCTGCGAGCTGCGCAAGGGCGTGTGCGTCAAGTGCTACGGCCGCGATCTGGCCAACGGTCGCATGGTGCAGGCCGGCGAGGCGGTGGGTGTCATCGCCGCCCAGTCCATCGGCGAACCGGGCACCCAGCTGACCATGCGTACCTTCCACATCGGCGGTACCGCCAGCAAGGTAGCCGAGGAGTCCGTGCTCAAGGCCAAGAACAAGGGCAACGTCCGCTTCATCGACGTGAAGACCGTACGCGACCGCCACGGCCAGCTGGTGGTGATGAACCGCAAGGGCAAGGTGGCCATCGTCGAAAACGGCCGCGAAAAGGAAAAGTACGGCGTGGTGTACGGCGCCAAGCTGTTCGTGGAGGAAGATCAACTGGTAGTCCCCGGCGATCGCCTGCTGGAATGGGATCCGTTCTCCAACGCGATCCTCACCGAGGTGGAGGGCATCGTGGCCACCGGCGATATCGTCGAGGGTTCCACCATGCGTGACGAAGTGGACGAGGTGACCGGTATTTCCCGCCGGGTGATCACCGAGTTCGCCGACACCTCCCTGCGTCCGCGTATCTCCATCAAGGACGACCACCACCGTACCGTGGAACTGCCGGAGGGCCGGGGCAACGCCCGCTATCTGCTGCCGTCCGGCGCCAACCTGCTGGTGGAAAAGGGCGAACGCGTGAAGCCGGGCGACGTGCTGGCCAAGATTCCCCGTGAAACCACCAAGACCAAGGACATCACCGGCGGTCTGCCGCGTGTGGCCGAGCTGTTCGAGGCCCGCCGCCCCAAGGAGTGCGCGGTGATCTCCGAAATCGACGGCACCGTGGAGTACGGCGGATTCGTCAAGGGCATGCGCAAGGTGGTGGTGCGCAACGAGGTGGGAGACGAGCGCGAATACCTGATCCCCCGCGGCAAGCACATCAACGTGCACGAGGGCGACTGGGTGGAGGCCGGTGAGCCGCTTATGGACGGCGCCGCCAACCCGCACGACATTCTGGCCATCCTCGGCCCCAAGGAACTGCAGAAGTACATCGTGAACGAGGTTCAGGAGGTCTACAAGCTGCAGGGCGTGGCCATCAACGACAAGCACATCGAGGTGGTCGTGCGCCAGATGATGCGCAAGGTGCAGATCGTCGATCCGGGCGATACCCCGTTCCTGCCGGACAGCCTGGTGGACCGCATGGTGTTTTCCGACACCAACCAGCAGGTAATGGCCGACAGTGGCAACCCGGCCACCGCCAAGCCGCTGCTGCTCGGAATCACCAAGGCGGCCCTGTCCACCGACTCGTTCATCAGCGCCGCGTCGTTCCAGGAAACCACCCGCGTGCTCACCGAGGCGGCGGTGTCCGGCAAGGTGGACGAACTGGCGGGCCTGAAGGAGAACGTGATCGTGGGACGCCGCATCCCGGCCGGTACCGGCCAGCGCATGTACCGCCGCAGCTACGTTCCGGTAGACCTGGAAGCCGCCCGTGAGGAGGCCACCCGCGTGGTGGACGCCCAGGTGGCAGCCATGGGCGCGGCGGCGGAGAATGCCGCGGCCCGACCCCGTCCGGCCGTTCCGGCGCTGCCGGAAACCATGGATCAGGAAGCCGCTTCCTGATCCGGCGCTCCGGGCGGACCGCTGCCCGGAAGTCCCCGGCCCGTGAGACGGGCAGATCAATCAAACGGCCGTTCCCGTACCCTGCGGGAACGGCCGTTTTTTTCAGGGGGATTACCGGAGGAGGCGGAAAACAAATGCCCGAACGGGCGCGAAAACGGGCTACAGGTCCACGTTTGGCGGCAGGGTGACCACCCGGTTGCGGCCCATCTTCTTGGCCGCGTGCAGGGCCTGTGTGGCCCGCTGGAACAGGGTGTCCGCCGCGTTGCCGTCCTCCGGGAAGGTGGACACCCCGAGAGAGATGGTAAATGACAGCGGGTGGGGCGCGTGCCGGGTCAGCACCCGGTTCTCCTCGGCGGCCTGACGCAGCCGCTCGGCCAGCTTCACCGCCGCGTCCCGGCTGGTGTGGGGCAGGATCACGGTGAACTCCTCCCCGCCGCGCCGGAACACCGAGTCGATGTTGCGGGTGTGCCGCTCCAGCAGGCGCGCGCAACTGACGATGCAGTCGTCCCCGGCCAGGTAATCGAAGTTGTTGTTGATGTTGCGGAAAAAGTCGATGTCCGCCACCAGCAGTGACAGCGGGTTGGCATAGGGGTAGCGCTGGGCGCGTTCCACCTCCTCCTCCAGCCGTTGATCGAAGGCCTGGGGATTAAGCAGGCCGGTGCGGTAATCGGTCATGGTGGCCTGCCGCAATTCCTCGGTCTGCTCCCGGGCGCGGATGCGGTCCAGGGCCAGGGCCGCGTTGGCGGTGACCTGTTGCAACCAATAGAGGTCGCGGGCGGTGAAGTTGCCGCCGCCCCGCTTGTCGGTGATATTGATCACCCCCATGCGGGTGTCGTTCAACTGGATGGGAACGCTCACGAAGGAGCGGGTGCGGTAGCGGGCGCGCATGCCGGCGCGAAACTCCGGGTGTTCCCCGATGTCCTGCACCAGCAGTGGCTCCCCGCGTTCCAGCACTGCTCCGGCAATGCCCTCGCCCCGCCGCTGCCGCACGTAGTCCACGTAACGCACGTTGACCCCCTGAATGGCGCGGATGCGCAGGGTGTGTTCCTTGGGATCCACCAGCATCACCGAGCCCTGCTCCGCGTCCAGGCCGCGGGTGGCCTCCGCCAGCAGCCGTTGGCACAGGGTGTCGTCGTCGTCCGTGTTCCACAGGGACGCGGCGGGCTCCGGGGCAGCGGTCCGGGACTCTCCCGCCTCCACCCGCTGATGCCGTTCGATCAACAGGGCCGCGTGGCGGCAGTACATGGCGATGGCGGTGCGCCCCTCCGGGGTGAGGGGCGTGTTCAGCAGCGCCACCATGCGGTCGCGTCCGGTGGTGGCGATGGAGAACAGGCTCACGCTGGCGGTTTCGCCGGGAAAACCGGCCCGCAGCAGATCGTAAATGGAATCCACATACAGCCCCTCGCGGCTGGTGAGCACCTTCTCGAACCAACTGTTGGCGGATACCTCGATGCCTTGCAGCGCTTCGGCGGAAAAGCCGTTGCCGGGAAATACCTCGGCGGGGACGAACCGGTCCCCCCCGGCGGGGCGCTCCAGAATCAGCCCGGCGGCGGCGTCGAACACCACGGAGGGGCCGTTCAGGGCCGCCCGGGGCAGTTCCTCCGGGTTTTCGGCCTCCAGTCCCCCACACACCTCCATCAGGTAGCGCAGGCGGGAATTCTGATCCTGCATGCAGGCCAGGGAGCTTTCCAGCGACAGCATGCTGCCGGCAATGGTGCGGCACTGATCCAGGGCGTCCTTCACCCGCTCCAGCGGGGCGACGCGGATGTCCGGGATCAACGCCTCCAGTTGGGCGGTGGAAAGGCCCAGGTTACCGGCGTAGGCCCGGAACCGGTGCACCTCATCATAGTTCAAAAACACCCGGCCGCCGATCAGGGCATAGGCGGGGCTGCGGCGTTCCTGGCCAACGACTTCCGGCAGGGTGATAAACACCGACATGCGGGCGTGGCACTGGAACAGCTGGGTGCGGCCGGTACGCAGGGTCATGGCGACCCCCTCGTCACACTGGGTCTGGCAGCGTTGCCCGGCCTCCGGGTGGTCGCGCATGAGACGGCAAACGGGGCTGTCCAGGGACACCCGTGCCGGGCCTTGGGGAGCGCCCCGGGGGACTCGGCCCACGGACATGCCGTAGGCACTGGCCAGAGCTTCCTGCACCGGGCCCCACGGGCCTTCGGAATCCACGGCAAGGCTGGCGGGAGCCGATGGTGGCATATGTACCGAATCGTCCATGCGGGCCTCGTTGGGGGCGACACACGGCGTGTCTCCCGGCGATTGGGTGCGGCTCACGGGAACGCCCTTTGAAGCGGGCGGAGAATTGGAAATCCGTGGGAAAAGCATCCGAAATAAGAACCGGGGACGAGTACGTTCAATCCCCCATTCATTGCCGAATAATCTAGCAGACGGGGCGGCTTATCCACAACCGCCCAACCGCCGGAATAGCAGCCACACCCCCCTCGGATCAGGGGGAGTCGTTGCATTCCGGGCAGTTGTGCGGCAGGAAAAATCTAAAAAAAATTACGGGGAAACGGTGGCGAAAAATTCGGCAAGATCGCCCTGCAACTGGGTGGCCAGCGCCATCTGCCGTTTGCGCACGTTGCCGTAGCTGTCCTTCACCGGATTGGTGGTACCGCCCCCGTGCCCATAGGCCTCTTTCAGGTGCGCATCGAAGAAATGCTCGTTGCTTTCCTCGTGGTAGGACTTGATCAGCGCTTCCAGTTGCTGGCTGAAATGGCGCACGTCGGTGGGCCGGTACGTATGCACCAGGCCGGTCAGATACTCGAACTTGTCCACCAGAAAATGGCCGGTGCGGGCAAATCCGGTCAGGAACGCCAGCAGGATGTCCTCGCGTCCCTCCCCGCGCCAGGCGGTATGCCCGCACAGGGCTTTGGCCTCGGCCAGGCACTCCGCGGGAACCGTGGCCTCCACCGCCTGCGCCACCCGCTCCGGAAGGCGCACTTCCAGGTGCAGCAGCCGCACCCAGCGGTCGATGACCACCTCGGGCAGCGGCATGTGGATGGTGTCTTCCTCGTACAGGTAGCTCGCGGTCAGGTTGGCGGCCGCCAGATCCTCGATGATCACTCCCAGTACCGCCGGAGTGATGGTCAGGCGCTCCCGGTCTTCCACGTAACGGGCCCGGTCGGCCAGCTGCGGGGTATACATGGGGGACAGGGCGGTGTCCAGCACCGCGTCGTCCTCTTTGGGAACCTGTTCCGACAGGAACGGCCCCACCTCGTCGCTGCGCAGTTCGCAGCGGTCCATCAAGGTGCGCACCACCTGCTCGGAGAGCGGGCGGGTCTCGGTCAGATCAGCGATAAGCTTGTCGCGTAACCGTTTCATGGGCAATAACCTCCCAAACGGCGTTATAAAAAGGCGTCACCGGAGAGGGGTTTAGATTCTCCCCGGTGACGCCTGTAAGTGATCGGAAAGGGTTACTTTTCCTGATCCTTGTTGATGATCCCGGCCAGATCCTGCAACTGCCACCAGTTCTCCAGACGCTCCTGCTCGCTCTTTTTGAGCAGTTCGGTCGGCTTGCCGTTCTTATCGAAGTGCTTCTTGAAGCGACCCTCGGTTTTGCACCAGTCCAGGAACGTGGTGACCTCGGTGGTGCCATCCTTGCGCTTCTTGGTAGCCCAGTCCCGGTCCACACTCGGGTTGCCCATCAAGGACAGACGCTCCTTGATGGTGCGGCCCGCATCCGGGTTGTAGATGTAGATCGGGAAGGCGCGGCTCTCCATGGCCAGCTTCGCCTGGGCGGCGGCCATGTCGTCCGCCACGCCGTGCTCCGGCTGGCAGGTGGTGAACACGTTGATCACCGCCGGGCCCTTGAACTCCAGCGCCTGGGTGATGGACTTGTAGAAGTGTCCAGTCATCGGGCCGACGGTCTGCGCCACGAACGTGTTGGGGTGCATCATGCAGATCTGCCCCAGCTCCTTGCGCCGCTCCAGCTTGCCCTCGTCCTTCTTGCCGTGGATGGACATCTTGGCTTCCTGGCCGATGTAGGTGGCCGTGGAGGTCTGGCCGCCGGTGTTGGAGTACACCTGGGTGTCCAGCACCAGCACCTTGATGTTCATGCCCGAGGCCAGCATGCGCGACAGGGCCTGGAAGCCGATGTCGTTCATGGCGCCGTCGCCGCCGAACACCCACATGACGCGGTCTTCGTGGCCGGTCTCGTCCCAGAATGCCCGGATGCCCATGGCATCGGTGGGGGCGTTCTCGAACAGGGAATTGGTCCAGGGCACCGCAAACGGGTTGAACGGATAGGTGGAGCCGTACACGGTCTGGCAGCCGGTGGCGGCCACGATGCCGTAGTTCTCGCCCACTTTCTCGGCGGTGGCGGCCAGCGCCTGACGGATAACCGACGCCTCGCCGCACCCCATGCAGGAGCCCGCGCCGCCCACATACTGCTGCATGCCGATCTGCTTCAGCATGTTGTCCACAACAACCTTCGGGTTGATGTAGGCTTCCGGGGTTTCCGGCAGCCGGTTGTGCAGCTTCCACATGGCGAAGTAGTCCGGCAGGTTGTCCGGGGTTTTCTTGATCATCTTCAGCGCCTGACGGTCGCCGCACACCTCGACGCACTCACCACACCCCTTGCACTTGGTGGGGTCGATGAAGATGCCGAACATGCCGCCTTCCTGGCAGGCCGGATCCTTCTCGCGCTTCTTTTCGAAGGCCTTGAAGTACTTGGTGGTCTCCACGAACTGGCCCTTGAGCAGCTCCTGCTGACCGGCCGGGAATTCGCCAACGGCGGCCTCCATCTGGGCCGCGGTGGCCACCTTGCCGAAAATGGCGGTGTCCGGGCAGTTCTGCACGCAGTCCATGCAGCCCACGCAGTTCTCGGCGGACAGCTCCGGAAGGTCCGGGGCGATGTACGAGAAGTCGCGGAAGCTGCCGGTGGCGGCGGGCACCACGGAGTTGGCCACGAACTCGTCGGCGGCCTGGCCGGACCCGGCGCCGGTGTTGTAGGCGTCAATCACCTGATAGGCACGCTTTTCATCGTACCAGTCGGGGGTCTTGCGGGTGATTTTGAGGTAGTTGACTTCCTGGCTCATGGGTCGTTCCTCGAAGCGTTATATTCGCGCCCCCGCCCGTTCGGGCGGGGGCGCCGGTCAATCCGTTGCGTACGGCGTTTGCGTATGGCCGCGGGTTAAATGAAGAACGCGTTGACGTCCTTGCCCTTGGCATCCCACTCGGCCTTGCCCTCTGCGAGCACGTGATCCGGTGTGGCATCCATGATCTCACGGGGCACCTCGAATACGCGATCAAAAGCACGCCGCACGGCCATCAGGTTGTCCTGCACCACGGCCTCGCCCTTCTTGCCGAAGAAGCGCCGCAGCGGCTCTTCCACGTGCTTGAACAGTTCGTCGTCGCTCATGCCGGCCTGTTTCTGGAACGGGGTCACCTTCAGGAACACGCCGAGCAGCACCACGCCCTGGAAACGCTGGATCAGCGACGGGTCGTTCTGGCAGCTCTCGCGCGCGATGGCGATGGTGTCCACGCCGAAGAAGCGGGTCTTGTTTTCCTTCATGTAGTACTTGGCGTACCCGGGAAGCTGGTTCCACAGGTCCTGGGCGTTGGTGGCGTCCGTGTGCTGGAACACCAGACCGCCCTCCTGCATGCCCACCAGCGGGTTGCCCATGTACCAGGTGGTCGGGTCCATGAGCGGCACGAAGTCCACCTGCTGCAACTCGCAGTGGGTGAGGATCTTGCCCTCCGGCACCACCGAAAGGTAGGTGTTGGTGGGCAGGCCCTTCTTCTCGGAGCCGTACTTGGGGGCCGCCTGAACGCGGAAACCGAAGATCTCACCCATCATGGTGGCGATGACCTTGTTGGTGGTCACGGAGCCGTAACCGCCCACCGAGTGCCCGCGGATGGAGAAGGAACCGGCCGGACGCACATCCGGCTCTTCCTCGACCTCCAGCGCGGTAACGTGGTCGATGCCGATGGAGAAGTAGCGCTTGCCGTTCTCCACCATGTTCTTGGCGATGGCGATGATGTGACCCGGAGTCACGTCGCGGCTGCCCAGGCCGCCGGAACCGGAGTGGCACACCGGCAGCTTGTCGATCTGGGTGTAGCCCGGGGTGCCCATCTGGGCCTTGGCCAGGGCCGCCAGAATGTCGGTGGTGAGCGGGTTCTCCTCCATCACCGGCACGTCGCAGCGCTCGATCACCGAGAACGCCTTCACGTTCTTCAGGGCCTCGGCGATGTCGGCCCCCGGGAACGGGCGCAGGGTGGTCACGTTGATGGCGCCGCACTTGATGCCCTTGGCGCGGATCACGTTCAACGCCGACACCACGGTTTCGCTGGTGGTGCCCATGGAGATGATGGCGTACTCCGCATCCTCCATCATGGTGCACTCGACGTTCTGGTAGCGGCGCCCGGTGAGGCGGTAGAACTCGTCGTAGCTCTCGTTCAGGATGCCCGGCAGGGCATCGTAGTACAGGCGCTGGGCGATCTTGCCCTGCATGTAGGCGTCCTGGTTCTGCACCACGCCGGTCATCAGCGGGAACTCCGGGTCGAACAGCTTGCGCACGTTCTGGTCGCGCTCGCCCAGGTACTCCCGGATCAGGTCGTCTTCCGGATACAGCAGGTTTTCAATGGTGTGCGACACCAGGAAGCCGTCCTGCACGCTCATGAACGGGGTGCGGGCGCGCTCGGCGGTGCGCCGGGAGATCAGGCCCAGATCGGCCGACTCCTGCACGTTCTTGGCGAACACGATGCCCCAGCCCACGTCGGTCACGCCCATCACGTCGTCGTGACCGGCGTGCACGTTCAGCGACTGGCTGGTGAGCGCACGGCTGGCGATGTGCAGCACCACCGGCAGGCGTTTGCCGCTGGTGGTGTACAACACCTCCTTCATTAAGATGAGGCCCTGCCCGGAGGTAAAGTTGACCACCCGGCCGCCGGCCAGGGCATACCCTTCACAGGCGGAGGCGGAGGAGTGCTCGCTCTCGAGCTCCATCCAGCCGATCTGTTTCCCCCATACGTTCTTGAACCCGTTGGCGGCGAACACCTGGTAGTTCTGGCCCATGATGGTGGACGAGGTGATCGGATAGGCGGCCGCGGCGTCGGAGGCGCGGGCCTCCACATAGGCGACCGCGGCAGACCCGTCACCCGTGCCTTCAATGCCGGGGTAGGGGAACTGACCTTGCTTGTTCTCGGACATCGATGGAACCTCCCGAGGATGTATGGAACCGCACGTTGCGCACGCGAGCGCACGCAACGTACCAAAAATCTTTCAGCAGACAGACACGCACCACACTGCATACGGTGCGCGGGTTATAGCTGGGCGTCACCGGCAAGAATAGGGGAGGGGGGTATTGCCGGTCAACGAAATTTTGGTATCATACGGCCCCTTTAAAAAAGGGAGTGCCCGCTGGCGGGCCGGGTGCCTGTGTCCCGTTGGGCGCCTTTTTCAAAAAAGTGGGGTGACTCCTTGCGTTCTGTTGTAGCGCATGGGTGGAGACTCGCCTATACTAGGGCCGATTCCGTAGGTAAAAACCCGGAGACAAGCTCCGTAACCCTTTGGGAATAATCAGTTTCTGTTTCGCGAGGCGAAGCCGGCAGGTTGCCGGGTCGCGGCGATCGGAGGGGGGGGATGTGCCCTCCCGCCTGATTCTTCCCGAGGCCAGCAAGAATTGTAGGAGGTGTTCGTGGCGATTGATCTGACAATCAAGGTGGCGGGTGAGGGTGGCGAGGGCGTAATCAGCTCCGGTGACTTCATCATGCAGGCAGCGACCCGCTCGGGCATGGAGGTGATGACCTTCAAGAGCTTCCCGGCGGAGATCAAGGGCGGCTATGCGCTGTCCCAGGTACGCATCTCCGATGAGAAGATCCTCTCCCAGGGCGACGGTTTCGACATTCTGGTGGCATTCAACGGCGAGGCCTACGAGGTCAACAAGCCGCTCCTGAAGCCCGGTACTGTAATGGTGTGGGACGGACCCCACGGCGGCGACTTCGAGGCGGAGGAGCACGAAGGCGTGCAGATGTTCGCCGTTCCCATGAGCGACATCGCCAAGAACACCCTCAAGAACTACATCGCCAAGAACATGGTCGCCATGGGTGCCGTGATCGAGCTGTTCGGCCTCCCGGAGGACTCCCTGAAGAGCTCCATCCACGACAAGTTCATCAAGAAGGGCCAGGCGATCGTTGACTTCAACTATCAGGCCATCGAACTGGGCCGTCAGTGGATCCGCGATAACTACCCGGACCGCGACGTGAAGTACACCTTCCCGGCCTCCACGGCCCAGAAGGACGTCATCATCCTTGAGGGCAACCAGGCCATCTCGGTCGGCGCCGTCATCGGCGGCGCCAAGTTCTACGGCGCCTACCCGATCACCCCGGCCACCAGCGTGGGCAATCACCTGGTGGACATCATGCACCAGACCGGCGGCGTTGTGTACCAGACCGAGGACGAGATCTCCGCGCTGGCCACCGTCATCGGCGCCAGCTTCACCGGCAAGAAAGCCATCACCGCCACCGCCGGTCCGGGCATCTCCCTGATGCAGGAGCTGATCGGCCTGGCCGTCATGTCCGAGGTGCCCATCGTGGTGGCTGACGTGCAGCGCGGCGGCCCCTCCACCGGCATGCCCACCAAGCACGACCAGTCCGACCTGTTCGCCTGCGCCCTGGGCGGCCACGGAGACGCCCCCCGCGTGGTGCTGGCCGCCGCCAACGTGCAGGACTGTGTCGACCTCACCGTCGACGCCCTGAACCTGGCCGAGAAGTACCAGACCCCGGTGATGCTGCTGTCCGACGCCTCCCTGTCCATTCAGACCGAGGCGATTCCCCGGCCGAACGTGGCGGACTACGAAATCGTCGATCGCGATTTCGCCAAGCCGCAGCCGGACCCGTCCATCTTCAACCGTTACCAGATCACCGACAGCGGTGTGTCGCCCATGGGCGCCCCGGGCATCCCGGGCACCAACTACGCGGCCACCGGTCTGGAGCACGCCGAGGACTCGGGCCCGCGCACCAACCCGGAAACCCGCAACGCGATGACCGAGAAGCGCTGGCGCAAGTTCGACGGCATCGAGGATGCCTACAAGCCCATCGAGCGCGAGGGTGAGGACGGCGACGATCTGGGCATCATCTGCTGGGGCATGACCCAGTCGGTGACCCGCGAGGCGGTGGCCCGCCTGCGCGCCCAGGGCCACAAGGTCAGCGCCCTGTACCCGAAGATGCTGTGGCCGATGCCGCAGAAGCAGATCGAGGCCTTCGCCAAGAGCGTGAAGAAGGTGGTGGTGCCCGAGGCCAACTACCAGGGCCAGTTCGCGGACCTGATCAAGATGCGCACCAACGTGGTGCCGATCAAGTTCAACGCCTATCGTGGTGAGCCGCTCATCCCGCGGGAGATCGAGGCCATGGCCCTCGAACTGCTGAAGGAAGAAGCCCCCAAGGCCCGCATGGCGATTCACTAGGTTTCCGGACAGACTTCTTCCGGATTACTAAGGAGAGAAAAGCATGGCACTGCCAGCAGTTATAAATGTTCACGTTGAAGAACCCCTCAAGGCGAAGGACTATCGCAGCGACATCACCCCCACCTGGTGCCCGGGTTGTGGCGATTTCGGTGTGGTGAGCTCCCTGGCCAAGGCCTATGCCGACCAGAAGTACGATCCCAGCGCGGTCACCACCGTGTCCGGCATCGGCTGCTCCAGCCGTCTGCCCCTGTGGATGAACTCCTTCGGCATCCACAGCTGCCACGGCCGCGCCGTGCCGGTGGCCATTGGCGCCCACCTGGCCCGTCCGGAAATGCCGGTGGTGGTCACCATCGGCGATGGCGACTGCTTCGCCATCGGCGGCGGTCACATCATGCACCCGGCGCGCCGGAACATGAACATGACCGTCATCGTCATGGACAACGGCACCTTCGCGCTCACCAAGAACCAGACCTCCCCGCTGTCCCGTACCGGCCTGCCCGGCACCCTGGCCAGCGACCTGGGCAACCTGGATGAGCCGATGAACCCGATCGAGATGATGATCACCTACGGTGCCACCTACGTGGCCCAGACCTACTCGGCCAACGCCAAGCACATGGGCAAGGTGATCAACGAGGCGCTGGCCCACCAGGGCTTCTCCTACGTCAACATCCTGTCCCCGTGCCCGACCTACAACAAGGTCGACACCTTCGCCTATTTCCGTCCGCGCATCCACGACATCAACGAGGCCGGTGAGCACACCGACCTGTCGAACCGCGCGGCGGCCATGATGAAGGCCTCCGAGTTGTACCAGCATCACCACAGCGAGGATGCTCCGGTGCCGGTCGGCGTGTACTACCAGGCCCAGAAGCCGGTGTACTACGAGAAGGTGAAGCAGGTCCAGGAGTTCTACGGAATGAAAGAGACCATCGACTGGGACAACATCTTCGACCGTTACAAGCCGTAGGCCGTCAATCGGCCGACACATCGAACGGCCCATGCTCGCACCGGGCATGGGCCGTTCCTTTTTTTCGGGGGGGCCCGCAAGGCCAGGAGGGAACATGGCATCACTGACACGCGAACAAGTCGAGGAAAAGGCCGCCGCCGGGGAGTCGTTCTACGACGCAGATCTGTCCTACAGCGATCTGTCCGGCCTGGATCTGTCCGGCCTGGATCTGACCCACGCCACCCTGACCCGGGCCAACCTGAAGGGCACCAACCTGACCGGCGCCACCTTGTCCGACGCCTACATGGTTGAAATTCTCGCCGAAGGGGTCGACCTTTCCGGCGCCATCTGCCACCGCACCTTTTTCCAGCGCGCCCTGATGAAGGATGCCCGCTTCGTCGGAACCGACCTGAACCGCGCCCAGTTCATGGTCTGCCGCATGCCCGGGGTGGACTTTACCGACGCCAAGCTGACCGGCGCGGTGCTGTACGATTCCGAAATTGAAAACGCCACCATGGTGCGCACCGACTGCACCGGGGCCAATTTCCGGGGCGCCATTCTGGATGGCTCCGAATTCCGCGAAACCGCGTTCATCCACACCGATCTGCGCAAGGTGAAACTCCACGGCGCCACCTTTACCGACATCATCGACGAAGGGGTGCTGTTCTACGGCAAAAAGCCGTGGGGCGCCGCCTCCGAGGACGTCAATTACGACAAAATCCTCCCCTACTACCAGGACGACTGAGGGCACGGCCCTCACCGATATCCGAAGGGGAAACCGGCCACGGAAGAGGAACCCCCTCCACCCTGCGGTCCATGCTTGGATGGCCCTCCCACCGGGTGGCGGAGGGCACGGCCCTCACCGGTATCCGAAGGGGAAACCGGCCGTGGAATGGCAACGCCCCTCCACCCTGCGGTTCATGCCTGACCGATCCCCCCCCGCCGGGTCGCCGGAGGGCACGGCCCTCACCGATATCCGAAGGGGAAACCGGCCGTGGAATGGCAACACCCCTCCACCCTGCGGTCCATGCTTGGATGGCCCCCCCCGCCGGGTCGCCGGAGGGCACGGCCCTCACCGATATCCGAAGGGGAAACCGGCCGTGGAATGGCAACCCCCCTCCACCCTGCGGGCCATGCTTGGGTGGCCCCCCCCCCCGGGGGCC
>Ga0224496_10000669_pt1 | contig 23347 bp, 26 predicted proteins | sample SF_Jul11_sed_USG_2_FD_168127 | JGI IMG/M metagenome (GOLD analysis project Ga0224496, IMG submission 168127) | Sediment microbial communities from San Francisco Bay, California, United States - SF_Jul11_sed_USGS_8_1 | ecosystem: Environmental > Aquatic > Marine > Sediment | place: USA...
TTCCTGTAAATCAGTTACCGTATCCGACCTTTCTCTGAGAACAACACCCGCCTGGAAAGCCCCCCCTACTTCTAGCTCAGTACACCAGCGAACATTACCCGTCAGAAAAAATCTTTTGTTAAGAGACTTTAAGGTAACCCACATATCCAGGACGCTATCTTTCTTAAGTGGATAAGAAAACACAATCTTAATACCAGATGTAGAGATATCAATTGCTGAACTATCTATGGTTTTACCCAACAATCCTGGATTTTCAGAAGAAAAAATAATTTGCAAACTCAAATCCCCAGGCGCTTGAAATCGCGTATCCTGACGACGCTCACTAAAATCAACCATACACCACTTGCCCTTATATTTACCTATTATTACTTATATAGGCGTCTAATTATTATCGTCCTGACTTTCCTCATGACTTGTTTCCAGTAATATAGCTGAATCTTCATCCAATATTTCAGCTTTTTCAATTTTTTCAAAACGGTTACTAATTTTTCTGGCCGATGTATTTACATCTTCAACATCTTTCTGAGCCTGATGTATATGCTTACTCAAATTACCCATTCTAACCTTGAATCTATCGAAATCCCTTGATAAAGCGACCAAATGATCCTGAATGATATGCACCTGTCTACGGGTTGCAGAATCTTTCAATACCGCTCGGGCAGTAGTCAGTACAGCCATCAACGTGGTGGGTGACACCAACCAGACTTTTGCCCTCTGTGCCTCCTCTACAAGATCATAGAAATGAGCATGAATCTCAGCAAACACTGCTTCGGCGGGTATGAACATAACAGCGCCGTCTGTTGTTACCCCTGGCAAAATATATTTTCCGGCTATATCCTTAATATGTTTACGAATATCCTGTTTAAACTGACGTTCTGCTGCCAGTCTATCCACATCAGTGACATGAATATCAGTCATCTGACGATATGACTCCAATGGGAACTTTGAATCGATCCCAATATTCCCCGTAGGCTCGGGTAAAAACAACATACAATCTACCCGGGTATCATTTGGTAAACTGTACTGAAACTTGAAACTACTTTCTGGCATGACATTCCTGACCAGTGCTGATAGCTGTACTTCACCAAATGCACCCCTTGAACGCTTATCCGCTAACACCTCTTGTAGACTGACAACATTACCGGATAATTCAGCAATTTTTTTCTGTGCTTCATCAATCAGCGCCAGCCTTTTTAATACATCCGTAAATGTTGCCGTTGTTTTCTCAAACCCCTCACTTAACCGTTTTTCAACCTGACCACTGATATCTTTTAATCGCTGATCCGTTGTTTGTGACAACGCATCCATGCGCTTACCTAGCTCTTCGCCATAACGGGTTAAAGCATCGGTTACCTGCTGTTGCACATTGGTCATTCCCTGAGTCAAATTATCCTGTTGTATTTTTAGTGTTTCTAACTGGCGTTCTTCAAAGGACTGCCTATGCTGATGTAACGTACTTTGCAGGCTTTCACTAAACCGTGAAAAACGTTCTGCCTGGTGTTCGATCATTTCCCCCAGACGTCGCTCCAGATTCTGCTGTAGCTCTGCATGCCTTTCCAGCTGCTGTTCACGTGCCTTTGTTAATTCTTCACGTACTTCACTGGTAGAATCTGACCCTCTGGAATAATAATAATTAATTTCTAAGGACATACGATTGAGTTTAATAATTAACACTATAACGGCCACGACCAGCACTATTGATATAGCCAGTGATAACATAACAAGAATATCCATGTTCATATAATAATCTTTGTAATTTGGTTGAATGAATTGATTATGACATAATTCCATAGCAATACTGCAAGAACCCGTACCCATTTGAATTGTATTTATGTCTCATATTTTACTAACCGGCATAGTTGTACTTGATATTATCAACACTGTAAGCTCGTACCCTGAGGAGGACAGCGAAACGCGCGCACTATCTCAGGAAATAAGACGTGGCGGCAATGCATCCAACACCGCAACCGTATTAAGCCAACTTGGCCATGATTGTGTTATAGCATCTACCCTGTCTAATGATCAGTCAGGCCAGTTCCTTCTTAAAGACCTTCATCAGAATCGCATTCAGATTGATACATCTTTTTGCTTGAATAGATATACCACACCAGTCTCGTATATCACACTAAACAATAACAATGGATCTCGAACTATTATTCATTATCGTAACTTACCTGAATTAACATTCAATCAATTTGACTCAATCAATCTCGAGAAATATAACTGGCTTCATTTTGAAGGCAGAAATGTTGATCAAGTCCATGAAATGATGAAAAAAGCGAAATCTTATAATAAAACCATATCTCTAGAAGTAGAAAAAGAACGAGACAATATCAATATACTACTACCGCTTGCAGATATTATTTTCTTTTCCAGACCATTTGCCCGATTACACGGATTTAAAAATGCACAACAGTGTTTAAAATATTTCAATTCAATATATCCGGACAAATTGTTAATCTGCACCTGGGGTACTGACGGCGCTTTTGCCATGCAAGATAATAATGAATATTCAAGCCATGCATTTTATGTTCAAAAATCAGTAGATACCATTGGTGCAGGCGATACATTCATTGCAGCTTTCATACACGCGCACTTAATTAATTCTACTACGTCTGACTCACTTATTTACGCGTGCCGCCTGGCCGGATTAAAATGCTCTCAAAATGGTTTTAATAATCTGGAAAATATTAATGTCTAATAAGCTATGCCATATAAATGATCTAAGTGACCCGGGAGCTATGGGTTTTGACACTGAAACACCGATATTCATTGTCAAAAAAGACAGTCAGGTTTACGGTTATATCAATAAATGCCCACATGCCGGTGTCAATCTTGAATGGCAGGACCATGATTTTCTCAATCTTGATAAAACATTTATTCAATGTTCAGTACACGGTGCCATTTTCAGTATTGAATCAGGCTCTTGTATTCATGGGCCATGCAATGGTGCAGGACTCATTCCCGTCGATTTACTGGTAGATAAAAATGGCAATATCAGTATCAGTCTTAGTGATGATTAAACCTGCCCACAACAACGTTTGAATTTTTTACCACTACCACATGAACACATAGCATTACGGGGATTTTTTTTATCCGTGATAATATCGCCATCCACATATAACCATCGATCCTGATCATAAATAAATCGACTGGATTCATGAACCTGGCTCATTTTCCCCGCAGCCTCATAGCTGGCAATAAACTCAACTAAACCACGCTGATCTCCCTTAGCTCCCGCCTGAGTTCTACATATCGTTAATCCCTTCCAGCTAATCTTCGTCGCATCCAGATTTAAAGCTTCCGGTCTGGTTTTTTCACTCCAGGTTGCCAGCAAATAATCCTTCTGTGCTAATACATAGGCAGTATACCGGGACCTCATCAGTGCCTCAGCGGTTGGCGCATGCGTGACACCGAAAATATATTTCAAACAGCAGTTTTCTTCCTCAAGTCCACTACCACAGCGGCATAATTGCCTATCAACCATCTAAATCTACACCTCTAAATATCTGTTTTTATTTAAATTAATCAATCTGCAATAAGTTATATCATTATATAAATATCTTAACGAAACACTAATATTGACAAATTTGTTCTTTAGTATTATTGTAAGTAAACGATCACTAACATGATCCATACATTATTTTACACTACATAAATTAGGAGATGCCTCCATGAGTTTCGATGCTGAATTAGATGCGAAAGGCCTGAACTGCCCACTTCCAATTCTTCGTGCCAAAAAAGCCATTGGTGAATTATCAAGCGGCCAGGTTTTAAAAATTGTTGCAACTGATCCTGGTTCAGTTAAAGATTTTGAAGCTTTTTGTAAACAGACTGGTAACCAGTTACTTTCAAGCGCTGAAGCTGGTGGTGCTTTCGAATTCATGATCAAAAAGTCTTAATTGATTTCTGAAAAGCAGGTTCTGCATAGAACCTGCTTTTTTAATAAGTTATGCAGGAAGCCTCAACTACAAAACGACTATCTGCAGAAGACCGCAGAGCCTCAATAATTGAAGCGGCCAAACATCTATTTGCACGCAGTGGGTTTCATGGCGTGTCCATTGATCAAATCGTCAAGGAAGTTGGCGTCAGCCCAGCCATCCTTTACCGACACTTCAAGTCAAAAGAAGAATTATACGAAGCAGTACTACATGAATTTTCATGCACTCGTGAAAGTTATGTAGAAACTGTGGTTGCAGATGACATCGGCTTCGAGCAAGTGCTTCGTGGTATGACCAGAGTATTTGTTACCAGTATTATAAATCAACCTGATTTATTAAAAATGGAAATGCATTCACAACTTGAAGGCCATGTTGCTAGCCAGGAGTTTTTTCTTAATCGATGGAAAAGCTTTACTGACTACATAGAATACAATCTGACCGAATTAATTAATCAGAAAAAAATCCAGCCTATGAATGTTGAAGCTGCATCGCTGATATATCAAGGCATGATTCGAGAAGTACTATTACTTAAATGTTTGCGCTCAACAAACCGTCTGATAGAAATGACAATTGACGAAATTGTAGATGAAATAATTAACCTTTTTCTGAAAATAATTACTCCTGCATAATTTTTGCCTGTTATTTTTTATTTTTTATTATTTCGGGCAGAAAAAACTCACTTACCAGAACATTTCTCTTATACAAACTAAAAACAGAACGCCTTCCAGGAATTAATTCGTTATTCGTGTTACCCGTCCAGCTATAACACGGATGATCTGGACTTAAAGTAGTCACTTCCATGGCACCCCTGGTAATACATTTATTTGAGAATAGAACAGCACCCAATGGTTTATTACCTAATTTTGACAGCCTTCGCAATGGACCGATCAATGTTGTCATAGGAATCACAGATCGCGCATATACCCATGGTTTATCACCACAATATAACAATACCTGTCTTATAATTGCATGACTACGATAACGCAAACCCAGCAACTGTATTTCATCAGGTGTAGGTGTGGTACGTGTTTCCGACAAAACTTCTACTCGAAATTTTTTATCACAGGCATCAATAATTTTGGCCGTTAATGAAGAGTTATCATATAACCACAATTTAAATTCATCAGGAACCCTGGCTTTTAAGCACTGCTTACGACTACACCAGTTGAGTCTTGTTCTATAACCTGACATTTTACTATTTTTAATCTCTAAATAATAAAGATCGACAAAAGCCTATCCAACTTCGCCGTACTTATCTGATTTACCTAACCAGCGCCTTATTATCAAAGGCACTCGCTCTGAATGATTACTTAACATTTCCATTGCAACTTTTTTTACATCATCAATCATATACTCATCCCTTAAAATATCCGCTATCCTGAATTCCATTTCACCTGTCTGCCTGGTACCTAAAACCTCGCCTGGACCTCTTAACTCAAGGTCTTTTCTAGCTATATCGAAACCACTATTATACTCTCTCATAATCGATAATCGTTGTTTTGCCTGCTCACCCAAAGGTTTTTTATACATTAAAAGACAATGACTGGCATCACTCCCTCGGCCAACACGTCCACGTAACTGATGTAATTGCGCTAATCCCAGCCGTTCCGCATTCTCAATAATCATTAATGTGGCGTTTGGAACATCAAGCCCAACCTCAATTACTGTAGTCGCCACCAGCAAATCGATAGCACCTTCCTTAAATAACTGCATAGTTTGCTGCTTATCTTTTACATGCATTCTTCCATGAACAAGGCCGACTTTTAATTCAGGTAATAATGCCTGCAATAAAACACATGCATCTTCAGCTGCCTGACACTGTATTGCCTCGGATTCTTCTATTAGTGTACAAACCCAGTAAATCTGATTACCATCTTTAGACGACTTTCTGACGCTTTCTATCACTTCTGCTCTTTTATCATCCGATAAAACTGCCGTTTTAATTACTGTTCTACCCGGCGGCAACTCATCTATTACTGAATAATCCAGATCTGCATATGCAGTCATAGCAAGACTTCTTGGAATAGGCGTTGCAGTCATGATTAATTGATGCGGTGTATTTTTTCCCTGCACTCCTTTTTCTCTCAATGCCAGACGTTGGTGCACGCCAAATCGATGCTGTTCATCAATTACAATTAGAGCAAGACTTTTGAAATTAACATCTTTCTGAAATAATGCATGCGTACCAATCACCATTTTTGCCTGCCCTGAATCAATCTGCTCCAATACATGCTCTCTGGCTTTACCCTTTATTTTACCACTCAGCCAGACAACATTAATCCCCAATGACTGAAACCAGCTGGTAAAACTCTGGTAATGTTGCTCAGCCAAAATCTCTGTGGGCGCCATCATAACGGCCTGATATCCGGCTTCAATGGCCTTTAAACAAGAAATAGCTGCAACGACTGTTTTACCCGACCCCACATCACCCTGAACTAGTCGCATCATAGGCTTTGTATTCTCAAGATCTTTCAGAATAATATCAATTACTCTGTGTTGTGCATCAGTCAACCGATAAGGCAAGCAATCAATAAAATCACTAATTATTTTATTTTCAGAATGAATAACAATCGAATTTTGTTTATTAACCTGATTTCGAATAAGTAATAAACTCAAATGTTGCGCTAATAACTCTTCAAATGCCAGACGCTGCATTGCAGGATGTTGACCGCTAGCCAAACTACTTTGATCAGCTTCCGGTGGCGGCCTATGCAAATACCTGATTGCATCCGACAATAATGGCATCTTATATTTTTCTAAAATATTGTCAGGCAGTAACTCCTGTAAATAATTGCCCGCCTCTAGAAAATTAACAGCCTGTAGAGAAATCTTTCTCAACAAAGACTGGTGCACACCTTCAGACGATGGATACAACGGTGTTAATGAGTCTTCTAATTGAGTTTCCAGGTCGGATATAATCTGAGTTTCAGGATGTATGATTTCTACTGATGTTGATCCAAATCGAACATCGCCATAACACCTCAGCCGAACACCTTTGGATAAACGCTCCTGCTGCTGTTTATTAAAGTGAAAAAATCGCATTAAAAGACTGCCCGTTCCATCCGACAAATGGCACAATAACATTCTTCGATTTTTTCCTTTTCGGGTAAATGCTACCTCAGTATATTCAACATATCCCTCTACTACAGCTGACATACCCGGACGAAGCGCACCAATAGCTACTATTTTAGTTCTATCTTCATAGCGATATGGCAAGTGAAACAAAACATCATGAATGGTTTCTATACCAAGCTTCGACAGCTTTTCAGCAACTCTAGGGCCAACACCTTTTAGACTTAAAACTGATGAAATCTTATCCGCAGAAAAATTGGACACATTTATTTCGGTTTTAAATTATTTACTCAGGACCAGAACGGCATCCATTTCTACAGCAGATGCCTTTGGCAACGCCGCAACCCCGATAGCTGCACGTGCAGGATAAGGCTCAGTAAAATATTCAGCCATAACTTGATTAACTGTTGGGAAGTTATTTAAATCCGTGAGAAAAACATTAAGCTTTACTATATCGCTAAACTCTCCTCCTGAAGCCTGCACAATGGCTAATAAGTTTTTAAATACCTGATGAATCTGCTCTTCTACACTACCTTCAAGCAGCTCCATTGTTGCTGGCACTAAAGGAATCTGTCCTGATATATATACAGTATTATCCACCTTAACAGCCTGTGAATATGTTCCAATCGCCTGGGGTGCTTTATCTGTATTAATAATTTCTTTTTTCATTGTCACTCTTCTTAATAATTAATTACGCCAAATCTTTAAAACTGCAGGAACACTTCTAAGTCTACGCATTATTTTTGCAAGATGACTTCTACCTTGTAATGAAATTAAAAATGATATCGTCGTCATTACGCCATCTTTATCTTCTACTTCAACATGCTCTATGTTAGCCGATTCATCGGATATGATAGTTGCCAGTCTTGCAAGCACTCCTCGCTCATTGCGGACATCCAGATAAACCATACATGAAAACTCATTTTTAACTTCATCAGCCCATTTAACATCAATTGTTCTATCAGCGACTCTTTCCGTGGTAATATTCTTACAGCCTTCCTGATGAATAACAATACCACGGCCTTTACTAAGAATGCCCACAATATGGTCACCAGGTATTGGATAACAACATTTTGCATATGAAACCACCATTCCTTCTGTGCCTCTAATATCAAGAGGTGTTAATGATTTCATTTCTGATGGATGTTTATCCTCTGCAGATTCATCCTCAGGGAACATACGTCGCACTATCAGGCTGGCAGGGCGATTACCCAGCCCTACATCTTCGAGCAACTGATCAACCGTGTTATAACCGTATTCTTTCAGTAACTCGCTAAACGTTTCATCCTTTAAATCTTCAATTTCTTTATTCCTGTCACGTAAATAACGTGACAATAAACGACGCCCCTGCTTTATAGCCTCATCGGAACGCATATTTTTTAAATAATTTCGAATGTTCGTTCTTGCTTTTGCAGTTACAACATAATTCAACCAGGCAGGATTAGGACGCGAAGCAGCAGAGGTTATGATTTCAATTGTCTGACCACTATATAACGGTGTATTCAAAGGTGCGAATCGATGGTCGAGTTTACACGCGACACAGGTATGCCCAACATCGGTATGCACTGAATAAGCAAAATCAACCGGCGTTGCATTACGTGGCAGCTTTACAATATCACCACCCGGGGTATACACATAAAGCTCATCCGGAAACAAATCAACTTTTACATTTTCGAGAAACTCGACTGAGTCTCCCGCACTTTGCTGCATTTCCAGCAGCCCTGTTAACCACTCACGTGTTCTGGCATGAACATCAAAAACACCATTTTGCTCGCCTTCTTTATATAACCAATGAGCTGCAATTCCTGACTCCGCAAACATATCCATTTCTGAAGTTCTAATCTGCACTTCCAGCGGAATACCATGGGGTCCAAACATAACTGTATGCAACGACTGATAACCATTTTCTTTTGGAATGGCAATATAATCCTTAAATTTACCAGCCACCGGTTTAAATAAATTATGAACCAGGCCCAGAACACGATAGCAATCATCAACAGTGTCAACAACAACGCGTATCCCATAAACGTCAAAAATATTTTTATAGGCCAGATTCTTTTCCTTCATCTTCCTGTACAAACTAAATGGATGTTTTTTTCTTGCCTTTAGGCCTGCCTCAATCCCCATTTCCTTGAGTCGATTTGTCAGGGCCGTGTGAATTTTATTTATTACTTCTTTTCTATGACCACTGGTATGAGAGATCATATTCTCAAGCACTCTGTATCGCATTGGATACATGGCCCGAAACCCAAGGTCATCCAGTTCCTGTCTTAAGGTATTAATCCCTAACCGATTAGCAATTGGCACATATATTTCCAGCGTTTCCCTTGCAATACGACGTTTTTTTTCTGGCCGCATCACTCCAAGCGTACGCATATTATGCAATCTATCCGCCAGCTTTATCATAATAACGCGGATATCACGTGTCATCGCCAATAACACTTTCTGAATATTTTGAGCCTGTTGCTCTTTCTTATTTTTAAATTGAATATGAGTAAGCTTACTAACACCATCTACCAGCTCAGATACATCCTGGCCAAAATGTTCAGCAATACTTTCTTTGGTAACTTCAGTGTCTTCTATTACGTCATGCAAAATCGCAGCAGCAATACTTTTTGAATCCATGTGCATTTCTGCCAGTATCCTGGCGACGGAGATAGGATGATAGATATAAGGCTCACCGGTTTTCCGGTATTGCCCTTCATGTGCCTGAGCACTGAACAGATAGGCGTTATAAATCTCCCTCACCTGCTCCTCATTCATATAATCTTCGACAATTTGACAAAGATCAGAAATCAGGAAACGGGAGGGATCCTCATATAAATTGGCTTTGTTCTCTGTGATTTTCTCTGGGTTGATAACCATGTTCATTCAGTTTTATGCACATGTACAGACAACAAATTTTCAGGTTTTAACAAATAATTGAATTGATCAAATTTAGAGAAATATCTAAAAGATCGCTTCATGGATTTATAACTCCTGAATAATCTCTTCTTCCGAAATACCGCCTTCAATAGCATGTTCCTTCGCCGAAATATCATTAAGTATTTCAGGGCCTACTTTACCTTCTGCTATTTCTCGTAAGGCCAGTACGGTTGGCTTATCATTATCAAGTGAAACAAGCGCTTCAGCACCCATAGCTAATTGACGCGCACGTTTTGATGCAACCAGCACCAGGTGAAAACGGTTATCCACATTTGGCAGACAATCTTCTACTGTTAAACGGGCCATTCTAATTCCTCTTAATTAAGTAAATCTATTAACAACTTTTCAAGGCTGTGTTCCTGACGCATTTGTCGCAAACCATTCACCTTTATAATACATTGCAATTCTTTTAGCGCCTGATCAAAATCATCATTTACGATTAAATAATCAAACTCTGCATAATGTGACATTTCATTTACGGCATCCTGCATTCGCCGATCAATGATTTCTTCATTATCCTGCCCACGATTCTTTAGTCTATCCCTGAGGGCTTCTCTGGATGGAGGCAAAATAAATATGCTCTGACTTTCCTGCATCAGGCGCCTGACCTGTCTTGCACCCTGCCAGTCAATTTCAAGAATCACATCTTTACCGCCTAACAATTGCTGCTCAACATGCTTCTGTGAAGTACCGTAAAAGTTATCAAATACCTTCGCATGCTCCAGGAACGCACTATGTTCCACCATGGAAAGAAAGGCATCCTTATCCAGAAAATGATAGTCCACCCCATCCACTTCACCGTCTCGTCTAGCTCGAGTCGTATGCGAAACAGAAACAACAACATTATCCATATTAGAAACCAGCGCTCGTACCAGGCTGGTTTTACCTGCTCCGGACGGGGCAGATATTATGTATAGAGTACCTTTGCTCAAGCATCAATCCAGTATTCATTGATAATTAGGCAAGAATAACCCATTTCTGCTTAAAGATGGAGTAAAAGCAAATGATTTAACGGCCAAAATCAGCCGTTAACTCTTAAAAACTCCATAAAATCATGCCCCTTAAGCACTCAGCCTAACTGGCTGACGCCGTGAACCCCATTTACCAGCCTTTGCCTCAAAACGGCCGGCCAATGGTGTGCCGCATTTAAGACAACACCCATTGCCATCCAGATTCCAGTCACTAAGCTCATACCAGTCACGTCCAATAAGAATATCACCACACTGATGGCAATAGGTACTTTCACCTGTTTTGTCATGTACATTTCCTGTATAGGCATACCTGACACCATTTTCCATGGCTATGTTTCGTGCACGAGTCAATGTCAATGATGGGGTTGACGGTATATCCATCATTTTCCAGTCAGGGTGAAATGCCGTGAAATGCATGGGTACATCAGGGCCCAGCGACTCGACAACCCAGCGGGTCATTTTTTGCAGTTCACTGTCTGAATCATTCTTACCGGGTATCAGTAGAGTAGTTAGTTCGAACCAGACATCTGTTTCATGCTTTAGATATAGAAGACCATCCAGCACGGCCTGCAAATGACCACCGGTTAACCTATAGTAAAAATCCTCAGTAAAGGCCTTCAAATCAACATTGGCCGCATCCATAGCATTATAAAATTCAACTCTGGGCTTATCACAGATATAGCCTGCAGTCACTGCAACGGTTTTTATCCCTTTTTCTCGGCAGGCTGCTGCCACATCCACTGCATATTCAAGAAAAATAACCGGGTCATTGTAAGTGAAGGCAACACTACGACAGCCAAGAATACTGGCAGTTTCTGCAATCTTTTCTGGTGAGGCTTCATCTGCCAGCGTATCGATTTCCCGGGATTTACTAATGTCCCAATTTTGACAAAACCTACAGGCAAGATTACAACCTGCCGTACCAAATGAAAAAACCGGGGTTCCCGGCAAAAAATGATTCAGCGGTTTTTTTTCAATGGGATCAATACAAAAACCACTGGAGCGACCATACGTCGTTAATACTATCTGATCATTTTCATTAGCACGGACAAAGCACAGTCCACGCTGCCCTGATTTTAACTTACAGAATCTAGGGCACAAATCACACTGAACACGATTATCATCAAGTTTATGCCAGTATTTTGTTGCTATAGTGTATTTGTCCATAGCAAATCACCTCCTGATTAATGGTTGGTGATATTGTTTATATTTGTAATTGTAAATCAGGACCCCATATATATTAATGACGCACATCAGCTGTTTGCCAATTGTGAGGTCAATATGAATACAACAAGGTTACCGGCAGTGGCAGGGCTGTTTTACCCTGAAGACAGAAATCAGTTACAGCATGATGTACACCATTATCTGTCTGCGAGCAAACAAACGATCAATATACCCAAAGCCATTATTGTGCCCCATGCAGGTTATATATATTCTGCACCGATTGCCGCGACGGCTTATATCAATTTACTACCCGCTCACTCAATTATAAAAAAAGTTGTTTTACTTGGACCTTCCCACAGAGTCGCTTTTACTGGACTGGCATCATCTTCTGCCAGTGATTTTTCTACCCCACTGGGCAAGATTCCTGTTGATCAACAAACATTAAATGAACTACTAGCACTGCCACAGGTAATCGTATTTGATGAGGCACATGCTCAGGAACACAGCCTTGAAGTTCAACTCCCATTTCTACAAATTGTTCTGGATGATTTCCAACTTATTCCCTTAGTTGTCGGTGATGCTGGCCCTGATGACGTAGCCGATGTACTTGAATACCTATGGGGTGGCCCAGAAACGCTTATCGTCATCAGCTCAGATTTAAGTCACTACCATAATTATGTCACCGCTAATCAGCTTGATCAGGCAACATCCACTGCCATTGAAAATTTACAACCTGAAAAAATTCACTACGAAATGGCCTGTGGTAGAAACCCGGTAAATGGGTTATTAAAAATTGCAAAACACAAAGGCCTGCATGGCCAAACTCTTGATCTTAGAAACTCCGGAGATACAGCAGGAAGCAAAGATCGCGTGGTAGGATATGGCGCTTATGCCTTTATCTGACATAACATCAAAAGACAAAGAATTACTTCTTAATATAGCCAGACAATCCATAGAGTTGGGCATAAAAACGCATACCCCACTGAAAGTTGAGACAAAAAATTACCCTCCACATCTGCAACAAACCTGTGCCACCTTTGTTACGCTTAATATGCATCATAAATTACGTGGCTGCATCGGTACACTTACAGCTTACCAGCCACTGGTTAATGACGTATCGGAACATGCTTTTGCTGCCGCCTTTCACGACCCCCGCTTTCCGCCGGTTAGTGCCGAAGAATTACCATTACTAGAAATACACATTTCTCTGCTAACACCTGCCGAGCCCATGGAGTTTTCTTCTGAAGAAGATTTAATAGCCAAAATACAGCCAGGCATTGATGGATTAATTCTTGAATCCGGGCCACAAAAAGGTACCTTTTTGCCTTCCGTATGGGAAAGTCTGCCGGAGCCAGAACAATTTATTCAACATTTGAAATTAAAAGCAGGACTATCAAAAAATTTCTGGGATAAGAACATCAAAATCAGTCGCTACAGGACCATCAGCATCTCATAACACAGTTGCAATACTATATAAATCACGAACCCGGGGATGGCAATTTCTCACAGAGAATTTCAACCATTGTCATATCATCTTCCTGCTTAATATCACCTCTGAACAGGTCAACATCATCAAAAACAGTTTCAAATATATTTGAAGGCTTATCGGTTATTTTCCTAATCAGACGATCGATACCATATTCATTATTATCTTGATCTCTTGTTTCTACGATGCCATCCGAACATAAATACAATACTTCGGAGCTTGATAAATTTACATTTATGACAGCATCATCAAACTCATCTTCTTTTAAAATACCCAGAGGCATATGCTGACTCGTCACTGTTCTTACTTCGCCAGTAAGTCTATTATGCAACACAGCCGCCGGCATCCCTCCAACCCAGAACTGCAGTTGCTTAGCATCCTGATCCATATAAATTATCGACGCACACATAAACATATTTGACGGAAAAAGCATTTTTAAATTGTTGTTAATCTCAGCAACAATCGCCTGCAAACTTAATCCTTTACTGGCCATAGCAAAGAATGTCTGACACACTGGCAATGCACCTATAGCCGCATGCAACCCATGACCAGTAAAATCACCGACCATGACATACAAACCACCTGACGGACTTCTTTCCGCGATGATAACATCACCATCAAATTGCTCACAGCAACGATTTTTATATGTTATAAAACGGGAATCAAAACAGGAATTTTTTAAAGCATGCGAAAATATGTGATCAACAATCTGCTGCTCTTCATACAATTGATTATTATAACGGCGTAAATCCTGAATCGCTTTATTTAGTCGTGTATTAATTTCCAATACTCGTCCATGGGCATTTATTTTTGCATCAAGTATATCAAAATTAACAGGCTTTGAAATATAATCATCACCACCTGCATTTATAGCCTCAGTCATTCCATCTTCAGCTTTTATAGCAGAAACAAAAATAATAGGAATCCTTATCTCTTTTTCTAATTCTCTGATGGCCCTTACTGTTTCATAGCCATTTAACCCGGGCATCATAATATCCATTAAAATCAAATCAGGAACAGAATGATGACATGCACTTAGAGCTGCTTTACCGCTGTCAGCCTCGATGGCATTATGCCCTTTACGTCCTAAATAACTGACCAGTAACTCCCTGTTCATCTTATAATCATCAACTACCAGAATATCCATCATCAACCTTGATCTAAACAGTGTTTGGAGAAACGTTTTACATCTTAAATTGACAGATCTGAGCCTTCCAGCTCTTCCGGCTCAGAGAAATCTGTTTTGATTTTTAAAATGCCTGGCAACAACTCATTAAAATATCCAATTAATGCCGGGTCAAAATGCGAACCACTTTGATCATTCATATATTTAACCGCATCATCAATAGCCCAGGCTTTTTTATAAGGCCTTGCCGAAGTTAACGCATCAAATACATCTGCCACCGCACATATCCTGCCAGTTAAAGGAATCGCATCACCTGACAACGCATTTGGATAACCACTGCCATCCCATTTTTCATGATGACTCAATGCAATCTCACGAGCCATTGCCAGCAAATCCGAATCATCACCTGATAAAATATTAGCGCCTATCTGTGCATGCGTTTTCATAATTTCCCATTCTTCCGGCTCAAATTTTCCCGGCTTCAGTAAAATATGATCAGGAATACCAATCTTTCCAATATCATGCATAGGACTTGCATTTAATATCAAATCCGCCTGATACTCATCCAGACCACAGGCAATCCCGATAAGCTGAGAGATTTTACTCATCCGCACTATATGCAAACCTGTTTCATTATCACGATACTCTGCAGCACGTCCCAGACGCCTGACCACTTCCAGTCTGGTTTGATTAATTTCTCTAGTTCTTTCCTGAACTTTCTCTTCCAGTATTCGGTTTTCATTTTTAAGGTATTTATTAATCATCTCTACGTGTAATAAATTCTGCACGCGAGCAAGCACTTCCTTTACATCAAAAGGCTTGGTTACATAATCCTTTGCACCACTTTCAAATGCGCGATTTTTAAATTCACGAGATGATTGAGCTGTGAGAATAAGAACAGGAGGGACAGATTTATCTAACTCTTTCTTTAATTGATCCATAACCTGATAGCCATCCATATACGGCATATTCAAATCCAGTAATATCAGATCAATATCATTATCACGACAAATATTTAAAACTTCTCTGGGATCTGTTGTTGCAGAAATGCTGGTGTATCCAAAACCTTTTAAGACACTTTCCACCAGCTTAATATTAACTGGCTCATCATCAACAACCAGAATGCTAGCTGACTTTATATCCAGCAATGCTATATCTGATGAATCATTTTTAATCTGGCTATCCACTATTGCTCACAATTTTCTTTAACTAATTAAATCATTTGGACTATGTAATGTAAAAAACCTGCCCACCCAGACACTTCAAATAAATAATATAGTCTAATTTAACGTGGAAAGTCGCCATCTAACCATAAACTTATAAATAACATCGTCACTCCCGATGCCAAAACAAATGACGCAAGAATGGACTTAAAAAAGGCGATCAACAGAAAATCTAGCAAGACCTGTAAGGGCTTTTTTATAGGGCGAGTCGGTCAAATGCGCCAGATGCTGAATAGCCAGTTCAGCCTCTCTTTTCGCCGTCTGCTCTGTATATTCAATGGCACCAGTTTCGTGAATAGCGGCAAGCACTTCATTAATATATTCCAGACCACCTTCTTCGATGGCTTTTCTGACCATTTCTGACTGCGCCCGGGTACCATTTCGCATGACGTAAATTAACGGCAAAGTAGGCTTGCCTTCAGCCAGATCATCACCCACATTCTTACCCATTTCACTACTGGATGAACTGTAGTCCAGTACATCATCGATCAGCTGAAATGCCGTTCCCAGATGCATACCATAAGCCGCCATGGCCTGCTCTTCAGCTTCCGGCCGTTTACATAACACAGCGCCTAGCCGGGTTGCGGCCTCAAACAGCTTGGCTGTTTTGGCGTGAATAACATCAAGATAACGTTGTTCCGTGGTTTCCGGATCATGACAGTTCATTAACTGCATGACTTCACCTTCAGCAATGACATTTGTGGTTTCTGCCAGAATCTGCATGATTTTCATGCTATCCAGATCCACCATCATTTCAAAGGCACGGGAATAAAGGAAATCCCCTACCAGCACGCTGGCGGCATTACCAAACAGGGCATTTGCTGTTTCTCTGCCACGACGCATTTGTGACTCATCCACAACATCATCATGTAATAACGTGGCAGTGTGTATAAACTCAATGATGGCCGCCAGGGTGTAATGCAAATCTCCCTCATAACCACAGGCCCTTGAAGCCAGTAAACTTAACTGTGGGCGCAGACGCTTACCGCCAGAATTCACAATATAGTGGCTCAACTGATTAACCAGCACCACATCAGAGGCAAGCCGCTTCTCGATAAGCAGGTCAACAGCCTTCATTTCTTCTGCGATCAGGGTTTTTATTTGCTCAATATTCATACATTTTCTAGCAGGTCTGGCTCAAGTTTACAGTCTGATAAGGGGCGCAATTATCATGTATCACCCGCTAACTCACAAGCAATCAGGCTGATTTCGATTAAATTATCAGTTTTTCTGACGAAAACCTTGATTTAAGTGAAATCTCCCCTTGTGACTTGGCCTCTAAGTCGCTAAAATTCCCGCCCTTTCCGTGAACAGATTTATTTGGAGTATTCCGGTATGTACGCTGTAGTCAAAACCGGTGGTAAGCAATATAGAGTTACCCAGGGCGAATATCTTCGAGTTGAAAAACTGGAAGGCAACGAGGGTGATAGCATCGAGCTTAATAATGTGCTGATGATCGCTGATGGCGACAAACTTAAAATTGGCACACCCATGATTGATGGCGGCAAAGTTACTGCTACTATTAAATCACACGGCCGTGGCAAAAAAGTTGAAATTATGAAGTTCCGCCGCCGTAAACATCATCAGAAGAAAACAGGTCACCGCCAGTCTTATACTGAGCTGGAAATTACCGGCATCAACGGTTAATCCTGTAGAAGCAAGAGGAATTAAACATGGCACATAAGAAAGCCGCAGGTAGTACCAGAAATGGTCGTGAATCCCAATCAAAACGACTGGGTGTGAAAAAATTTGGTGGCCAGGAAGTTTTAGCTGGCAACATCATTGTTCGTCAACGTGGTACTAAATTCCACCCGGGCAATAATGTTGGTATTGGTCGCGACCATACACTGTTTGCTACAGCAGAAGGCAGAGTACTATTCGAGACCAAGGGCCCAAACAGTCGCAAAACTGTAAGCGTTGTTGCTGCATAAATAGCCAGCTCAATCGACACTAAAAGCCCTGTCTCCAAGACAGGGTTTTTTTTTGCCTGTTGATTAAACAGGAAGCAGAGAATACCGAGATAATCGTTTACTATTTGTTTACACTTAGCAGTGATGAAATCTGCACTCAATTGCAATCACCGTCACGCTATTTCTGTCATAGCGTGACTAAATTAGTTTATCCAGGAGCTGTCAATGCGTTTTGTTGATGAAGTAACAATCAAGGTTATAGCCGGTGATGGCGGTAACGGCATTGTCAGTTTTCGTCGCGAAAAATTCATCCCTAGAGGCGGCCCGGATGGCGGCGATGGCGGCGATGGCGGCGATGTCTACCTGATCGGCAGCCATGATCAAAACACATTGGCCGACTTCCGAACCGTACGCACCTATCTGGCAAAAAACGGCATAAAAGGACAAGGGCGCAATATGAAGGGAAAAAGCGCGGACCATTTATATATTCCTGTGCCCATCGGCACCCTGGTATATGACGTCGATACGGAAGAACTGATTGGCGACATTATAAAAGATAAACAGACACTACTGGTTGCCAAGGGCGGCTATCATGGCCTTGGCAATACCCGTTTCAAAAGTTCGGTCAACAGGACGCCACGTCAATGCACTGAAGGCAGCAAAGGCGAACGCCGCGAATTACGTATGGAACTCAAAGTTCTGGCGGATGTAGGCCTTCTGGGACTGCCTAACGCAGGCAAATCGACTCTGATTCGCGCCGTGTCGTCTGCAAGACCCAAAGTTGCCGATTATCCGTTTACCACATTACACCCCAATCTGGGCGTCGTGGACGTGGATCATGATCGTAGTTTTGTTATTGCCGATATACCAGGCCTTATTGAAGGGGCTGCAGAAGGCGCCGGACTGGGTATACAGTTTTTAAAGCATCTTAGCCGTACACGTATATTACTTCACGTAATAGATATCGCTCCCTGCGATGAAACAGACCCCGTGGATAGCGCCCAGAAAATCATTAATGAATTACAGAAATTCAATCCAGAAATGCTCAATGAACCACGCTGGATTGTGCTCAACAAAATGGATTTATTACCCCGAGAAGACGCAGAACAACGCTGCAAAGACATTATTGAGCGCCTTAACTGGAAAGGCCCGGTCTATGAGATATCCGCTATTAGCGCAGATGGCACCCGGGAACTAGTATTCGATATCATGAATTATCTCGAAGAGAATGACGAAAATGCGTCAAAAACTATCTAATTCAAAACGCTGGGTTATCAAAATTGGCAGCGCCCTGCTCACCAATGATGGCCAGGGCCTGGATAGCAACGCCATTGCAGGCTGGACTGAACAAATTGCGACCCTCAGGAAACAGGGAAAGGAAGTCATACTGGTATCCTCGGGTGCCGTTGCAGAAGGCATGACACGCCTGGGCTGGACAAAAAGACCTCACGCTTTACATGAGCTACAGGCAGCAGCTGCCGTTGGCCAGATGGGCCTGGTACAGACCTATGAATCCTGCTTCAAAAAACACGGCATACACACTGCACAGATCCTGCTCACGCACGATGATCTTAGCAACCGCAAACGTTATCTGAATGCCCGCAGCACCCTGAGAAGCCTGCTTGATCTCGGCATCATCCCGATTATTAATGAAAATGATACCGTTGCCACAGATGAAATTCGTTTTGGCGATAATGATACTCTGGCCGCACTGGTGGCGAATCTGGTTGAGGCGGACATACTGGTGATTCTTACCGACCAGAATGGCCTGTATACAGAAGACCCTCGAAATAACCCTGATGCGACATTGGTATCCGAAGGAAAAGCCAGTGATCCCGAGCTGCATAAAATGGCCAGACCCAGTGCAGGCACGCTGGGTCGTGGCGGCATGAGCACTAAAATCACCGCTGCGCAAAGAGCCGCTCGCTCCGGGACCAGCACATTAATTACCAGCGGCCGAACTGATCAGGCCCTATTAAGAGCGGCAAAAGGCGAAAATCTTGGCACTCTATTACTGCCTGATAGTGAACCCATGGCAGCGCGCAAACAATGGCTGGCGGGGCACCTGAAAGTCAGCGGCAAACTGTATCTGGATGATGGCGCCGTCAAGGTACTGAAAACCTCTGGCAAAAGCCTGTTGCCCGTTGGCGTCACTTCTGTAACGGGCAATTTCATGCGGGGTGAAATGGTGGCCTGCCTGGCATCCGATGGCACCGAAATCGCACGCGGTCTGTCCAATTACAATGTCATTGAAGCCGCTAAAATAATGGGCAAAGCCAGTAGCGAAATAGAAGCTATTCTTGGCTATGTTGATGAACCGGAACTGATCCATCGAGACAACCTGATCATTCTTTAAGGCCCGACATAAAAAAAGCTGGGTTAAACCAGCTTTTTTTATATTCTCGCCTGTATCAGCTTAAGCCATTAACTGAATGCGGTGATTCAAACGACTCTTATGACGAGCAGCTTTATTCTTGTGAATCATACCTTTATTGCAAATGCTGTCTATCACAGGTACAGCAGCTTTATAAGCATCTTGTGCCTTAGCTTTGTCACCAGACTCGATGGCATAAACAACTCTTTTTACATAAGTACGGAACATAGAACGCATACCAGCATTATGCTCACGACGGTTAACTGCCTGACGGGCGCGTTTTCTAGCTTGTGCACTATTAGCCACGGGTCTAATCCTGTAACAATAAAATCAAAGGGTGCGTAAATTGCCAGTTTCTATTCGTTTTGTCAACTAATATTCAGTTTATGGGTTAAAATCACCAAGTTTAGAATTAGGGCTACACATAATAAAAATGGATGAAAAATCAGATTTTAAAGCCAAACTCGGCGATATAGTACAACTTCAGTACACGACTTTTAGCAACCGGGAGCGCCTGAATGCAAAGGTCATTGGCTATGCACCCAACAAAAGCCTGATACTCAGCGCACCCGTAGCCTCGGGACAGGCACCTTTTCTGCAGGAAAAACAAAAATTTATTGTTCGCATGGTTCGCGGCATACAGGTATTTGCCTTTGAATCTGAGGTCATCAAATATCTGACATCTCCCTATGCCCATGTGCATCTTAGTCAACCTAAAAAAATTGAAGCTATTACGGTACGCAATTCCCGCCGAGTCAATACTGAAACCGTTATATCTGTCCAGCCATCCACCAGTGACGCCCTGCCCGCACCGGCAACAATGTTAAATACCAGTTTGACAGGTGCGCTAATCAAGACAGACAACCCGTTAGGTGAAATAGGTGACAACCTGATTCTCTCATCCGAATTTGCCTTTCATGATTTTCAGAAATACCTGCGCTTAAATGCCATCATTCGCAATGTCATCCAACCGGATAACAATGCAGATGCTTACCGCTATGGCGTTGAATTCCAGGGCCTTGATGATGACCAGAAATTAATCATTCATGGCTATGTTTATAACCAGATAGTCAAAGAAATGGAAGAATAGCCCTGAGCATCAAACTACTTAAATCCACGGCCATTGTTGGTGCCATGACCTTGCTGTCTCGTGTTCTGGGGCTCGTCAGGGATATTATTTTTGCTGCTTTTTTTGGTGCCTCTGGCGGCACCGATGCCTTCTTCGTTGCCTTTAAAATACCCAATTTTATGCGTCGCCTGTTTGCCGAAGGCGCCTTTTCACAGTCATTCGTTCCTGTATTCTCGGAATACAAGGAAACGCGTAGCCGGGAAGCTCTGCAGGACCTGATTGATCATGTTGCCGGTACACTCGGCGGCATACTGCTATTCATCAGCGCTATCGGATCGCTGGCAGCCCCACTGCTGGTGGTACTGTTTGCACCCGGCTTTATCGATGAACCTGAACGTTACCAGTTGACCAGTGAAATGCTGACCATCACCTTCCCCTATATTTTCTTTATTGCACTGACCGCCTTTGCCGGTGGCATACTCAATAGTTACAGCCAGTTTGCAGTACCTGCCTTCACACCGGTGTTACTGAATATCTGCCTTATTGGTGCCACCGTCTGGGCATCACCCTACTTTGAACAGCCCATCATGGCACTGGCCTGGGGTGTAGCGATTGCCGGTCTCAGCCAGTTGTTATTCCAGTTTCCATTTTTACTAAAACTACACCTCATGCCCCGGCCCAGATACCGAAAACAACATGAAGGCGTAAAACAAATTACCCAGTTAATGATTCCCGCCATCATCGGCTCATCCGTCGCACAAATTAATTTACTTCTGGATACCATTATTGCCTCATTCCTGATCGCCGGTAGCGTCAGCTGGCTATATTACTCAGATCGACTGGTTGAGTTTCCGCTCGGTATATTTGGCATTGCCCTGGCGACGGTGATACTGCCCAGCCTGTCAAAACAGCATGCAAGACAGTCCGCCGAAGCCTTCAGTCACACTCTGGACTGGGCACTTAAACTGGTTATGCTGATCGCTCTACCGGCCACCATAGGGCTGTTTTTATTATCCGGTCCCCTGTTAGCAACCCTGTTTAATTATGGCGAATTCAACCTGCATGATGCCGAAATGGCCAGCATGAGTCTAATGGCTTACGCAGTAGGACTGCCGGCATTTATTTTTATAAAAATTCTTGCACCCGGGTACTATGCCCGTCAGGACACAAAAACACCGGTACGCATTGCCATTAAAGCCATGATTTCGAATATGTTTCTCAATGTGCTATTTGTAGTACCCATGGTACTCATGGAGATGGAAGGTCCTCATACCGGACTGGCACTGGCAACCTCGGCCTCAGCCTACCTGAATGCCTGGCTGCTTTACCGTGGCCTGCGACAACAGGCCATTTACACGCCAGGGCCTGGCTGGAAACCCCTGTGGTTTTACATTACGGGCGCCAACCTCGCCATGATGGTATTTTTACTATATTTTCTACCCCCACTAACAAGCTGGAATGCGTGGAATTTAACTGATCGTATATCGACATTACTTGGATTTGTCACTATTGCAGCGACAATCTACTTTATTGTTATCTTTCTGCTCGGTTTTAGACCAAAACAGTTACGTCAATAAGCCTTAAATTCGTTATAATCGCCTCTTTTTCAACGACATTTGGGGACAATGGAACTCATTCGCGGATTACATAATCTACGTGACCGGCATAAAGCCTGTGCGTTGACCATTGGAAATTTCGATGGTGTTCATCTTGGGCATCAGGAAATTCTCAAAATACTGGTCAACAAAGCACGCGAGCTGAATATTGATGCCTGCCTGATGAGTTTTGAACCCTTACCCCAGGAGTACTTCTCTCCGCAGACGGCCCCTGCCAGATTAACCCGCCTGAGGGAAAAATGGTGTCTCCTGAATAAAACCGGCATAGACCAGTTTTTATGCATCAAGTTTAACCACTGGCTGGCCGATTTAACGGCTGAAGAATTTATTAAGAAAATTCTGGTAGATTATTTACATGTACGTTATCTGGTCATAGGCGATGACTTTCGTTTTGGCAAAGGCCGTGTTGGTGATTTTAAAATGTTAACGACCGCTGGTAATAAATATGGCTTTGAAGTAGTCAACTCACA
>Ga0224496_10000670_pt1 | contig 23335 bp, 25 predicted proteins | sample SF_Jul11_sed_USG_2_FD_168127 | JGI IMG/M metagenome (GOLD analysis project Ga0224496, IMG submission 168127) | Sediment microbial communities from San Francisco Bay, California, United States - SF_Jul11_sed_USGS_8_1 | ecosystem: Environmental > Aquatic > Marine > Sediment | place: USA...
ATGTAAAAATATATTTTAAATTTTTTATTATTTATTTTTTAAATAGTTAATATATGAACAACGGCAGTTGCTCCGCTACCTCCGACATTATGAGCAAGGGCTACTTTAAACTTTCCTTGTTCTAAGAGTGATGAAAGGTATGCAATTTGTTTAATACCAGTGGCTCCGACAGGATGTCCACTTGCTTTTAAACCTCCAGAAGGATTAATCACAATCTTTCCTTTATATGTAGTTTCTCCATTTAAAGCAGCTTTACCTCCCTGACCTTTTTTGATAAATCCTAAATCCTCGGTAGCTAATATCTCAGCGATAGTGAAACAATCATGGACTTCTGCTACATCAATATCTTTTGCTTCTAAATTGGCCATTTTATATGCTTGTTTGGCTGCCCTTGTTGTAGCAGCTAACTCTAATAAGGAAGCTCTGTTAGCTAGATCTAAACTATCTTGTCCATGACCACTTCCAATAATAGTAGCTCTTTTTTTATTTATACCTTTAAGACCTTTTTTATTTTTCTTCTCGACGTTCTTAGTAGTTAAAATAACAGCTGCAGCTCCATCAGTAATTGGGGAACAATCAAGTAAGCACAGTGGATCTGCAACTAAAGTGCTTTTACTAATTTGATCAATTGAAAAATTTTTATGATATTGAGCATTAGGATTATCAAAAGCATGAAGATGATTTTTCATTGCGATGCTAGAAAGTTCTTCTCTTGATGTCCCAAATTCTTTCATATGAGCATTTGCCAACATTGCATATAGCCCTGGGAAAGTACTACCTTTTTCTGAACTATAATTTGCTGCACCAGCCAAATACTTTGTAGTCAAACTACTATCTGCATCATTCATTTTTTCTACTCCCACTACTAAAACAGTTTTATATTTTTGTGATAACAAAGCATTCTGCGCTGCAACCATAGCTAGACCGCCAGAAGCACAAGCTCCTTCAATCCTCAAACTAGGTGGATATCCCTCAATCATTTGACTAGCCATTGCTCCCAAATGAAGTTGGTTGTCAAATTGACCAGCTCCCATATTAGAAACAAAAACAGCCTCAATCTCAGATTCTTTAAAACCAGAATCTTTAATTGATCCTTTAATTGCCTCTTCCAATAGATCTACTAAAGAATTATTCCAAAGTTCTCCAAACTGAGTAATATAATGGCCTGCGATTACTACATTCATATTAATGGGTTAATATTTTCATGACTTCTTGATACTCTCCATATCCGATCTCAGTTGTTAATTTAATTTGATCACTAATCTTATTTTTTCTTCCGTTATTAAACTCAGTAATTAAATCTGTTGTTTCAAAAACAAAACTATCACTGCCCGCCCCAGAACCATATGAAACAACTAAAATCTTTTCTCCTGGTTTTGCAATGTCTAATACTGCACTAAGTGCCAGTGGGACTGAACCTGCATAGGAGTTTCCAATCTTTTCTACAATCAAGCTCGGCTCTAATTGTTCTTTACTAAAACCCAATTTCTTGGCTGCTAATCTTGGAAACTTACCATTAGGAGTATGGAAAACACAGTAAGCAAAGTCTTCTGGTTTTAATTGTGTTTGATCCATTATCTTCTTAGCTGCTGTAGTAACGTGATAAAAGTAGGCAGGTTCTCCTGAAAATCTCCCTGCATGTTCTGGATAACTTTGACCAGCTCTACGCCAAAAGTCAGGAGTATCTGTAGCAATACTTAATGTGGCTAATAAATTGGCAACTGTATTTTGAGTCCCCAAAAGATATGCTCCGGCTCCGGCTCCCGCAGTAAACTCTAAGGCATCTCCAGGAGTTGATTGAGCAGTGTCTGCTCCAATAGCTAAAGAATATTTAGAGAATCCTGACAGAAGATAATTAAATCCAATCTGCATCCCTTGAGTACCTGCTTTACAAGCAAACTGTAAATCAGCTAAAGCCATGTCTTCACTCAGTCCCAAAACACTTTTAACTACTGTCCCCGACGGCTTGACTGCATAAGGATGGCTCTCACTGCCAATAAAAAGATTAGATATTTCTAATGGATTACCTTTAAAACTAGCTAGAGCATTTAAAGCCGCCCCAGTTGCTAAAGTAATAGTGTCTTCATCCCTAGCTGGAACAGTTTTAGAAATGACTCCAATTGACTTACCTACGCCACTTTTCTTTTGGGCTACTTCTATATCAGATATTTTTATTATCTGACGTGGGATTGAAACCCCATAACTAGTGATGCCAGCTATCTTGTTTACAATCATCTCTTATTTCTTCCTAATTCTTGATGAGCCTTAGCTAAATCATCTGTACAAAATGAAGCTAATAATGAAATCTCACCTGCTAAACAAGCAGCAGCAGTGACTGCCACCAGCTCCGCAATTTTAATTTCTTTTTGTCCAATTAAAAACCGTGCTTCTTTTTGGGAAGGTAAATATGTCCCACCGCCTATAGTACCCATATTTAAATTAGGTAAAGTTAAACTAATATATAAATCTTGATTTTGAATATTTAATGATAAGAAGGCTTTACTCCCTTCGACAACATGGGCAGGATCTTGTCCTGTGGCTAAGTAAATAGCAGATAAGACATTAGCCACATGAGCATTCTGAGAAAAAGAACCTGCTAAATTACTTCCGATTAAATTCTTCTGAGTATGAACTTTAAGTAATTCTTCTGGAGTAGTTTTAAGAACAGACTTAATTATTTCTTTGCTCAGAACTACTTCTGCCTGAGCGAAGTGGCCTCTACCTAAAATGGAATTGATCAGATTATCTTTTTTATCTGTACAGACATTACTAGATAAGGCAGTTAGCTTTGCTCCTTCATTGTTTTTTTCTATCAAAGTTGCTATAGCTTGTGATGCAATAGTGACCATATTCATCCCCATTGCTTGATCTGTATCAAAGTTAAACCTAAGATAGAGAAACTTTCCTCTTACCCAACCTTGGTGACTCAAAAACTTAAGATGACTACTGGTAGACTCAGCTACTTTACCAATTTTATTTATGTTTTTTTCAATAATTTCTAATACTTCAAAAGCATGCGCTCCACTCTGACATTCAAAAACAGGCGCACGACTCATGCCCATTTTCTTTACAATTACGGCTGTTCCACCTGCAGTAGAAATAACTTTTGCACCACGGCTAACACTAGCCACTAAGGCTCCCTCTGTTGTAGCTAGGGGTAAATAATATTGGGACTTTTTATTTTTAAAATTTATCTGAATAGGGCCAGCAACACCAACGGGGATAGTGACTCCTCCCACCCAGTTCTCACAATTTTTTTGACCCACTGTTTCTGGAAGATTTTTTGTATCAAAAAGATATGGTAAGTCACCACAAAAATCAGTGACTATTTTCTGTCTCTGTTTTAATTTATCTTCTTGAGTTTTATTTGAATCACTAACACGCAGTGATAAAAGCGTTTTCACAATATGTTAGTCGGAAAAATGACTAAAAATCATGCAAGGTAAAATCAGAAATAAATATAATAAATTTAAAAGGTTCTCAAAGAAGTTCTTAGTTTTTTATTAAATAACATAATAGCAGTCCAAGGAGCTATTTCACTTATTTTGTCATTTAACATTAATTCAATCGATGGAGTCTTATCTTGTAATTGATTGGTTTCATACGTTAATGTTTCCTTTGCAGTAATATATTCTATTCCTTCTAATCTTTTCTCAAGTTCGGATAATTTAACCCATTCAATTTGGGCAACTTCCATAGGATTTAATTCAAATTCTCCATCATATTTTGTAATATAAACTTGATCTATTTCATGCTCTCCATATTTCTCATTACTATAAACTTTATATTCAAATTTATATAACTCACTTAGAGATAAATCCTTAAGTCCAATTTCTTCTTCTAGACGTCTATTTGCACAGCCTAGATATGATTCTCCTGGCCTTACATTACCACAGATACCATTACCCCATTGATCTGCACCCACAATTTTCTCGAAGCTACGTTTTTGAAGTAGAATTTCTCTTTCTCCATCTTTATCTCGGACAATCCAAACAGATACTGCTCTATGTCTTTGGGCAGGATGTCTATGAGCTGAGTATAAATCCTCTTCTCCAGCAACATTATCTTGGGAGTCTACTAGTATTACTTGTTTTATCTTCATGGAAGTCATAATTATATCCTATCATCATTCATTAAGAAAATATTGAACTTTTTATGAAGCAGAATACAATCTAGTCAAGAAAGGCTTTATTTAATGGAAAAAACACAAAGAAATTCACAGATTATCGCTGGAGAAATGCAACCTAGAAATTTTTTTATAGGTAGAGAATCATGCCAAAAATTAGGCGAGATGGTATCTGCATTTAATGCAGAAGGTATTAACCTACATGCTATTCCCCTTATCAATGAGGTTGAACTAGGAATAGTAGCCGAAGATCTTCACCCAGGTACTGTTATTGGTTGTAGACCTCCAATGAGTGAACATGATCCTGCTGGAGTAATTGTCTGGGATGGATTTGGCTTAGCATCAGTCTCATTAATGACCTATCACAAGAAACAAAGAGATGGATGGGTTTTTGATAGCCAAAATAAAACCGCTACAGAAGCGTATGTACCAACTATAGAAAAGAAAAAGAAGAAAAATAAAAAAACTACTTCAAAGCATGAGAAACAAAGAATTAAAAAAGCTAGAAATGGGAGAAGAGTCTAACGATTCTTTCTCTTATTAGAAATATCTTCCCAAAGAAGAATTAATGGAGCTGCAGTGAACGTTGATGAATACGTTCCTGTAACTGCCCCAATTAATAAGGCAACACTAAACCATTTGATTGATTCACCTCCAATTAACACCAGTGCTAACAGCATGATGATAATTGTTACTGAGTTATTAATTGATCTAGATAAAGTTTCAATTACAGCCATGTTTACAATTTCAGTTAAAGATGATTTATAGTTCTTATTTCTTAACTCTCTAATTCTGTCAAAAACGACAATGGTGTCATGGACAGAAAAAGAAAGAGTGGTCAAAAGAGCTGTTACAAAAAGAACATCAACTTCTACGTGATAAAAGTGTCCTAAGACACTAAAAGCACCTAATAGTATTAAAGAGTCATGGAACATTGCTAGGATTGCAGAAACTCCAAATCTAAAGTCATTAAATTGCTTCCAAACATATAGAGTGATTAGTCCAGAAACAATTACTATTGCAGCAAAAGTCTTCATCAATAGTTCTTTACCCAAAGTAGGTCCAACAGTCTCAAATCGTAATTCTTCAATCTCACCATACTTTTCTGACAATTTTATTAATACCTCTTCCTTAACTTCATTACCAATATTTTTTCCTCTGATAATAATTTGATTATCTCCAGAGCTTTGTACCAAGCTTATTTCATAAATATCTCCCACTTGCTCAGAGATACTTTCTTTATCATCTACTAATCCTTCAGCCTTTATTTCAAGTAATGATCCTCCTGTAAAATCAATAGCTGGTTTTAATCCAAATCTTAGAAGGAAGAATATTCCAGGAACCAAGAAGAACAAGGAAATAGTGAAAAACAGTGGTTTAAATTTCATTATGTTCATATTTTATTTCTTCAAAAATAGTCTTAAAAAGTTTCTTGTCACAACCACTCCAGTAAATAAACTGATTAGGACACCGATTAATAATGTAATTCCAAATCCTCTAACTAAACCGCTTGTATTTAAGAAATTCAAATTAAGTGGGTTGATCAATACTAAAGAAGTCATAATAGTAGCTAAGTTTGCATCCTTAATACTATCCCATGATCGTCCAAAACCTAGCTCTAAAGCATGCTCAAATTGCTTGCCTGCTCTAAGTTCTTCTTTCATTCTTTCAAAGATAAGGATATTAGCGTCAACTGCCATACCTACAGAAAGAAGTAATCCTGCCACACCAGGGAGTGTCACTGTCACACCCATTACTTTATAAACAGCAAATGTTAGAGCTGTATACACAAGCAAAGCAAAACTTGCCAAGATCCCTCTTACGCCATAATAGAGTGTCATAAAAAGCATCACTAACAAAATTCCAACTACACCCGCTCTAACACTATCCTCAACTGATTCTTGGCCAAGACTTGCACCGATTGTTCTTTGTTCTAAAACTCTAATTGGCACAGGTAATGCTCCAGCACTAAGTTGGATGTTAAGTTGCTTAGCAGACTCTACGTCAAACCCTCCAGATAGTTGTGCGATACCATTTAAAATTGGTGTTTGTATTACTGGAGTAGTAACTGGGAATCCATCTAAGAAAATAGCCAAAACTTCACCCTCATGCTCCTTTGTAATATCTGCAAAGAGTTTAGTTCCTTCACTATCAAACTCTAAAGAGATTACTGGCTCATTAGTTTGAGGATCAAATTGAACACTACTTCTCTTCAACTGCTTACCTGTTAAGCCAGTCTCTTCAAAACTACCAAAGAAAAATAAGGCTGATTGTGTAGCTTCAGGATCATTAGCTTTTTCTTGATTTTGAAGTCTAAAGTCCAACTGAGCTGTTTGACCGACAAGCTCAAGTGCCTGAGCTGAATCACTAACTCCGGCAAGTTCTACGATAATACGATACTCATCCCCATTGATAGAAGTTTGAACTACAGGCTCATTAATACCAAAAAGATCAACTCTCCTTAGGATAATTTCTTGGGCTGACTCAATTGCTAAGACTCTATCTAATTCATCAATTTCAGACATATCTGCCTGTAGTACAACTTGCATTCCACCTTGGATATCTAAACCTTTTTTTAATTGCCATTTTGGATTAATTTGCTTACCAAAAAAATTAAAGTTAATCTCAGGTTTAATAAATTCTCGTTCAATATTTGTATCTTTGTATGAGAATTTAATTGGAACACTATCTGGAATAGCAATAAATCCAGCAACTATGGTCAAAATAATAATAGCGATAAAAATTCTAATTTGTTTAAACATGTTGAAATCTTATTAATTTATTCCTGGCATCTTTCTCTCAGCAAACTCTGATCCACTACCAATGATCATCACTCTTGAGTTCATCAAAATATCCATTATAAATGGGTCTCGCCTAGTCTTCCTAAACTCAAATTCTTGTAAATCAAATACGGCATAATTAACCTCTCTGCCAATTTTTGCTTCTTCTTCTTTCACAATAGCCTCAAGTTCAGGCAATACAATATTTCCAATCACCAACAAATCAACTTCATCACGATTTGGTTTAACCCCTTTGACAAACTTACTTGAGAACATTACATACTCTATCTCACCAAGTTTTCTTCTCAGTCTCCTAATCTTTTTCCCAATTCCAGTAGTCTTTGCGACCATCTTTTGTATCTCATCAAAAAAGACATATCTCTTGTTTAAAGAATAATAAACACGGTTGCCTCTTTGTTCACTTCTGACTAATCCATAGCCAAGCATTCTATCTAATTCTCTTCTGACAGCATTTATTTCTTCTTTTGTATGCCTAGTTATCTCTCTGACATAATACATCTCATCTGTATTAGCAAAAAATAACTCAAACATCTTTACTCTAGTTTTTGAGATCATGAAATCTTTAAGTGAATTTGTCATTGTTCTGATTCTAAATTGAATACCTATTTTGTTCAAGGAGAGGTTCTTCTTGGTTAAAAATTAAAAAGACCCTACCGTCTCCAGTAGGGTCAGATTTATTTTATTTTAATAATCAACTTCAGTTATTTCATTAACAACACTGATCCAAGTAAGACCTCTTGCTAACTCAATATCATTACCTTTGGCATCTTTGAATAATAATTCACCAGTTCTGCTTTTTTTATACCATTCTGCTTCAATAGCTTGTCCATTTTTGAAGATTAAAACATCACCTGTGCCAGTCGTACCATACTGCATATGTTTCTTTTCATTAATTGGACCTTCTTCAGTAGTCAGAAGAACAACTACATTTGCTGCGATAACTCTTGCATCTGTATTCATGTCATAATGCTCTTCTCCACCTTGTGATCTTTTATAACCATTGGCTTCACTATCATATTCCCATACAACTGAATAATCATTATAACCAGACCAGAAGTCATAACTAATAGTATTTACTTCTCCTTTTTCTCCTGGTGTATTTTCAAATGTCCAACCTTCATAGCCATCTTTCCAATCTTCTGCTTCAACAACTTTTCTACCATATTTTCTTTCTGGAGACATATTTGTCCATTCTCTTTCCTCAGCTACTTCCCAAATTTTTTCTGTAGAAGTGACCATTGTATGTTCTGTTGCAATTTCTTTTCCTGGGATTCTGTTGTAGTCACGGATAAATGTTGGGTAACCAATTGAGAATTGATTCATATCGTTTTGTCCATTCCAACCATAATCACTAATTTGTCCTAAAGCATTTGTTGGTCCTGGAACATTTGCACCACCTACATGAACATATAAAGGTAAGTTAAAACCAGAAGCATAATTAACATAATATGTACGAGCTGATCTGATAGGAGCTAAGGTTAAGTCTGCTTTCTGTGCTCCACAATAAAAGAAAGCCATAAATCTTGTCACTCCGCCTTCTGCGACAGCTTCAAAAACTATATCTGAGTCAGCAAGACCTGATTGAGGCCTTGAATCTGGAGTATTTTCTATCATCACAGCCATTGGGCGTCTTTTTTCCCAAGCTTCACGTTCTGTATTTGTAAACAACTTTCCATTCAAAGGACACTCTTGGTCCAAAGGTTCACTAGGATCAATATCTAATAATAATGATAATGGAGATTCTTGTTCTTCTTCTTGTACTTGGGTAATAGTTGTCCCTGGAATAATTGGAGTTTTACTTGCAAAGCTAAACCCAACATATGAACCAATTGAAGATAATATATATAAAGCTACTACGATTAAAATACTTTTCTTTTGCATAATTTTTTTTATAACTAGATCTTTTTTTAACAAAAACGAAAAAAAAACAAAATCTTGTTTTTATTGTACATAAATAGTATACGCGATCAAAACTCCAACGACCAGAAGAGTTACTACTATTGTTTTTATTAAGTCTTTTTTGACATATGATGTGTCAAAAGTAATTGATTTTTTAACTTTTTTTGATTGTTTAGGTAATTTTATTTCACTATCCTTAACATCATTATTACTGCTTAAAGTAACATCACTCATTGAATAAGAAAGGACTTCTTCTCTTCTTTGTGCTGTTTGTTGTTTTTGTCTTTTGGTTCTTTTAACTGCCATATTTATCTTGTAATTATTCTAAAAATATCAGCTCCAGTGATTAAGACTATTAATCCTAAAAGAGCAATCATACCTCCGTAATTAGCATAGCCTTCAATCTTATTGATCATTTTCTTACCAAAGAATTTCTCTAAAATGATAAATAGTGCTCTTCCGCCATCTAAAGCAGGTATTGGTAATAAATTCATCACTGCTAAATTAATTGAAATCATTGCTGCAAAATTTAGAATAGATAATAAACCTTCTGTAAATATTCCACTGCTTGCTGCTTGATCTACGATACCAACTGGGCCAGCTACATCTTGAGGAATTGATCCCCCAGCAATTTGACTAACCATGCCAACTAGAGCTCCAAGAATCATTAATACCATAAAGAAAGCTTGTTGAATTCCAAACCAGATACTTCTTATAGGCATCTCATACCATGGGTAGAATTTGTATATAAAATCAGAAAATCCTACACCCAAAGAACCCTGGTCTGATGGTGTTTCATCATCAGTTCTTAACTTAACAATAAACTTTTTTGTTTCGCTTGGACAAGTTTCATTGTCACAAGGCAGAGTGTTGGTGACTGTAATTTCATTTCCCTTATGCTCATCAATAAATGTGACTACATCCTTAATGCTAGATACTTCTACTGTCTGATCTTCAAAACTCAAAGCTTTAATCTGAGTGTTCTCTTCCATTCCAGCCATCTGAGCGGGAGAATCAGGAGCGACTAAACCAATTCTTGCTCCTTCAATTTCTACTGGAATACCCTTTATCCCAAAAATAATAGAGAAAGCAATTATTCCAAATATAAAGTTAACAACTACTCCAGCTAAAATGACTACCATCCTTTGAAAGCGAGATTTTTTATAAAATGGAGCCAATCCATCATCATCTGCGCCATCTTTACCATCTTCTTCCTGGCCTGGGCCATCTTCTCCTATCATTTTGACAAAACCACCAAAAGGAATCCAGTTTAGAGAAAAAATAACCTTACCCCAACTAAATAACTTAAAAGCACGTGGTGGATAGCCTATCCCAAATTCTTCAACCTTAATTTTGGCCCATTTTGCAGCCAATAGATGTCCCATCTCATGGATAATTACCAGAAAAGATAAGACTAATATAAAAATAATAATTTGGAAAATAATATTCATATTGAAATTAGACAGTCATTAAGTCTGCTTCTTTTTTCTTTGCGATTTCTTCTAATTGAGTTGTATATTTCTTTAGGACAGAGTCTAATTCTTGAAGATCTGATTTAGTATCATCTTCACTGACACCATCTTCTTCTTCTAACTTTTCAATCTCTTTTTTTGCATCAATTCTGATATTACGAAGCATAACTTTTCCTGCTTCCATTTTTTGATAAAGAATTTTGACCATTTCTTTTCTTCTCTCTTCAGTCAGTGAAGGAACAACTATTCTGATAATATCTCCATCTACGACAGGGTTTACATTAAGAGATGCTGACGCAATAGCTTTTTCTAAATCCCCTAAGATTGACTTATCCCATGGTGCAACAACAACCATATTAGCATCAGGTGCTGAGACATTAGCAAGTTCTGCAACTCTCATTTTAGATCCATATACTTCTACCATTACTGGATCGAGAAGCTGTGGAGATGCTTTGCCTGTTCTTAGTGATCCAAGATCTTTTTGGATATGGTCAATTGCCTTTTCAAACTTTTGGGTTAACTGTGAAAAATTATACATAGTAGATAGATTCTATCAGATCAAGAAGAAAGTTTGAGGGTTAATTGAATCCTCAAACGATATGAATAATTATAAGTTGATCTTTTTACTAACTTTTGGAATGCGCGTTACCATATAAAAAGCACCAAACCATATAATTGCTGCTAGCCAGAATGCTCCAGGAATATAAAAACTAGTAATCAGACCTGCTAAGATTGGACCAACAATTTGTCCTAATGAAGTATATGCCTGACTTAAGCCTAAAATCCCACCTTGGTCTTCTTCTTTTGTAGCCACTGAGATCATTCCAGAAATAAAAGGTAAGTTTGGTGGAACAAACATATAAAAACCAATGATAATCAAAAATGGGATTGGGTAAACTGCAAATCCTAATAAACTTACTAAAATAAGTCCTATTAACAAAGAATATTTTAGTAAAACTCTACTTGAGAATCTCTTTAGCAAAAATTTAACACCGATACTTTGCATTAATACATTAGCAAGACCAAATGCTGTAAAAATTAACCCCACTTGAGTAGGTGTAAATTTTAAGACATCAACTGTCGTAGATTGAAAACCAATGATAAAGGCATGTCTACCAGTTGAAGCAATAAATGTAATAGCTAGTAAAGCTCCTGTTGTAGGTGCTTTTAAAGCATTCCATAATTTAGGTAAATCAATTAATTTCTCTTTTTCTAAAGAAACTTTTGTATTTGGTGACTTTGTTTCTGGCAATAAAAAGATTGCTAATATTGCTCCAATAGCAGAAACAGCTGAAGCAAACCAGAAAGGAACTGCCAAACCATATTGACTAAGTAATCCTCCAATTGCTGGACCAACTAAGAATCCAAAACCAAAAGCAGCCCCCAAAAAAGCAAACCATTTAGCTCTCTCTTTTGGTTTTTGTGTGTCTGCAATAACAGCTTGAGCTACTGAGATATTTCCACCAGTGATACCGTCAAGCATTCTGGCAAAAAACAACATCATTAAGCTAGTCGCAGAAGCAAATAAAGCTAAAGAAATTGAGGTACCAACCAAACTAAGAATTAGCAACGGTCTTCTACCATACTTATCTGACAACCTTCCAATAAGTGGAGTAGCCAAAAATTGAAAAAGTGAATATGAAGCAAATAAAAATCCAAGTCCTGCTGGATTTAAGCCAAATCTTGCAGAGTATGGATAAAGAAGTGGAATAATTGTTCCATAGCTTAAAGCATTAATAAGCATGACAAAGATTAAAACAATCATTGCCCCTGAGAAAGATTTTTTTGAACTCATATCTTGGAATTTAAGTTAGCTAATCAGAAAACTAAACTATGGAGCGGGTAAGGGGAATCGAACCCCTATCTACTGCTTGGAAGGCAGTCATACTAGCCTTTGTACTATACCCGCTAGTGATAGAGAGCAATTATAACAGATAATAATACTAGAGGAAACCAACTATTCTCATCAAAAACTAATTGATAATAAAGGTAAATATATCTAGAATGGGCTTATGACTAAAACTGAAGCACTGACTCCTCCAAAAACAATTGCCATGATTGGTTTATCCAACAAGCCAGAGAGACCAAGTTATATTGTGGCACAGTACTTAATAAACGCTGGTTTTAATATTATTCCAGTTAACCCAATGGTAGAAGAAATACTTGGAAAGAAATCATACCCAAGTCTTGAGGAAGTTCCCGATATTGAAAATATAGATGTTGTTGATGTATTCAGAAAACCAGAAGCAGTGATGGCAATAGTTGAAGAGATAATAAAACTAGGTGTTAATCCATTACTCTGGCTTCAAGAAGGAGTTGTAAATCAAGAAGCCAAAACCAAAGCTGAGGAAGCAGGACTAACTGTAATAATGGATCTTTGTATGAAAAAGGAACATGCTGCTTTAAATAACTAATCTTATTTATCAGTTTTCTTTTTAGATCTATTTCTTTTCAAAATTGCCATTTCTTTAATTGCCTCCATAACTTCTTTTGCTCTACCGATTAAGCCTCCAGATAACTCCTCCGCTAATACTTCTATTTCTGGAATACTGTCTACAGCATAAGTTCCTGTTTCAAGAAATAAAGAAGAATCATCAATCATAGGCATTACTTCTGCTTCAATTTGTTTTAACTCCACTTCTTCTTCTCTTCCTTTAGCCTTACTCTTATGACGATGATATCCAACTAGTAATAATATAGCCCCGCCTACAAAAGAACCTGTGAATATTTCTCTCCAATGATCTTTTGCAAATTGTTCTGCTGATTTTAGTTGTTCTTTAGCCATAGAAATTAAGTATACAGAGAATGACTATATGTGTAAATTTATAGGATTGTTTAAAGAAATAAAAAAGACCCCCTAAGGGGTCTCTTTTATATTGTCGGAGAAACAGGACTCGAACCTGCGGCCTCACGCTCCCAAAGCGCGCGCTCTAGCCATCTGAGCTATTCTCCGATTTGTTAATTTACTATACTGGTGCCGCAGGCGGGAATCGAACCCGCACGATATTGCTATCACGAGATTTTAAGTCTCGCGTGTCTACCAATTTCACCACCGCGGCGTGGAACATGAATTATACCATTCTTTTATTAGCTTGAGGAAGTATAATACAATAATAATATGTATAAAGTCACAAAAAGACAACGATTAATGGCATTAGGAGGTACTTTTGACCACTTTCACAAAGGTCATGAGAGTTTTATTAACTATGCCTTCAAGTATGGTTACAGGTTAATCATTGGTGTAACAGATAATAGACTCGCTCAATCTAAAGATTACCCTAAATCCATTCAGCCATATAAAGTCAGAATTAAAGCTGTCTTAAACTTCTGTAAGAAAAATAATATCACTCATGAAATAGTTACTCTTGAAGATCCTTATGGTCCTACCATAGACAGAGACAACAAGAGGATTGATTCTGTCTGTGTAACACCAGAAACTTTAATTGGTGCAGAAAAAATTAATGAGATTAGAGAAGCATATGGGATGAGAGAGCTAGCTGTCTTTGTGGCTCCTATGGAAAATACTGATCAAGGAAAACCACTGCATGCCGTTGACATCCGTAGTGGGAAAGTTAACAGAAAAGGGATAACTTATGCTAATCAAATTAGCGAAGATATAAAGATAGATAATTATCAAAGATCATTCCTCTCCAAGCCACTTGGAACAATAGTATCCAGTGCAAAGCATAAAAAAGATACGACTGTTGCTGTGGTTGGTGACTTTGCCCTAAATACATTTATTGAAAAAAATTGGACATATACAATTGGTGTTTATGACAATTTAAGTCAAAGAAAACCATTTGAAAGTGAAAATTTAAAAAATATTAATCCAGATATTGAAATAAATAATCCAGCAGGAACAATTAGCAAAGAATCTTTAGATATCTTAAATAAACTAGACTTTACTAAACATAAAAACATTTTAGTAAATGGTGAAGAGGATTTAATTACTGTCTCTTTGATCTTAACTATGCCACTCGATAGTCTTGTCTATTACGGGCAACCTGGCGAAGGAATGGTTTTACTCAAAGTTACTGAAGAATTAAAAGAAAAAATCCTTAAGTTATTACTTAAGTAACTCTGGATATTTTAATTTCAATTGTAACCAGGCAGCCATACTAGGTGAGGTATTAATCCTTCCATCAATAATCATTTGATCAATCTCATCTGGAGTAAAAAACACTACTTCAATATCCTCATTGTCATCAAAATTTTGTTCTGAATTAACTTCACCGTCAATAATATAATAATTATTTACTCTTTCTGATGCTTTAGTAGGAAAAGTAATTGTTTCTCCTATAAAATGAAAGTCTTGAGCATCAATTCCCATTTCTTCTTTTAACTCATGATGAGCTGTATCAATAAAGTTTTTGTGATTATTTTCTCTTCTACCTCCTGGAAACTCATATGTCAGCTCTTCTGCTCCTGGTTTATATTGATAACACATGCCGATAGTGCCATCTTTCATGAAAGGAATAATCAATGATACATCTGCTAAAGTTGTAACGGTAAAGTCATCAACTATCTTTTCGTCTGGCAATTCATATGTTCTCTCTTCAAGAGGAAACCACTTGCCTACTGAGACATCTTTTTTACTAATTAATTTCCATGGTTTGATTTTAGACATAGTAAGTAATATATCAAAAACAAGACTAGAACTAAACCCAAAACTCTGTTAATTTTAATTCATAGTTATGCAACCACTTGCCGCCCAACTTCGACCTACTAATCTTGACCAATTTATTGGACAAGAACACCTTGTCGGGAAAGATAAACCACTACGTAAAGTTATTGAAAGTAAACAAATTTTCTCAATGATTTTTTGGGGACCACCTGGAGTTGGTAAAACAACTTTAGCTAAAATAATTGCACGAGAGAATGGACGAGACTTCTATGAGCTTTCGGCTGTCTCAGCTGGCAAAAAAGATATTAGAGAAATTATTCAGCAAGCTGAAGCTAATCAGCATGATTTACTTTCTTCATACCAAGCCCCAATTCTATTCCTTGATGAAATCCATAGGTTTAACAAAGCACAGCAAGACTACCTTCTCCCCTTTGTAGAAACTGGAACTTTAATTCTAATCGGAGCCAGTACAGAAAACCCTAGCTTTGAAGTTATCTCTGCGCTACTTTCTCGTACCAGAGTATTTGTCTTAAAGAAACTTACTGAAGAAAATCTAGAGGAAATTATCAAGAGAACAAAACAAAAAATAAAAAAAGAAGCCAAAGAATGGTTAATTAGATATGCTGGTGGGGACGCTAGAAAGCTCCTCACTATTATTGACAACACTGTTCTTCTTTATGGTGACCTCAAATTAGAATCTCTTAAAAATACCCTTCAATCACAACACCTTAGTTATGACAAGAAAGGTGAGGAACACTATGACACTATCAGTGCTTTTATCAAATCAATGCGAGCTAGTAATGTAGACGGTGCTTTGTATTACTTAGCCAGAATGGTGCATGGTGGTGAAGATCCAAAATTTATTGCCAGAAGAATGGTTATCTTTGCATCAGAGGATATCGGCTTAGCAGTGCCAACTGCTTTAGTGGTCGCTAATGCTGTTTTTGAGGCTGTCACCAAAGTTGGCTATCCAGAAGCACAAATTAATTTAGCTCATGGTGTTGCCTACTTAGCCAATTGTAAAAAGGATCGGAGTGCTCATGATGCTTATTTTATGGCACTTCGTGATGTAGAAAGTCTAGGTAATCTACCTATTCCCCTAGAACTTCGTAATGCTCCAACTAAGTTAATGAAAGAACTTAACTATGGGAAGGGATATGAGATGTATCCTGATAAAGAAAAAAGTTTACTACCAGAGAAGTTAAATACAAGAAAATACTTAAAATAATTATTTTGAAATAGATATGTAAGACAAGAGAGTTATAACTCTCTTGTGAATTCAGAAATAACTCTCAAAAAATACTTTGGTTATGACTCTTTTAGATCAAATCAAAAAGATATTGTCACCTCAGTTATAGAAGGTAAAGACACCTTAGTAATTATGCCTACTGGTGGTGGCAAGTCTCTTTGCTACCAAGTGCCTGGTCTTATTTTACCTGGTGTTACCATTGTCATCTCTCCCTTAATTTCTCTCATGCAAGACCAAGTCGAAGCACTTCAAAAAAGAAATATTAAGGCTACATATATTAATTCATCACTAACAAAAGAAGACTTAAATAATAGATTAAATAATTTAAGTCAATATAAATTTATTTATATTGCTCCAGAAAGATTACAAACAAAAAACTGGCTAGATTCCTCAAAAGATTTAATTATTAGTCTTATCGCCATAGACGAAGCACATTGCATCAGTCAGTGGGGACATGATTTTAGACCACCTTACTTACAAATTAGTTTATATGTAAAACTAATTGAAGAAAGGTGTACTCGCCCTATTGTTGTTGCCCTAACTGCAACAGCTACTCCTGAAACTAAAGAAGAAATCATTACTTCACTACAATTAAAACAACCCAATATATTCTTAGGCTCATTCACTAGAAAAAACCTTAACTTAATAATTAAACACTACCCCTCATATTTTGAAAAAGAATTAGCATTATTTAAGATATTAAATCAGCATCTAGGACAAAGTGGAATTATTTATACCCAAACCAGAAAACAAAGTAATTATTTATCTCAAATCATTAATTTCTATTATCCTAAACAAAACTGCCATAGTTATCATGCTGGATTAGATTCAGAAAATAGAGCTAATATCCAAACTAAATTTGTCAGTGATGAAATTAACTTAATTACTGCTACCAATGCATTTGGAATGGGAGTTGATAAGGCAAACGTTAGGTTTGTTATTCATTTTGGCACACCGGGGAGTATTGAAAACTATTATCAAGAAGTTGGCAGAGCTGGAAGAGATAATAAGACTTCTTGGTGTTATCTCCTCTATCACAAAGATGATTTAAAAATTAACCAACAACTATTACAACAAACGTCTAATGACACACAACAAAAAGTTAAATTATTAAAGTTAGAAAAGATGATGGGATTGATACATGATAAGCAATGCCTAACACAAACTTTAAATTCATATTTTACAGATGAAAAAAAAACTAATCAGAAAAAAACAATTAATAACTGTCAATGTAATATTTGTGTTCCATTTGAAATTACTTTTACAAAAATACAAATTGAAAAAATAAAAAAGTTAATTATACAAAGAAGTAAAATTAGTAAAGAAAAAAAACTAAATCAAAATCAAATTATGACCGATCAAGTCATCGCATACATATCTTTACTAACTCCAAAAACAAAAAATGACCTACTCAAAGTTCCTGGAATAGGTCAAGGGTGGGTAGATGAGTGGTCAGATGTTATAATCCCCTCTATATGACAATCCAAAACCTCGTAGATCAATACAAAGAAGTTAGTGACTTTCTCAATAATAAGTGGCCTCTCAAAGACCATGACCAAAGAGTTTTTGCCCGTACAATGAAAATTGTAGAAGAACTTGGTGAACTTTCTGATGAAATTTTAACTAGCATGAATCTACAAAGGGATACAAAAATTGCTAAATTCTCAAAACAAAATGTAGAAGATGAATATGCAGATGTACTTGGTTCCCTAATTCTTCTAGGAATTGAAATGGATATGGATATTGAAAAAATTATCCAAAGAAAAATTGATTACACTCGCGACAGATTTGATATGGAAGACTTAACTCAAAAATAATCTGAGTTCTTGTCTATTTCAATTAAACTATAAATCTAAGTATTGATATAAGTCTCCATCGGTAAAACCTTTTTTTCTGTAATACTCTTTTGTACCAATGGCACTAATAACGTTAAGTTTTTTATACCCAGCCTCTTTTGAGAATTGTTTTGCTTTCTCTATTAACTTTGTTCCCAACCCTAAGTGTTGAACTTTACCACCTGATTGTTCTCCGATATTGACTACTCCACCATAAACATGAATTTCTCTTATCATAGCTGAACCCTTTAGTTCATCAATAAACTGTTCTTCTGATGGTAAACTAAGTCTAAGAAAAGCCAGGATCTTTTCTTTTCCATGCCTCTTTACAATATATTGAATAAACTTTTCATCACTAACACTAGTTTTATAATCTGTTATTTTAAGCTCCACTTCTTCCTCCTTAAAAGTCTCCCCTCTAATTTCTCTAGCTCTAATATCAATAGATTCTTCCCCAATCTTTTTTAATTTATCTTCAGCAATTTGTCTGAAGTTTGTCAGCTTATTCCCTACTACAATATCTGTTGATGGAATATCTCTAATTACTCTAGTCAAACGACAATATTCTGGAGTAGCTTTAATTGAAGAACTTAGGACATCAAGTAACTCATCATATGAATATGGTTTCCATAGACCCTTATTGTAGTACTGCATTAACTCTGCACTAGCAATCAAGCTACAAGGGTATAGTTTTAGTTCATCTGGTTTAAAATCTGGATCACTAAATAATTTCTTAAAATCTTCTATATCATTTTCTGGAGTTGAACCATAAAGGTTGGCCATCATGTGAGCATGTATCTTAAATCCTGCTAATCTTAGTAACTTAAATGCTCTTCTTGTAGCAGCCACGTTATGACCTCTTTTGTTCTTCTTTAAAACATCATCACTTAGACTTTGTACACCTATTTGTGTTTTTGTACAGCCAAGTCTTCTCACTCTAATCACTTCTTTTTCACTAATATGATCAGGTCTTGTCTCGATAACTAAACCTACAGATCTAGCGCTGGCTGTTTCATTAATAACCTGCTCACATTCTAATTCTTCCCAAGTTGCTGTTTGAACTTTATCTAAACCTAATTCTTTTTCTGGTTCTAAATAATTATCATCAATGACTTGATTATAATTTTGATCATCTTCGCCCTTAATTTGTCTGCTTTCTAACTTCTTTTGGTTAGCAATTGGATCAGAAGAAAGTGTTAGCCTGTCTGATAAAGAATTATATGTAGAGAGGATTTGGCCTCTTCCATCTTTATTTCCAAACTCATTGAGAGCTCTAAAACATTCTTTGATAAACCAAATTTGATAATTCTCTGGATAATATGACCAAGTTCCACCTAAGATAATTAACTCTACTTTTTCTACTTTATGACCAATGTTTTTTAAAGCTTGAAGACGATTGTAGACTTGGAGGTAAGGATCAAACCAATTTCGCTCTGCTCTTTGAGCACCTGGCTCGTCACTTAGATAACTCTTGGGCATTCTAATATCAGAAGGACAAAAAATACATTTACCTGGGCAAGGGAATGGCTTGGTAAGAACTGTGACAGGAGTAACACCAGAACCTGTTCTAACTGGCTTCATCTTAATCTTATTTAAAAATTTCTCATCGTATTCTGGGATATCATTTGTTCCAACCAACTGTTTATATGAAAAAATAAGCTCATCCTTAGAATATAAGCGGCCATCTTCTTTTGTGAATTTTTTAATTACTTTAGAGTAACTTTTCTTATCCCAATCTTTTTGAGACAGCATAAGTTTGATCAGTTTGATCATCTGATCTTGATGTTTAGCTAGATTGAAGCCTTTTAATTTCATGAAGATCTATTTTACCAGATTATGGGATATTTTAACATCCTATGATCAAAGGATTTAAGTTTGTTTTATAGGTGTTTTTTTGCTTATAGTGATATAATGTATGTTGCTCGAATCTTATTCAAATACCGAAAGGTAGGAAGCAGAATGGTAATTGGCCTTGAATGGCTTGTCACTGAGCAGTTCTTTATAGCGTGTAGATGGGATCTCCGAGATGAGATTCTTCGTCTTGAGCCTTGGGATATTCTCCCAGACTCGCCAAAATTTTATTTTGCGGGGGGACCTCTCAAAGTTCCATCTCATCCTTCGAGAGGATTCATTGAAGTCTCTATAACTTCAGAGACTGAGGTCGGAATTGACCTGAGAATGCTGAACTCTTATAGGGACTGGGAATATAGTGTTGATGGCTCTGAGCCTCAACCTATCCCTGTCGAAGATGATATTCTCTATGTCGGGATTGAACCCGGTCAGGTAGGGTTCTTCCTTCGTAAAAATAAGAAGGCACATACTACCTTCAAGTTCTTCGTAGAAGAACCACCAGAAACTGAGTAACACATAGCCAATTCGGGCAACAAACAAACTCCGCCACCATAAACATCGGTGGCGGTTGTCATATTACAACCTATTTAAGAGTAGAAATTGCTTCTTGGATAGTCTTCAATTTAAAGTCTAACTGGCTTATTAACTTGGATGAATCTAGTGCTGTATTACGTTGATATGGTCTAGAGATTGTTTTTAAATAATCTTCCAGTTTTCCTTCTTTAACTTCTCCACCTAAATCTAAGGTTTGGTTAATCATTGTAGCAAAGTCAAAATCAGACCACATTTCTCCACTTGTAGCATTGTATAAACCACTAGCTTTGGTTCTAATTACCCAATCAATAACCTTTGCAAAATCATCAATAAAGGTAGGACCAAAGTAATGATCAGTAAATTGAGGGTAAAGATTGTTATTTTTTATACCCTCAATAATTCTATGAACGACATCAACTTTAGGAAAAATATCTGAACGGAAAGGCTGATCAATTCTAAGTATTGTCCAATCAATATCTGACTTCCTCACTTCTTGCTCAGCATCTGCTTTTGTTTGTCCATACCACTCGATAGGACATAGCTCGTCCTCTTCTTTATACATCTCATCATTCTCTCCATCAAAAACATAAGCCGTAGAGATATGGATCAAATGTTTATCAAATTCTTGACATGCCTTAATAATATTTTTTGTTCCTTCTACATTGACTTGATAAGCAATGCCATCATAATCTCCAGATTGTTCCCAGGCAGCTGTAACATTTGTAAAGGCAGCTAAGTGTAAAACAAACTTTGCTGATGAATTTTTAAATACTTCTCTGACTTGTTCTAAATTTGTGATATCTACTGGATGATTTTTATCTGAGATATCCATTCGATCGAAAGAGTAACTTTCTGCAAAATCTGATGCGAATTTTGAACCAACTAAACCATTAAGGCCAGTAGCTATGAGGGATTGTTTATTCATTTTATTTTTTATAGTTCTGCTCAAAAAAGTCTTTACTCTCTTCTTTAAGAGGTCTCCACCAATCTTGATTATCTTTATACCACTCTATAGTTTTTTCTAAACCTTCTTCTAAAACAACACTTGGTTCCCAACCCAACTCTTTATTTAGCCTACTCCAATCTACTGCATATCTTCTATCATGACCTTTACGATCAGTGACATATTCAATCATATCTTCTGATTTACCCATTAGATTTAAAATTAATTTAACAACATCTAAATTAGAAATATCTTCTGTTAATCCACCAACCAGATATGTTTCTCCTTTTTTACCATCAGTCAAAACTCTATCAATGGCACTACAATGATCTTGAACATACAACCAATCTCTAACGTTAAGTCCATCACCATAGACAGGCACTTTAAGTCCATCCATTAGATTTGTAATGGCTAATGGAAAAAGTTTTTCTGGATGATGATACCCTCCATAATTATTAGAACAATTAGTCATTGTAAAAGGTAAACCATAAGTCTCACCATAAGCTCTCACTAAGTGATCTGAGCCTGCTTTTGCAGCAGAATAAGGGCTTCTTGGATCATAGGGAGTATTCTCATCAAACTTCTTGCTTGAACCTAACTCTAAAGAACCAAACACTTCATCTGTAGAAATGTGATGAAAATGCTTTATATTATTTTTCAAGGCACTATCGAGTAGAACCTGAGTGCCCATCACGTTAGTCTGAAGAAAAACATCTGGATTAAGAATAGAACGATCGACATGAGTCTCTGCAGCAAAATGAACAACGACATCGATGTCATCCATAATTTTATTTACTAATTCTCGATCAGTGATATTACCTTCAACAAAAACATAATTTGGGTTACTCTCAATATCAGCTAATGAAGATAAATTCCCAGCATAAGTCAAAGCATCAAGGTTAATTATCTTATCTTCAGGATAATTATTTAACCAATAATGAATAAAATTTGAGCCAATAAATCCAGCTCCACCTGTGACTAATAAAGTTCTTTGTGACATAGATTTTCTTTCTTAATTATCAATTTATTCTTCTTGGTTCTCATCATAAGATAAATCAATGAGGCGTTGAGTTTCATCTACACCAAGTTGTTGTCTTACTCTAACGTATTTATCTTCTAACCTCAAGTATTTTTTATTTTCTGCTAAATACTTTGCTTGATAATAGCCTGCAGCCAAAGCTAAGGCTACTATAATTAAGACCAAACCTCTAGTTAAATTTTTTTCAGATAAATATTTTTTCACTATTAGTCCTTTAAAACTGTTTGTACATAAGCGCTGAATTCTGCCGCGTCTCTAATCGCATAAACCCACTCTCCTCTGTATTGCCACTCTGGAGGATGCCAAATCACACCATACTCATTCTCAGGATAGATTGAAAGAGAATTACCGACAAATGATAAATTATCTCTCATAGGATAAAGTTTCTTGCTAAGTGAGACTATCTCTTCAATTGAAATGACTTGTGCAAAATTTTCTTCATAAAAAGTATATAGCTTTCCTAATAATGCGAAGTTTGTAAGAGTATCTTTTTGCTTTAATTTACCAATCAAAGCTTCAATCAGCAACTGTTGTCTTGAGCCTCTCGCTATATCGGTGCCTTCATCATCACCACTCTTTCTAGAACGAACATATTCCAATGATGTTTCACCGTTCATTATTTGTTTACCTTGTTTAAATTCAATAGTTTTATAAAGTAATTTTGGATCACGTACAACTGTCACATCAACATCTGTTCTTGGAAATTCTTCATCAATAAATGCTACAGGCACATCAACTTCAATACCACCTAATAGGTCAATTAGCTGACTAACTTGCTCAAATGAAAGAACCAAGGTGTGATGAATATCAATACCAGTCATTTCTGAAATTACTTCTGTAGGAAATTGTTGAGGATTTTCAGGATACCTCTCCTGACCATAAAAATATAAAGCATTTATTCTAGTCTGATAGCCATCGTGCCAAAGATCACGGGGAAAAGATAAAGTCTGAATTTGAGCTGT
>Ga0224496_10000672_pt1 | contig 23289 bp, 19 predicted proteins | sample SF_Jul11_sed_USG_2_FD_168127 | JGI IMG/M metagenome (GOLD analysis project Ga0224496, IMG submission 168127) | Sediment microbial communities from San Francisco Bay, California, United States - SF_Jul11_sed_USGS_8_1 | ecosystem: Environmental > Aquatic > Marine > Sediment | place: USA...
ATCGGTTGCAAAAAATTTCCAGTTTTCAGTGGTGTATTGAATCGCATGATGGCATGCATGTGCCAGCCATTGTCTTTGCCAGTGAAGATCTCATTCGTGACATGGATGACAAGGTATATGAGCAGGTGACTAACGTAGCTCGTTTGCCGGGCATTGTTGAAGCGTCTTACGCCATGCCCGATGCGCACTGGGGTTATGGTTTTCCGATTGGTGGTGTTGCTGCCTTCGACCCCAAACAGGGCGGGGTTATTTCTGCGGGTGGCGTTGGTTTTGATATTTCCTGCGGCGTGCGCACCTTGCACACCGGACTCACACCACGACAGGTGCTTGAAGCGCAGACGGCACTGGCTGATATACTTTATTATTCGATCCCTGCCGGGCTGGGCAGTACCGGTGCCATTCATTTGAATCATAAAGAAATGGACGAGATGTTAAGCGGCGGTGCGCGCTGGGCAGTCGGGCGTGGTTATGGTCAACGCGTTGACCTTGAACGCATCGAAGAACATGGCTGTATGCAGGGTGCTGATCCTGAAGAGGTTTCCATCCATGCCAAAGACCGGCAGAAAAATGAAATGGGAACACTGGGTTCGGGTAATCATTATCTTGAAGTGCAAAGAGTTGTGGAAATTTATCAGCCGGAAATCGCCGAAGCCTTTGGTGTCAAACTGGATGATATCAAGGTCAGTATCCATTGCGGATCGCGCGGTCTTGGCCACCAGATTGGTACCGATTTTCTAAAAAAAATGGTGGTCAGTGCCAAAGACTACGGTATCAGGTTGCCCGACCGTGAACTGGCCTGCGCACCGATCGAATCGAGCCTGGGTAAGAGTTATCTCGGTGCCATGCGATCTGCCATTAACTGCGCGCTGGCAAATCGGCAGATTATCACTCATCTGACACGACAGGCTTTTGGCCATATTTTTCCCGGCATCAAACTCGAGCTGCTTTACGATGTGTCGCACAACACCTGCAAGCAGGAAGAACACAAAATTGGTGGCGTTAAAAAACAGCTTTACGTCCATCGCAAAGGCGCAACACGTGCTTTCGGGCCGGGGCATTCGAGTTTGCCGGCAGAACTGCGCAAGGCGGGGCAGCCTGTCCTCATTGGCGGCACCATGGGGACTGCATCGTATATTCTTGCGGGTACTGAACAGGGCATTATGCATGCCTATGGTTCAGCCTGTCACGGTGCCGGCCGTAGCATGAGCCGACGTCAGGCAACAAAACTTTGGCAGGGCGGAAAAATAAAAAATGATCTGGCGAGCAGGGGAATTTTAATTCGCAGCCCGTCGATGCGTGGTCTGGCAGAGGAAGCGCCGGGCGCATACAAGGATGTCAGTGCCGTGGTCGAAGCCGCGGATCATGCTGGTCTGGCCAGACTGGTGGCAAAGCTGGAACCGATGATTTGTGTAAAGGGCTAATCAGGCGCAGATAGCCGGTATGACTTTAGTAATACCATGCTTGAGTCTGGCTTCATGGCAGCGTGGTTCACCGGGTGTAAATTCACGACACGGCGTTGGGCGCTTTTCGTAAATAGAACAACTGACCTGCTGATTAAGCTCGCCTTGCAGACAATGACAGCGTGGATTTTTCTGATTGGTGCCGCGCATGGCGACGCGATGATGATTGAGTTTTTCAGTTAAGGCTTCAGGCACGCCATCCGGTTGCAATGTATCGGTTTCACCCCAGTAGAATGAGACCCGAAAACTGGCGCAGCAGGCACCGCATAGAATGCAGTCGCTGGCATCAATCCATTCACTTTGGTTAAACATAAATAATACAACCTGATAACCTCAAATTCAGGATGCTTATTTACAGGATGTCTATGCAGAAATATAACGAATTTTATTTATCCTGACGATTGGATTTTTTAATGATTGAAAGTGAGTAGTATGACTGAAGCAAGACTAGTTCAAGTCCGCTAATTAGGCTTATTCGTTTCTATCTCTTTTATACTCCATATTGGTGCCGGGAACCTGTAAATACCTTAATGCCGTGGCCGTTTTTTTGTATGAATGCCGTCTGAATAAATCGGTTAAATTCAGTCCAATGCCGAAAAACACATTGCGTTCTTTGGTTACCAGTGGGTCGTCAAAACCCCGGGTGTAATAACCCGCCTGTAACTCAATGTGCTTAAGAAAGCTATTACTAAAATATTCAAACCCGTTTAATTTGAGAGCCAGAAGATATTTGGAGTTTTCGTAATCGGTAGTGATGTCACCCTGATTGGGATGCAGGCCGAATTCCCATCGGAAATCAATTTTTCTAGCCATGGCAGGATTAGTGTACAGGTAGTAACCGAGTAGAGATCCTATACTATTGGCTATAAAATCTTCGCCAGAAAATCCGTATGGACTGAATGAATCACCAATTTCCATATAGCCCAGAATCGCCAGTGAAGACAGTGCGCCATACAGGGCTGCATCATCTTCTTTCATGCACCAGGTTTCGAACATATAGGATAGGCCGTGGGTAGTGACATAGCTGGTGTAGAAATGGCCAGCCTTATCCGCACCGCCGGTTTTGGTATCATTTTCAAACCAGTCTTCGGAGGTGGCTTCTGGGGAATTGCTAAAGTATTCCCAGTTGGTGATGCCCCAGATGGTGACAATGCCGATACCAACCAGATTAGTGTTTAACAGATCTCGATTCTGTTGTTGAGAGGTAGACTCATTCGCGCAGTCAGGATGCAGGGCATAGGCATCCTGGATAGTTGTGAAAAACAGAAGAAGCAATGAAAGCCAGACATTTTTTAAGGTGATGAATTTCATAACCCAATATCCGATGACCATTATTTGCTAGTCTAACTTAAAGCGCCATGTGTAAACTATGTTTAATCAGCAATCAGTTTCTCTACTGTGAGTGTTGTAGGTTATATGCGTTTGAATTTGATCTGGGTCATACCAAAATTGTCAAAATTAACAGATAGTTCGCGATCATATTTATGCCGTGCTTTCTGTAATCTGGAAGGTGGGGCTGAGCGCGCACCATAAATAAATTGAGCATTACCGATGACTGAAATAAATCAAACAAGCAAACGTCCACAGGCTACCTCCGGGGCAGATAATTTTGCAGTAAAAGTTGGCCTGGCTGAAATGCTTAAGGGCGGCGCCATTATGGACGTGACCAATGTCGAGCAGGCGAAAATTGCTGAAGATGCTGGTGCCATTGCGGTGATGGCGCTAGAACGTATTCCTTCTGATATTCGCCGCGACGGCGGTGTCGCACGTATGTCTGATCCGGACATGATCCGCCAGATTCAGGCGGCCGTATCAATACCGGTGATGGCCAAATGCCGGATTGGTCATTTTGCCGAAGCGCAAATTCTGCAGGCGCTGGAAGTCGATTTTATCGATGAGAGTGAAGTGCTGACTCCGGCAGACGAGGCCAATCACGTCGCCAAGCACGATTTCAAAGTTCCTTTTGTTTGCGGTGCAACCTGTTTAGGTGAGGCGCTGCGCCGTATCGGTGAAGGCGCGGCCATGATGCGCACCAAAGGTGAAGCAGGCAGCGGCAATATCGTCGAAGCGGTTCGACATATGCGTACTATTCAAAATGAAATGAAACGTTTGACCATCCTTGATAAAGAGCAACTGATGAGTGCGGCCAAGGACATGGGAGCGCCTTACGACCTGGTTTGTTACGTCGCGGAACATGGCAAATTACCCGTGCCCAATTTTTCTGCTGGTGGTATCGCTACACCTGCGGATGCGGCACTGGTTCGTCAGTTGGGTGCAGAGGCGGTGTTTGTAGGTTCAGGCATATTCATGTCTGAAGACCCGGCGGCCCGTGCTGCGGCGATCGTTAAGGCGACCACTTTTTTTGATGACCCTGAAATATTACTTCAGGTCAGTAGTGGTCTGAAGTCAGGTATGAAAGGTTTGTTAATGCAGGATATTTCACCAGAGGACAGGCTCGCCACTCGTGGCTGGTAAGTTTTATGTCTGATGTTGTGGGTGTGCTCGCTTTACAGGGCGCATTTGATAAACATATTGAGATGTTGCAGGCTTTGGGTGTTCGATGCCGACGAGTTCGGTTTGCACAAGAGTTGGATGAATGTGCGGCACTGATTATTCCCGGCGGTGAATCGACCACCATGAGCCTGTTAATTCAGAAGTTTGATCTGTACGGCAGGCTGTGTGAGTTTGCCAAAGAAAAACCGATGATGGGGATTTGTGCCGGTGCGATATTGATGGCGGATGAAGTCGGTGATTCAAGAGTGATAGCGCTTAATGTTATACCGATGACCGTGGTGCGTAATGCTTATGGTCGACAGGTGAGTAGTTTTTCTGCTGAACTACGTTTGAAATGTGATGCTGGAGGTCCTACTTATCTGGCGCACTTTATTAGAGCTCCAGGAATTAAATCAAATAATGAAAACATTGAAGTGCTGGCTGAATATAATGGTGAGGCAGTGATGATGAGAATGGGACGGAACATGGTACTTACTTTTCATCCTGAATTAACTAACGACAGTCGTATTCATGTCTGTTGGTTGAAAGGTTTTCATCCGGCGTATAAACAGGAACTGTTATGAAAACTTCAAATTCATCTATTTCATCCAGTCCTCGGTTACCAAAGCCTTTTTCTCTACCGCTCAAGATTTTACCGCAGGCATTACATAATCGTTTTCTGGCCACTGTGATTAATAGAATTTTAGTTGATGATTTAGATGCAGGTGAACTGGATTTTTTACAGGATAGATCGGTTGCTATTGAAGTTAGTGATTTAGGTTTGTCATATCAGCTGATGCTTTCTGGTAATCGATTAATGGGTGCAAATATTCATGCTGAGAATGATTTAACCATCAGAGCTTCGTTATATGATTTCATGTCGATGGCGAGCCGACAGGTCGACCCTGATACACTGGTTTTTCAACGTCGTCTGGTTATGGAAGGTGATACCGAACTGGGCCTGGCGTTAAAAAATTATCTGGATGGAATGGATATCGAAGCCTCTAAAGTATTAAGTCTGGTTGAATCACTCTCAAGAAAAACCATGCCTGTCTATAAAAAGCTATTCGATTAATCTAACAGCAGCGAGTCGTAATAGCGTGACCGATATAACAATCTAGGATGTGCTTCATCATCGGTAAAACCACTGCGATCATGTAAGACGTTATTGCTGATTAATCCCCAACCTGGTTGTAGTGTCAGACGGTAAATGTATTTATTGTCAGACTTCAATAATTTATCAAGCGCCGCCACCGCATTTTTTGTTGCCTCATTGTTCTTCCAGATTACATTATGCGCACGTGCAGTGTAACGCATATGTAGTAGACCGTTATCTCTGACTGAAAATACCGGGCCTGCACGTTCTGGTCGAAGCAGTTCACCATCAACTACATTTTCCGGAATCGTCATGGCATCCATTTGCATAAATGCTTCAATATAATCAGGATTTTCATCGCGCAGTTGTATATAAGCAATATCATGGTCCATGACTGCATTCTCACCACCTTCTTTTGCGGGGCGAACACAATGCAAATTCAGCGCCATGATTTGCTGATCAGGTGAGTTGTAATAACCATCAGTGTGCCAGTGAATGGCGTGAGTGGTGTAGGGGATGTAACGTTTATGCATAGGATCATTTTGTACCCGCAGTGCGGTAATGCCATCGTCGTCTGCGCCCATGTTTTTGTTCAGATTATGTAGGCCAAATTGTTTGGCCAGATCGAATGGAATATCTTTGTCAGGGCTTTCTCCAAGAGGACTAACATAAACAGCCATGTTGGTTTTTTTGCAGAGTTTTGTAATGGCCTGTTTTTCGATAAAACTCAGATTATGAGGATTGTTAATTTCAATGATCAGCTCTTCTGCTTTTTCAGGGTAGTTTTTAAGCTTTTGTTCTTTCCATGATTCATATGCAGAAGTGTTATTTAGATCGAATGGGCTGTTTGCATTCATAATTTTTCCGTGAGTTCGTCTTTTAAATGTTGTTCGACAGATTCCATGCCCGCGCCACCATGCCAGTAACCATTACAGGTGCCTGTTGGTGACAGTGATTCCAGTTCATCGATTGCATCCTGTATGGATTTTTTATTATGTAGACACGCATGAAAAATATTAATGATATCTACAGTGGATTTTGACTGCGGGCTAATGCGTAATATATCAACACCTAATTGTTTCATATCATCTATTTCGGTAACGAGGTTACAGCTTTTAGCTGATTGTGTTTGAATGCCATTGATGACAAGGAAGGGGTTATCTTCGCGTGTTGACATTAGTAAACCATCGGGGTCATCAATGCAGCGTAGTTGACAGTCGTCTTTTTGCAGATTATGGTAGCGTGCGGTAAAACAACGTGCTGAAAAAGCCAGTGGTAACCTGCCATAAATAAACACTTCAGTTTCTACGCCTTCGGGCCTTGCGTTTTGCATATCGGCTAAAGTGTCTCGTGAAAGTTCAACGGGAAAAACCCAACGTTTTAGCCCCTGTTTACTTAACAGTTTTAGAGTGCGTGAATTGTAAATATTAATGGCTGGGCCAGTAACAAAACTATGCTCACCAGATAATAAATTGACTGCGGCCATATCGTTGGCTTCGACTGTGTATTGTTCGTTCTTGCAGATGCTTTTCAGTTTGCTGAGTTCTGAATTGGCTTCGATCAAAGTTAAAGTGGAAAGTACTACCTGTTTGCCTGCGTTTTTAAGTCTGTTTGCAATTTCTAACCAGTCCTGATCGCGCATGAGGCGCCTTTTCGAACAGACGGTTTCACCTAGATAAACAATATCTACCGGGGTTGCTGCAATTTTTTCATAAAAATCGAATAGTGTGTCTCTATCCCAGTAATACAATATCGGACCTAGAGATAATTTGGGCATGAAAGTTGTCATTGTTTTATTGCCACGGGCGGTAATAGGCGCCGAGAGTTGTTTGTGAGCCTTCAGATACTTTTTCTAATGCTTCCAGCCACGCTACCTGTGGTTGATAATTGTCGGGGTCGTGATGGCAGGCATCAAGGGCAGCACGCCAGGCTTTGGTGACCTGTTCCACGTATGCAGGACTACGTTGACGACCTTCGATTTTTATCGCTGCGACACCAGCTTTTTGCAACTCTGGTAACAATGCCATGGTATTTAAACTGGTTGGTTCTTCCAGGGCGTGATAGGTATTGTTTTTGACATTAAAACGTCCTTTACACAATGTAGGGTAACCGGCAGATTCATTTTTGCCGTGACAGTCAATCAGCACATTGTTCAGTCGTGTTTCAAGACCTGCATCGGTTTCTTTCCATTGCACTGCGCTGGCTGGCGAACAGGCGCCGAAAGTATTGGGTGACTGGCCGGTAACATATGAGGAAAGCAGGCAGCGACCCTCCACCATGACGCATAAACTACCAAAGCCAAATACTTCGATCGGCACTGGACTATTTTCAGCGACAGTTTTAATTTGTTTGAGTGAAAGTACACGTGGCACCACGACACGTTGTATGCCAAAATTTTTGTGATAAAACTCAATCGATTCCTGGCTGGTGGCCGACCCCTGGACAGATAGATGCAAGCGTAAATCAGGCCATCGTTCAGTGGCATAATCCATGATGCCGATATCGGCCAGTATCAGCGCATCTACACCGAGTTGCGCTGCGTGATCCACGGCATCCTGCCAACGCTGCCAGCCAGAAGGTTGTGGATAGGTATTGATGGCAATAAAGATTTTACTGCCGCGCTGATGTGCGTAGTTAATGCCTTCCTGCGCACGCTGATCATTGAAGTTGAGTCCGGCAAAATGTCGGGCATTGGTGTCATCTTTAAAACCGATGTAAACCGCGTCAGCACCATTATTAACGGCAATCTTAAGTGATGGTAAATTGCCAGCCGGGCAGACGAGTTCCATAGTGTTGTTTGAGTTTGTCATATTGGTGTTATCCAGCCATGTTCAGGTATTTTTGTTGATGTATTCCATCAACTAATGATCTGGCCTGTGGATGATAAAAATGATGGCGTGATGCAAGTTCCTGCGCAATAAGATTCAATGGCAACCATTTTTTTGCGCACCAGCTGGGTGCGAGCAAAATATTTTCTGAAGCAGTTGCAGTTAGACGATGATAAATAATATTCTGAGGCGTTTGCTGGATTAAATCGGCGGCAATACGTGTGTAGTCTTCGAGTTTGAGTGGCTGGTATTCACCCCGCCGCCATTCATTCGCCAGCTGTGTGCCTTTAACTACGTGTAGAGGGTGTAATTTCAGGCCATCGACACCGAGATCGAGTACACGGTCCAGAGTGGTTTTATAATGTTGCTCATTTTCACCGGGTAGTCCGATGATTAAATGTGTGCAAACTTGAAGGTTTCGTTGTCGGGCACGGACCAAGGTTGAACGATAAGCTTCAAAATCATGGCCACGATTAACGCGATCCAGTGTTTTATCGAATGAGGATTGCAATCCCAGTTCCAGCCATACTTCGTATCCTTTGTTCTGGTAACTTACCAGTAGATCGAGTACCGAGTCAGCGACACAATCGGGGCGTGTACCAACCGCAAGACCAATAATATTGGGTTCGGCCAGTGCTCGATTGTATTGCTGTTCGAGTAAGGCGGTTTCAGCGTAGGTATTGGTGTAAGCCTGAAAGTAGGCGATGTATTTACGCGCACCGGTGCGTTTACGAATAATAAATTTGCCAGCGTCGATTTGCTGATTAACTTCAGCAGGTTCACGACCATTTGGGCTGAATGAGGTATTGTTACAGAAAGTGCAGCCACCAATGCCTAGACTGCCATCACGATTGGGGCAGGTGAAGCTGGCATCGATAGATATTTTATGTACACGCTCACCGTAACGGTTGAGCATGGACTGTCCGAATGTATTGACGTGGTTTGCGAGATTCAAAGCATTTTTTCTGATTGCTATAGCTGGCAGAATTACAGGTACTTCCGCCACAGTTAATTGAGGGGTGATTTTCGCTTAGCAGGTAGTTACAGGATTGATGTAGGTCAACTCGATGTTGATTTTGAATGGGTCTAGTTTCTGTATAAAACAGCTGTAATTCTGCTAATGTACATCTGATCAAGTCTGTTGAATATCTGGGTCATCAGGCATTGGTCGATTACCAAGCACCTTTTTCAAAATGCCAATCCGATCTAATGCAGAGGAACTCAGCTTTTGTGCAGTCAGCATAATCTTTTCATCATCGGTAGAATCAACTATAGAGTCGTAGAAAGCAAAACTGCGATCACAACAGGCACGTAATCGATTTAGTTTTGCCTCTGAGCTATCCGATATATTATCGATCTGTGTGTTATATGAATCTACCTGTTCCAGATCTTTAAGGATATCATCGCCCGGTAGTTCTTTTTCTTCCAGGCTTAGTTTATTACGGTCTATCACTTGTTGAGTCTCATTGATAAGAGCTTGTATTTCAGGTGATTCCCCGGAAATAATAGCCATAGCATTATTAAGGTAAAGATCAATGTGAATGGCGGTGGTTAAAAGATCTGCTTCTGTGTGCACATTTCTGGGGTTAAGTCTGGGTTCTGTAATATTAATTTTACGTTCTGCATGGTAAGCATGTCGTCGTTCTGCCCTGAGTAGAGCAGCATGTCCCAGTTCTTCTCGAGCCAGTATTTCTGCATATTTGCGTACGGCCTCATTTTTTGAGTCGGCGGCAACATGAGTATAAAACCGGAAAGCAATTTCTTCATTATGAACAGCAAAAGCTAATGCTCTGTACGGCGTGCTGTATAGAGGGTCACGTGCTTCATCATCGTAAGTAGTTGAAATTTTTGGGTCACGCCACTTAACAGGCTCAATTTTTGGGTTTTCATTTATGCCTTCCTGGGCCATCCATTCCAGTAGTAAACGCTCGTGTTCGTGTTCTTCTTTGACCATGCGCTCAAACAGGGCAGCAGCAGATTTGTTATTACCTTCATGCATTGTTACTGCTAGTTGAGAATAGCGGCGGATAGCTTCACGTTCGGCCTGAAGCGCTATAGACATCAGGTCGCTGGTGGTTTGTACGAATGTGGCTAAAAGGTCGGTAGATGATTTCATGGAGCGTATTATGTGAGCATTGACTTGATATTAACTTGATATGAATCATGTGGCTTGCGTCAAAATGTCGCAGACTACGCGGATTAAATAAACGTCAGATTTTTATTACGTGAATTGTCTACGAGATTTCAGAGCTGCGCTCAATGTTTTGACTAAATTCTGTGCCCATCACATTGATGGGCGAGCCGCTATTCAGTTCTTCGTATCACTACTATTTATTCAGTGGCTGGTGATGGGCGTGGCACAGGCAGATTCTGAATTACCACGTTTCCTGGATTCAATCAGTGTTCAAAAAATCTTTCCGGGTGCAGATCGACTGGCCAGCCCCGAAGGTGAACCACTGATATCAGCTGCTTTTAAACAGGGTCAGCAGCTTGGTTATGTTTTTCTGACCTCTGATTATGTTAATACCACCGGTTATTCCGGAAAACCAATTCACCAGTTGGTTGCTATGGATATGCAAGGTGTTATCCAGAAAGTATTACTGGTAGAACATCATGAACCTATTGTATTGATCGGCATTCCTGAAGCGCGTATTACCGCCGTACTCAAGGATTATGAAGGCCTTGATGTGGGTAAACTGGTACGTGGGTCTCAGGATCACCATGTCGATATTGTCTCCGGTGCCACAGTGACGGTAATGGTAATGGATGACAATATCTTGCGCAGTGCCATTAAAGTTGCTCGTAACTACGGGTTATCTGGCCTTGAGCCTGAAATTAAACAAACGGGCCCGGTTGCTTCGATAAACTCTGAAATTAACACACTCAGTGATTGGCAGAGTTTGCTCAAAGAAGGTTCAGTACAACATCTAAAAATCACTTTAAAACAGATCAACGAAGCCTTTGAAGCTTCTGGTGAGCCTCTCGCGCTCGAGTCGCCGGAAATAGGTGATGCTGATGAGGTATTTGTTGAAATTTATGCAGCGGTTGTTTCTGTGCCCAGCATTGGACGTAGTCTTCTGGGTGAAAATGAATATCGTAATCTTGAGAAAAAATTACAGCCTGGTGAGCAGGCAATCCTTCTGGCCGGTGAGGGACGTTTTTCATTTAAGGGTTCAGGTTATGTGCGTGGTGGTATTTTTGATCGTTTTCAGGTCATTCAAGGTGACACTTCTGTTCGTTTCCACGATAAATACCATAAACGGTTACGCAATATAGAAGCAGAAGGAGCGCCCGAGCTCAAAGATGTGGATTTATTCAGGACACCTGCAGAATTAAAATTCAGTGCAGCTTTGCCATGGAAACTGGAATTACTGGTTGGTCGGGATATAGGTCCAACCAAAAAAGTCTTTACCACCTTTGATCTTAATTACACCACACCCGATAAATACCTGATTTTTACTGAAGTCGAAGATTCGGGTATGACATCGGATTTATCCAAAAAGCCTGAACCTATCTGGAAGAAGATGTGGGTACTTAAGTTACCTGAGGTCATTGTTTTAGGTGTTGCATTGGCGGTACTGACGATGATCTTCTTTTTTCAGGATTGGCTGGTTAAGCGTCCAGTACTCGCTGATCGCATTCGCATTGGTTATTTGATATTTACACTGGTTGGTATTGGCTGGTATTTCAATGCTCAATTATCTGTGGTCAATATTCTGGCCATGTTTAATGCTCTGATTAGTGGTTTTGACTGGGCCTATTTTTTGATGGAGCCGATGATTTTTATTCTCTGGGGTTCGGTAGCCGCTGCATTGCTGTTCTGGGGGCGTGGGCCATATTGCGGCTGGTTATGTCCTTTTGGCGCATTGCAGGAACTACTTAATCGTATCGCTAAAATATTTAAGGTTAGACAGGTTGTAGTGCCGTGGTTTATTCACGAACGCATTTGGACTTTTAAGTATTTAATTTTTCTTTTATTATTTGGTTTTTCACTGTACTCGCTAGGTTGGGCAGAACGACTGGCTGAAGTAGAGCCATTTAAGACTGCTATCATTCTAAAATTTGTACGTGAATGGCCTTATTTGATTTTTGCAGTAGTAATGTTGCTACCAGGTCTTTTTATCGAGCGTTTTTATTGCCGTTATTTGTGTCCGATGGGTGCAGCTCTGGCGATTCCGGGAAGAATGCGTATGTTTGCCTGGCTGAAACGTTATAAAGAGTGTGGTACACCCTGTCAGCGTTGCAGTAATGAGTGTATGGTTCAGGCAATACACCCTGAAGGTAATATCAATGTTAATGAGTGTTTGTACTGTTTACATTGTCAGATAGTTTATTCCGATGATCAGGCTTGTCCGGTCATGATACAGAAACGTTTGAAAGAGGAGCGTCGAGCCGTTCGTTCAGCTGCGGTACGAGGCGAAAATGAATCTGCTATTGCAGTAGAGCTGAAGAAGAAAAAAAGTAGTTTTTAAGTTTAGTAACTGACTCCGGATTAAGTCCTGAGTTAATTGATCCGCCTGCACAATAGCAGGCATATTAATGAGGAGTGAAATAATGGGAAATAATAACGATACTATCGATAATAAAGGCATTACCCGCCGCGAACTGCTTGGTGGCACTGCGAAACTAACTGCTATGGCTGGTGTAGCAGGACTGGCTGGACTGGCAGGTATGACTCCAAAAGCAGCCATAGCATCAGCTAAGAATAGTGCTCATGTTGGTCCTGGTGATCTGGATGAGTATTATGGTTTCTGGAGTAGCGGTCAGGCGGGTGAGCTGCGCATTCTGGGTATTCCATCAATGCGTGAATTAATGCGTGTACCTGTATTCAATCGTTGTAGTGCTTCAGGTTGGGGCTCGACTAACGAAAGTCGTAAAATTTTACGTGATGGACTGACACCGGAAACGAAAAAATTTCTGGATACTGGTGGTCGTGGCGGTGTCTGGACCAATGGTGATTTGCATCATCCACATATGTCATTCACTGATGGCACTTATGACGGTCGTTATCTGTTTATGAACGACAAAGCTAATACCCGTGTTGCTCGTGTTCGTTGTGACGTGATGAAGTGTGACAAGATCCTGGAAATTCCGAATGCCTCGGATATTCATGGACTACGTCCACAAAAATATCCACGCACAGGCTACGTCTTCGCTAACGGTGAGCATCGCGTACCGATTCCAAATGATGGCAGCATTCTGGATGAGCCAGAAAAATATCATGCGATATTCAGCGCTATTGATGGCGATGAAATGAAAGTAGCATGGCAGGTGATGGTTGATGGTAATCTGGACAACTGTGATGCAGATTATCAGGGGCTGTATGCTTTTTCTACCTGTTACAACAGCGAAGAAGCTACTAACCTTGCTGGCATGATGGGCAATGAGCGTGACTGGGCCGTTGTGTTTGACATCAAGGCAATCGAAGCTGGTGTGAAGGCGGGGGATTTCCAGAAAATCAACGGTGTGCCGGTGCTTGATGGGCGTAAAGGCTCTAAATACACCCGTTATATTCCTGTGCCTAACAGCCCTCATGGTTGTAATACTGCACCTGATGGCATTCACGTCGTCTTCAACGGTAAATTGTCGCCCACAGTGACCGTGATCGACGTCAGACGCCTGCCTGATCTATTCAAAGACAAGATCAAACCAGAAGGTGTGATCGTTGCAGAACCAGAACTGGGCCTGGGGCCATTGCATACTGCTTTCGATGGCAAGGGTAACTGTTTTACCACACTATTCCTTGATAGCCAGGCGGTTAAGTGGAACCTGCAAAAAGCGATTGATGCTTACAGTGGTAAGAAAGTTAATCCTATCCTTGAGAAGATTGACGTGCATTACCAACCTGGCCATAACCATACTTCCATGGGTGAAACTAAAGATGCTGATGGTAAATGGCTGGTCTCACTGAATAAGTTCTCCAAGGATCGTTATATCAATGTTGGCCCGCTAAAACCGGAGAATGAGCAGCTCATCGACATTAGCGGTAAACATATGAAAATTGTGCATGACGGACCTACTTATGCTGAACCTCATGATTGTATTATTGTTCGGGCTGATGTAGTTAATCCTGCTTCTATCTGGACCAAGGACGATCCTATGTGGGCTGATGTCAGCGCGCAGGCCGTGAAAGATGGTATCAAGCTGACAGAAGATTCCAAGATCATCCGTGACGGCAAAAAAGTACGTGTTTACATGACCTCGGTTGCACCTAACTTCAGTATGGAGAAATTCACGGTGAAACAGGGTGATGAGGTGACCATTATTGTTAGTAACAATGATGCTATTGATGATCTGACACATGGCTTTACCATGGCTAATTATGGTCTTGCTATGGAAATTGGGCCACAGGCAACATCGTCGATCACCTTTACGGCTGATCGTGCTGGTGTGCACTGGTTCTACTGTCAGTGGTTCTGTCACGCTCTGCACATGGAAATGCGTGGTCGTATGTTTGTTGAACCTGCTTAGTCGTTAATTTGAAGTTTAAGCAGTCATTAATCAATCCGTCAGTCAGCTCTGGTATAACCTGTAAGCTGGCTGGCGGATTGTTATTTTGTTTAGTATTTTCATCATTTTTAGTCCAGGCTGAAGAATGGCATGTGGCACCCGGTAAAGGTGTGTTGCAGTCAGCGATTGATTCAGCCAATGCCGGAGATACATTAATTCTGGCTTCGGGAACCTACACGGGTTCAATAAATATAAATCGTCGCCTCAGTTTGCTGGGAGACGAATCAAGCATCATTGATGGCGAAGGCTTGGCACATGTGATTACTGTGTCAGCACCTGAGGTGTTAATAAAAGGTCTAACTATCCGAAATTCGGGAACTAATCTAGTTGCCGAAGATAGCGGTATTTTTATCACCGATGAAGCTGACCGGACACGTATTGAAAACAATCGTCTGGAAAATAATCAGATCGGTATCTATTTAAAAGGGCCAGAATTGGTCATTGTTAGCGACAACGTAATTGTAGGCAGTCAGCATCATCGGGTTAATGACCGTGGCAATGGTGTGTATTTATGGAATACACCTGGGTCAATTGTTGAAAACAATGATATTCGATATGGGCGCGACGGTATTTTTGTCAACACCAGTCGTAATAATGTTTTTCGTGGTAACCGATTGCGTGACCTACGTTTTGCTATCCATTATATGTACGCCAATGATAGTGAAGTCAGTGATAATATTTCGATCAATAATCATGTCGGTTTTGCGTTGATGTTTTCTAATAATATTGTAGTGACAGGCAATCAATCAATCGGTGATCGTGAACGCGGATTGTTTTTTAATTTTACCAATAACTCGGTCATCGACGGCAATCGTGTTAGCGGTGGCGCCGAGAAGTGTGTTTTTATATATAACGCTAACTTTAATCAGATTACCAATAATTCATTTGAAGAATGTCTGATCGGTATTCATTTCACTGCAGGTTCTGAGAAAAATGAAATTTATTCCAATGCCTTTATTAATAACCGTACTCAGGTGAAATATGTAGGTACACGTTATATTGAATGGTCTAAAAATGGACTTGGTAACTACTGGAGTGATAATACCGCTTTTGATATTGATAACAATGGTATTGCTGACCAGATTTATAAACCTAACGATCTAGTTGATCAGATTGTCTGGCGGCATCCATTAGCCAAGTTGTTACTAAATAGTCCTGCTGTGCAAATACTTAAATGGGCACAGTCTGAATTTCCCGGTATTCATCCCGGTGGTGTCACAGATGTCGCGCCATTGATGTTGCCACCAAAAGTTAATCCAGTTGTAGATAGAGATTATGTAAATGGTTGAGTTGGATACAGTTAGTGGTAATGTTATTTCATTACAGTCCGTCAGCAAACAGTACGGTAAGGAAACTGTGGTGCGTAATGTTGATTTGAATGTGCAGGCCGGTGAATGTGTTGTTCTAGTTGGTCATAACGGCGCCGGCAAAACTACACTGATGAAATTAATGCTGGGACTAACCCGACCAACGTCGGGTCTTGTTGAAGTGCTGGGCGGCAATCCTGCATTCAATGCAGCTGTGGCAAAGCATAAAACGCTGGGTTATCTTCCTGAAAGTGTTGCTTTTTACGAAGCCATGACAGGTCGTGAGGTACTGAGATTTTATGCCCGCCTTAAAGGTGTTGCTAATCATGACTGTGAAAAGTTACTGGCGTTAGTTGGTTTGGGTGATGCTTCCAGACGACGTGTGGGTACTTACTCAAAAGGTATGCGACAACGACTGGGGCTGGCTCAGGCAATGCTAGGTGACCCGCAATTATTGTTTCTTGATGAACCAACCACCGGCCTTGATCCACTATTACGTCATCATTTTTATGAACTAATCGATGGTTTGCATAAAGATGGTGCAACTTCAATTATCTCCTCTCATGCATTGAATGAAGTTGAAGCCAGAGCAGATCGTTTTATTATCATGAAATCCGGTGTGGTTGTTGCTAGTGGTACGCTGGATGATCTCTATCAGCAGGCGGCACTACCTGTGCGTTTAAAGATTTCTGTAATGCCAGGTGAGGCCGGTAGTGTGGCTGAACGCCTGGGCTCTGGTGTGAGTATTGGCAAAGTAAACAATCAAAGTTTGAACCTGAGCTGTATTAATGAAGAAAAAATGCCCTTGATTCGACGTATTACTGAGCTGGGTGATGTGGTCTGTGATCTGCAGATTTCACCACCACGATTAGATGAAGTTTATAGTCACTTCATGAGTCAGGGTGCATCATCATGAATATGTTATGGAACCTCGCAATGAAGGAACTTCGTGATGGTTTGCGTAATCGCTGGATTGCTGCAGCGATTATTGTTCTCGGTACACTAGCGCTGGTATTGTCTATGCTGGGCTCAGCACCTACAGGCTCGATTCGTGCTAGTGCGCTTGATATTACTGTCATTAGTTTGGCCAGTTTAAGTGTCTATTTAATTCCATTAATTGCCCTGATGTTATCTTTCGATGCATTGGTAGGCGAATTTGAACGTGGCACAATGATGCTGTTGTTAACGTATCCGGTGACGAGATGGCAGGTGATAATGGGTAAGTTCCTGGGTCATGTGTCGATTTTGTTTATTGCAATTTTTGCTGGATATGGCGGTGCTATTCTTATTATGATTTTATTGAATGAAGGTATCACCGAGGGTTGGCAGGCCTATGGGGTAATGATGGCGAGTTCATTGGTATTGGGCGCCATATTTATTGCCTTAGGTTATCTGGTGAGTGTATCAGTTAAAGAAAGAGCAACAGCAGCAGGTGCAGCCATTGGCTTGTGGTTGGTTTTTGTAGTCTTGTACGATTTAATGTTGTTTGGTGCCTTGTTGCTAGATCAAAGCCAGGTTATAGGTCAGGAATTATTTTCTGCATTAATGTTAGCTAGTCCTACTGATGCCTATCGTATTCTTAACTTAAGTTTGTTTGAAGGCGTTAGTCAGGCTGCGGGTATTGCGGGTGTTGCTAGTGGGGCAGGTTTGAGTAACGTATTATTGGTTGTTGTCATGCTGTTATGGGTCATTGTGCCGTTAGCGTCAACACTGCTGTTATTCCAGCGTCGAGAACTTTAGTTTTTATACAAACGTAAGAATCATGAATAAATTAAGTATCTACATGCTGGCGTTTTTATTAATCGCTTGTGAAAAAAGCAGTGTTTTACAAATGCCGCCTGCACAGACATTGACGCGTGAGGCCAGTGGCTATTATTGTCTGATGACAGTCGTTAATCACAGCGGCCCTAAGGCGCAGATTATTCTTAGTGACCAAGCACAGGCGCTCTGGTTTACTTCAGTACGTGATGCAGTTGCTTTCACATTATCGCCGGAAGAACCAAAAAATATTGCAGCTATTTATGTCAATGATATGACTGATGCTGACTGGAATAACCCCGGTGTAGATAATTGGATTGATGCTAACAAAGCCTGGTATGTGATCGGTAGTAAACAGTCAGGGGGTATGGGTGCACCTGAAGCTGTACCTTTTTCGACAAAAGAAAAAGCGGAACTGTTTGTGCAACAGCTAGGCGGCTCAGTTTACGCTTTTTCTGAAATTCCGCACGAATACATTCTGGCTGATTATTAGAAAATCGAAGATAAAATGAGCTGAATAAGGAATATGATTGCTTACCTTAGTGAATTATTTAAAATTCACTAAGGTGCCTATATTGAACTGATATAAAGATTATCTTGTCTGTCGAACTTAAACTTTATGTGGTTTAGGTCGGTTTGTCCTTACTTTTTTCTTGGCACTCTTTTTTATGCTGAGCTTGGATTTAGATTTAGTTTTGTCTTTAGGTTTGCCTTTGCCTGCACCACGTTTGTCTGAATCAGTACGTTTTTCAAAATCACCACGTGTATCTGATTTCTTGGTGCTTTTATCTTTTTCAAAAAGAGATATTTTTAGCTGCTGACCAGATACCCAGACATTCTTTAATTCATTTAGCATTTCTTTAGGCATGTCTTTGGGTAAATCGACCAGACTGTATTCATCATGAATATTGATACGGCCTATGAATTTACTTTCTATGTTTGCTTCATTAGCAATGGCGCCTACAATGTTGCCCGGCATTACATCGTGGTTATGACCCACTTCAATACGATAACGATCCATACCTTCTTCTAACGGCGCATCTTTTCTTGCAGCACGATCACGTGGTTCTTTTCGTGACTCTCTGGATGATTCTTTTCTGCCAGAAGATTTTTCATTTTTGTCCCATGATTCCTTGGCGCTTTTATGTAATTTGTTCTGAAGTAACAGAGGTGTATCACCCTGCAATAATTGCGCTAGTGCTGCAGCAATTTCTATAGCGGGAACGTTATACTCTTGCTGATATTCTTCGATCATTTGGGGAAATAGACCAAAATCCTCTGTAGAAAGAGCATCAGTTATACGTTGTTTGAATTTTTCAATGCGTTTGTCGTTGATCTTTTCTGTAGAAGGTAATTCCATTAGAGAAATTTTCTGATTAGTGGCGCGCTCAATTGCCTGTAACATGCGTTTTTCACGAGGAGCGACAAACAGGATGGCATCACCTTTACGACCCGCACGACCGGTTCGGCCAATACGGTGAACGTAAGATTCTGTATCGTGGGGAACGTCATAATTCACCACATGGCTGATACGGGGTACATCAAGCCCGCGAGCAGCGACATCGGTCGCAACCAGAATATCTAACTTGCCATTCTTTAAATTTTCAATACTGCGTTCACGTAGTTTTTGTACCACATCACCATTGATGGCTTCGGCGGCATAACCACGTGCTTCGAGTTTTTCGGCTAGTTCAACTGTAGAGTTCTTGGTGCGCACAAAAATAATCATGGCATCAAAATCTTCAGCTTCGAGAATACGGGTTAAAGCATCCAGTTTGTGTACACCGCTGACCGGCCAGAAGCGCTGACGAATAGTATCAACTGTTGTGGTTTTGGTTTTGATCGTTATCTGTTCAGGATTCTTCAGGTATTTAGTGGCAATGCGACGAATCTGTATGGGCATCGTTGCCGAGAACAGTGCGATCTGTCTTTTTGCCGGTGTTTGTTCAAGAATCCATTCGACGTCATCGATAAAGCCCATGCGCAGCATTTCATCTGCCTCATCCAGTACCAGCGCACTGAGTTTGCCCAGTTTTAAGGTGCCACGACGCATATGGTCCATAACACGTCCAGGTGTTCCAACAACCACATGTACGCCACGCTCCAGTGAGCGGATTTGTCCACGGTAGTCCTGACCGCCATAAATTGGTAATACATGGAAGCCTTTGATGTGCTTGGCATAGGTCTGAAAGGCCTCAGCAACTTGAATAGCTAGTTCACGAGTTGGCGCTAACACCATGATTTGTGGATCTTTTTGTGTTAGATCAAGATTGGATAACAGAGGTAATGCAAATGCAGCAGTTTTGCCGGTACCGGTCTGCGCCTGACCAATTATGTCCTTGCCATCCAGTAACAGTGGAATTGTTTCAGCTTGAATGGGTGAGGGTGTCTCATAACCAATTTCATCTAGTGCCTTTAGTATGGGCTTGCTCAGAGCTAATTGATTAAAAGCGGTGACCGTATCGGTAGTCATATATTCAGAACCTGTGAGATGTAAAGCAAGGGGTTAGCCAGAACGTTCTGCTTGTCTATGCTTGTTGAAAAGTCGAGACAAAGTCAGACGGGACGCGTATTCTAACGGTTTATAAGGGTTTTTGCATGTTTTATTTACAGCCATATTCAGATCGATGACGATGCTGAGATTAATTAGAAATCTCTTCGAGATTTTATTATCATTAAACTGTTTATTTACAGCATAATTTTATGTTTATACACAGGATGTGATCTGATGCGAAAAGTTGTTGTATTGCTATTGTTGTTGATTAATCCCATATCACTGATAGCGGATAATCTGACGTCTTTTACCACTGACGGCTGTAGTGTGTTTCCTGATGGCACCGTTAAACAACAGTCCCTCTGGCTGGATTGTTGTATCCGGCACGATTTAGCTTACTGGGTAGGTGGCAGTTACCAGGAGCGCCAGCAGGCAGATCTGGCATTAGAAAACTGTGTTGCTCAAGTTGGCGAACCTGAAATTGCCCGGATTATGCTAGCTGGTGTTCGCGCAGGAGGATCACCATATTTTCCGACTTCATATCGATGGGGTTATGGCTGGCCTTATCCCCGCGGTTATCAGCAGTTAAGTGAACAAGAATTGACTGATATCAGCAATAAAATAAGGATATTTATAAAAATGGTTGCTAGTATCTCAGACGAAATTAATGCAAAAAAATTGACCAATAAAGGCTCGGAGTAGAAATGTATAAGGATAATTCAGCAGTTATATTGTCGATAATAATACTTATAACTGGTTGCGCCTCAAAGAATGAACAACCAGGCTCGACTTTATCTACACAACGGCCGGTCGAAGATGTTATCCCGATTACCATGGCTAACATGCGTGGCCATGAAGCCCTTTATGAAGAGGGCTGGTTTGTTATTACTTCCAGTGAAGATGCGCTGGCTTATGCAAAAGAAAAATCAGTCATTTCATCACGTGAAGCAGTATCTCTCGCGGCAAGCTCAATAGCTGAAAGAAATAAGGGCCTGGCAGAAGACCTGGCCAGAAACTGGACGCTATCGGCTGATCTAGGTAAAAAAACATTTCAGGCGGGTACGCGCATTACAAAAAAAATGTATGCAGCCTCTACCGAGCTTGCGGCAATTCAGGTTGATTATGGTAAAACAACTTTCAAAAAAAGCTGGTCTCGTTTAATTAAGGGCAATCTGTATTTAGGTCAGCGTACCCAATCAACGCGTGAAATATTAATCAATCAACCGGGTGACTACTTTAGTAATCTGAAAAATGATTTTTCAAATATATATGAGATCACTGCAAAAATTCAGGATGACTATTCACTCCATATAGGTTCCACCTGGGGTAATGCATTTAGTGATGCAGCTAATGCATTTAATGATGAGTACGAAAAATCGGGACAATCATCGAATGCACTGAGTGGATTGTTTCATGTCATAACAGGTTATGCCAAAGGTCTTTATCAAGGTTTATTCAAGCCGAGTGCAACGACGGTAGTGGATGCTGTCTCAGTCGGCGCCAAAGGTACTGCACAAATTGTATTTTTACCTACGGCTACGGCCATTAGTGTCAGCGGTCGCACCATTGAGGCTGTTGGTACTACCGTGTTTTACACGGGTAAGTTAGGCGTTGAAATTATTTCACCCACAGTTGAAGCAGGACTATTGAGTGGCATGGCCATTCTATCTTTAGGAACGGCACCGCTTACTTATGTCACAGGTGCCAGTATCGGTGCGGTTAATCAGGTCGCCTTTACCGCTGCGGCTCCTGTAGTTGCTGCAGGTAGCGATGTGGCATTAACCGCTGCCGATACAGGTAAGTATGTTGCTTTTGTCAGTTATGATGCGGTGGTTGGAACCAGTAAAGTGGTTATTAATCAAGCTAGTGCTGCCGTAGTTTTAGGCTATAACGCGCTCACCGCTTTGCCTGCTCATGCGTTCATGGGGATTGCAGATAGCGCTGTCTTTCTGGCGTACGATGGTCCACGTCTGGTTGTTGCTTATGCAAAAGGTGAGATAAAAAATAATGATGACGAGTCTGTCAGAATTGATAGCTTGCCGGTGGGTAGTGTTGTCGATCTCATTACGCTCGAACAGGAAGGCATAGATGTAAAAGTGCTCTCTGATGATCCTGCCGTTATTAAAAAAGTTATGGAGCAATTGCCGGGTGATTTACGTGAATAATAAGATGATATCTCATGCGCTGGTGTTTACCCTGTTTGCTGTCGTACTAACGAGTTGCAGTACCACTAGCCCTGAAGAAGACCCGCTGAAATATACCCGAAAATTAACACGAGAAGGACATGCTTCTCTATATAATAATGGCGCTTTTCAGGTTCCATACACAGAAATTAAATTGATTCCTGCGGGTGAGTCTGCACAGGATATCGCTTTTGAAATGATGGGTATGCAGGCGCGCCAATCATTTCTCAAATCAGTAAAAAATGCGGCAGATGCAGTTTATATCGTTCCTGAAGGCAGCAAGCTCAGTCTTGAATATGCAAAATCTATCCGTAGTGGTGGAGAGCAGGTCGGTGACAGTGTGACCGACGTTACACGACCTGTTGGCATGCTTATTGTAGATCGTTCCTTAGATGTCGGTAAAGATATTACATTAAACGCCTGGGATCTCGGTAAAAAAACCGCAGATGAGATTGAATATTATGGTATTACGATTGAAAAAGGTGGTGTTAGTGGCGGTGGTCACATTGCTGACTATATGACCGATACGGGTACCCAACTCATTGGAGAATCGTGGGATATAGCAAAAAATATTTCAAAAAAATCTAACACGGGTGCTAAAAAAAGTTTGCTCTATGCCAGTGATGAATTTATTAAAGGTTATGTGGCTGTGCCAGAAAAAATGTCACAACGTGGTAGTGATATCGCTGAAGCTGCAGAGTTAAGTAATTTCACTGAAGGCATGGTCGATGCGAACACTACTCGTGAAGAATACAGCAAGGTTATGACTGACCTGGTGGTTGATGCAACAGGTAGTTATGTCGATGATGTAAAGGAGTCTTTTAATAAAGCAGGTGAAGCCTTTAGTGAAAGCGTAGGCGTGACCGGTTTTGGTCTGGCCATTTTAAAATCTTCCCGTTGGGTATTACAGGGTGTGTTATGGGATGGACTGGTCAAACCAGTAACTAAAATTGGTGCGGGTTCGGTGGGTTATATAGCTGTTAATCTGGCCGCGTTCCCAGCCATGGTCGTGGTTCAAGAAGGGATTGCGGTCACAAATCTGGCAATAGAAGTGACCTGGAACACGGTCGGTGCTACTTACGACCTGGTGGCGCCTAGTGCAAAAGCGGCAGTCGCTTCTATTTATAGCCTGTTCCAATTCACTGCAGGTAATGTAGTGG
>Ga0224496_10000673_pt1 | contig 23286 bp, 18 predicted proteins | sample SF_Jul11_sed_USG_2_FD_168127 | JGI IMG/M metagenome (GOLD analysis project Ga0224496, IMG submission 168127) | Sediment microbial communities from San Francisco Bay, California, United States - SF_Jul11_sed_USGS_8_1 | ecosystem: Environmental > Aquatic > Marine > Sediment | place: USA...
GTTTACCCAAACGGTAGAGACACACTGGCGGGAAGGAGTCAAGAAGTTATCGGAGGATTCGGAGATTCAACGGCTCGCCACACATCTTACTGAAAATGGGATAGATAGTCGGTAATCACCTTGGGCCGATCTGCAGCATCTAAGATTCCCGATGCGACCGCAACCCCACTGGCTCCAGCTTGGCACAGTTCGCTGACGGAATCGGGCACAATACCCCCAATGGCAAATACCGGCAGCGACGTCAAATTTCGAACGTGTTTCATACCCTGAATGCCGACCACAGGATCATGATTCGATTTGGTACCTGTCGGAAAGATTGGCCCAAACCCCAAATAATCTGCCTCATCCTCAGTTGCCTTTTGAACTTGTTGAGCATTGTGGGTGGAGACCCCTATGAGCATCTCCTTGCCCACCAGGTTGCGGGCCAGGGGTAGCGGCAGATCGGCTTGGCCTAGATGGACCCCATCGGCTCCTACGGCCATGGCCAAATCGCAACGGTCATTCACCACAAAGACCATCGCGCATTCATTCGCAATTTCCCGCAGTGTACTCGCGACCTCATACGCTTGCTTCATCGACCCGGTTTTATTGCGATATTGCACGAGCTTGACCCCTGCTTCTCCTGCTTCACGCATAACTTCGGGCAATGAACAGCGAGAGGCCCATCGTTCATCAAGAATAAGATAGAGCCCGGCGAGTTGAGAAAAGAACCGGTTGCGCGAAGCGCGTTGGGAGGTCATACAGACTGCAAGGTCAATAAGCGATCCAAGAATCTGGTCGAGACTGGACCTTTTTGAAAATCAGGATGATCCAAGATTCGGCGATGAAGAGGAATATTAGTTTGAATACCTTCGATCACAAATTCATCCAACCCTCGGCGCATTCTGGCCATCGCTTCAGCCCGATCCCGCCCATAGCTAATGAGTTTCGCAATCATCGAGTCATAAAAGGGAGACACCACCCCACTCGTATCCATGGCCGTGTCAACCCGAATACCTGGCCCACCAGGCACACAAAATTTGGTTACTGTCCCTGGACAGGGTGTTAAACGATCTGGGTCTTCCGCATTAATGCGGCACTCGATGGCATGCCCCAATAGCTGTATATCTTTTTGTTTATACGAAAGCTCTTGACCGGCTGCAACCCGAATTTGTTCTTTAATGAGATCAACGCCCGTCACCATCTCTGTCACAGCATGTTCAACCTGAATACGCGTATTGACTTCCATGAAAAAAAACTGGCCGGTGGCATCCATCAGAAATTCCACCGTCCCGGCATTGCAATACTTGACGGATTTCATGACCTTCACCGCAACCTGCCCCATTTTTTGGCGTAAGGCCTCATCCAGCGCCGGCGAGGGAGACTCTTCGACCACTTTTTGATACCGGCGCTGGACGGAGCAATCTCGTTCATGAAAATGCACCACATGCCCCTGGTGATCCGCCATAACCTGAAATTCAATATGTCGCGGATCTTCAAAAAACCGCTCGAGATAGACGCCCCCATGTCCAAAAGCCGTGTGTGCTTCCAATTGTGCGGATTCTACCGCCTGCCCTAAATCTTCTTCATGCCACACCACTCGCATCCCACGACCACCCCCACCTGCCGATGCTTTCACAATCACAGGAAATCCTAGTTTTTTGGCAATAGCCAGACAGACCTTCGGATCGTCGATTTCTCCATCGCTTCCCGGCAAGACCGGAATCCCATGTTTTTTCATATGTGCCCGCGCATGGGATTTATCACTCAACAAGGCAATATGCTCGGAAGACGGTCCAATGAACGTAATGCCTATCGATTCACAGACTTCAGCAAAATGTGCATTTTCCGCCAAAAACCCATAACCTGGATGAATGGCATCCACTCCCGTGATTTCCGCGGCGCTCAAGACATTGGGGATATTTCGATAACTCAGGCCTCCCTCTGCGGGACCCACACAGACATGTTCGTCGGCATACTTCACATGCAAGGACTGCGTATCAACCTCGGAATGAATCGCCACCGTGCGAATCCCTAACTCCCGACATGCCCGAATCACTCTTAGGGCAATTTCTCCGCGATTCGCAATCAGAATTTTTTTAAACACGTTTCATCCTTACGGACACCCAAATTATTCAGGCTTCCCGGTTATTCGCCATATTCCAAAAGCATGTGCGGCTCAAGCCCCAATTGGCAAGAATCAGTTGTTCAGGAACGCTATAGCGGATCAATCAAAAAGAGGGGTTGGCCAAACTCAACCGGCGTGGTGCTCTCTACCAACACTTTCACAATCTTCCCATCGGTCTCCGCCTCAATTTCATTCATCAGTTTCATGGCCTCAACAATACACAGCACTTGCCCCTTTTTGACGACCATTCCTTCTTCGACGTAAGGATCGGCATCGGGGGAAGAGGCCCGATAAAACGTCCCGACGATGGGTGAGGTGACAGTCAAGAAATGGGAGGATTCGGCAGGTGGAGGAGATGATGGAGATGCCACCGATTGAGAAATGTTCTCAGTCGTCTTGGCCATGTCAACAGAAGAGGAGGTAAAGGTCGGAGCTGGATCTCTCCGCACACGAATCCGCACACCCTTTTTTTCCAATTCCAATTCGGTGAGATGATATCGATTGAGGAGTTCGACGAGATCCTCAATTTCTCTTCTGGTTGAATCAGGCATAAGTATTAGGATCGAACAAAAGCAATACCGGTTTCAGAAAATTCAGCGAACGCGCTCTACATAGGCACGCGTCCGTGTATCAATTTTAATGATTTCTCCAGATTCGAGATAGAGAGGAACCTTAACGGTCGCCCCAGTTTCGACAGTGGCTGGTTTAGTCCCACCAGATGCCGTATCCCCGCGAATGCCCGGATCAGTTTCCACGACTTTGAGTTCCATGAAAATTGGCAAATCTACTGAGATGGGTTCGCCCTGGTACAGCAGCACTTTGACCACCGTATTTTCTTTCAAGAGGTCGACATTGTCACCCAATTGGTTTTTGGAATAGGTCACCTGCTCATAGCTGGTCGTATCCATAAATGAAAATTCATCGCCACCACTATAGAGAAATTGCATTTCACATTCATCTAAATTGGGTTCCTGAAACTTCTCTCCTGAACGAAAGGTGCGATCAATCACGGATCCGGTTTTATATCCCTTAAGTTTCGTTCGAACAAAAGCTGGGCCTTTTCCCGGTTTAACATGCTGGAACTCCACAATATAAAAGGGCTGCCCATCCAGCTCGAGTCGGACCCCATTTCGAAAATCAGCTGTTGAAATCACGTCTGGTACTCCTGATGAAAAAAAATTGAAATGAATGGTTAACTATTATCCTGAAGCGCTTGCACTAACGCTCGCAGTCCTAACGCATAACTTTGAGGACCAAACCCGGAAATTTGTCCGAGCGCGACGGAAGCCAGATACGACCGCCGCCGAAAAGATTCTCGCCCATGAATGTTCGACATATGGACTTCAACCATCGGAAGACCGACTCCAACAATCGCATCCCGAAGCGCAATGCTCGTATGCGTATAGGCTGCGGGGTTCAATACCAGCCCTTGAAATTGAGCGGGGGCCTGTTGGATCCAGGTCACCAATTCCCCTTCAATATTCGATTGTCGCGCTTCCACCAAGACCCCTAACTCTTTTCCCAAGCTCATGAGCTGGGCATCAACCTCAGCTAAGGTTGCCGCCCCATACACCGTTGGCTCCCGGGTTCCGAGCATATTGAGATTGGGGCCATGCAGGACCAGAATGTGTAACATATTCAGTTCAAGCGAGTACGGTCAGATCGAGCAGAATCAGAAAATTTTGCACAACGGCATAGGGAGTCACTGGAGTCTGCACACGATAGGATGGGGCAAATTCTACCAGCGACAGAGGGATCGGTCAACGCAATTGCTCACGTACCCTTAAAGGTAGGCCCCCCCAACTCGCTCCATGAGCACTCGACGTAACTCAACCATCGCCCACGTATCACGGCCACAATATTCTTCCAAGGCCTGTGCGATATGGGCCCGCTCTATCAGATCCGTTTCTGAAAAGACCATTTTTTGGTACATCACCGCCGCCACCGCGCCATTTTGAATGGTCAAATCGTTATAGGCCAAATCCGGGACTAGAGCTGGCAAAACGGTTTTAATCGAAAAGGATCCCTGAAAATCTGGATGATAATAATGTTGCTGAATGACCGAAAGAAGATCCCACAGACGTCGCACCACTTTGGACAATGCCGACTTGAACTGTGGAAGCACGTCCCCCAGCGCAAAGAGAAGAAACCGTTCGTATTCAGAATAAACACAGATCGATCCTGACTCACCTAAACTCTTCAACAATTGCTGTGCCAACTCCTCTCGTGGATCGCGTCCATCCGTACACAAGTACTGGTGATGCACAACCGTCCCATCTTCATATTCAATATGGTTGGACCACTGAAACGGCAGGGGTCGATAGGGTCGCGTGAAGGGAAAGACCGGAATGGCCGGCATAAAGGTTTCAAAATCTAAATGATGAACCGGATATCGGACCGATTGTAATCTGGCACGCAACAAGGGCGAGATCCATTCCACATTGTTTTTGACATGTTGCTGGATGTCCGACAATGGAATATGTGGTGGAATCTCATCCATTGTCTCTACCCCTTCCCGCATCAAGACATTCTGCAGCTTCGAGCTGCCTGGAAGATAAAACACCCAACGTCGTGATTTATCTTTGGTGCAATGATCCCAAAAAGGACATTCATAGGGTTGGTGGCAATGTCCATCCGGGGCAATGAGAGGTGGGGTAGGCTCCGCTAACACACGCCACATCTCTTCGAGCTGGGGCTGAACGAGCACGCGACGAGCCTGTACATCTTCCGTCATATTATCGAGGGCAAACATTTCCTCCAGATTCAATGGTCCACCCAAAAATACATATTGCGTATTGAGATGCATCAAATAACAGCCATCGACAACCAGGCCAGCGCCTTCCAATACCGCCGACTGAATAGCTAAATCATCCAGATGCGTCGCTTTCACTTTGGACGTGGCTTTTACTTCTATTAATCGCCAGCGCACAGCATCCAAGCGCTCAATAACATCCACGCGGACAAGAATGCCTTGCCACACGAAGGCACCTTCGAAAATAGCCGTCACATTAGAATCAGCAATCAATTCAGTAGTTCGAGTCAGCGCTGCAGGAATTTGGCGATGCGTTTCTTCGACTAAGACCCCACCCGGAAAGAACTCTCTGGCAAGAACGCCCACATCGGTTCCCATATCCATGATCGCGCGACGATCTGGTGTTGGCGGGGTCGCCAGTTCCGGCGAATGAATCTCCAAATACAATCGTTTATGACATTGTAGCCCGGCTAAAAACCGGCTTTTTGATAAACGATGTGTGGGCACGACTGGCCCTGACGGGACCGCTGATTGGGGAATGATTGGCGTGGGACTAAGAGGATCCACTATAAGAATTTCATCTTCCTGCGAGGGAATACTGTCATTAACAACACACTACCGCAATCAGGCCTGGTTCTCACATGACATCCTGAAAAATCATTGAAGTCCACAAATGCACATTTGAGCTGTTAAAATAACCATGCTCATGACTCGCCTCCAATACACCACCCGTCCGGGCCCCCGCCACATCAACCAACCTGGAGCAAAAAAGATCTGGAGCAACTTGCCCAAGCGATAGCCCAGCTACTTGATAACTCGCTGACGATTCCAGGAACTTCGATCAAAATTGGCCTGGATCCACTCATTGGCCTGATTCCAGGCATAGGCGATCTTATCAGCAATGCGATTGGATCTTCTCTCCTCTTTTTAGCCACAAAAGCCGGAGTGCCTCGAATCGTCATTCTTAGAATGTCGTTCAATATCATCATCAATATGGCCATTGGAGCCATTCCAGGTATCGGCGATCTCTTTTCAATCTGGTTTAAAAGTAACCTACAAAACGCCCAGTTGCTACATCGGCACTGCCAAACGAAAGCCCCGGTTACCACTCTGAGCGATTGGCTCTATGTCGGGAGTCTTGTCCTGGGCATGCTCCTCGTACTGGGACTCGCCTTGGGATTTATCTTTTGGCTGGGGTCTATAGCCCTCGGACTCATGGGCCTCACAAACGCATAACAATAGCAAGACCGCCTCACCACAGACCGCTTCACAATAATTGTCTACCCACCGTATCCGCAAACTGACGGCCTTTGACCGTCAATGCGACATGCTCAGGGGTTTGCATGAGGTAGCCTTCTTCTAACAGGGAGGCGAATGAAGCCGCCCAGGCGTGATCATATGTGTTTTTTGTAATCCAATCCATTGGGACACCGACCAACAATCGCAACCCAAATACGACCCGCTCCCTCTCTTGTTGGACGATCGATAAAGATTCTCGTTCATCGACAGCCCACTCGCCACCTTCAAGCCGCCGACAATAATGCTCAAGATTGGCAACATTTCCAAAACGACATCCGGACACATAGGATTGAGCACTAGGACCCAGACCCACAACGTCTTGTCCCTGCCAATAACGCCGATTATGTCGGCATTGGAAACCGGGCTTCGACCAATTGGAAATTTCATATTGGCAAAACCCCGCAACTTCTAATTGCCCAGTCGCATGAAGCTGGAATTCTCTTTCTCTATCTGACTCCATCAAAACCAGCTCGCCACGACGAAAGGCTGAATCAAACCGTGTCCCTTCTTCCACGGAAAGAGCGTAACAGGAAAGATGCGTGGGTTCCCACTCACAGGCCAGTCGGAGCGTTCGGCCCCACGAGGAAAGGCTTTGGCCAGGAATGCCATACATCACATCCACATTAAAATTGGTGAAACCAGCCGTCTTGACCAGTCGAATCCCTACCATGGCCTCCTCAATCGTACTGGAAAGACCTAAGCGAATCCGTTCTTCTTGGTCAAACGTTTGAATCCCCATGCTCAGCCGAGTGACTCCAGCTTCAAGCAGGGCATCCAGATATTTAGCGGTTAAGGATTCCGGCGTAGCTTCGACGGTCACTTCACAATCATGCGTCAAAGAAAATGACCTCGCCACCCTCGTTAGCACAGAGGATAATTGTATCGGAGATAAGGCCGTCGGCGTACCACCACCGAAATAGACGGTCGAGACACCACGATCAGCAAGATCTGGTTGCCCACCATAAAGCCTGAGTTCGATTTCAAGTGCACCAAGAAATCGCTCAATACGCTTCCCTTCCTGCATCACCAAGTAGAACGCACAAAAATGACATCGCTTTACGCAAAAAGGCACATGGAAATACAGGCCCACGTCGGAGTCGCAGGTACTTGCCTCACGATGAGGAGATGACTTCCTTACATTTTCCACTCCAGTATTCATCCCTCAGAAAAATATCGAAAATCCATACAATACCCTTACATCTTACGCGCTTTCTGAATGCCGTTCAAAGTAAATGGCTTGCGCACCTTTTCTTTTCAACAAGTCCGTGACTTCTTTCACCATGGCTCGATTACCACAGACATACGCCGCCGAATCTTCAACAGTTGCCAGATCTTGGAGAAGATCCGTCACTCTTCCCTTCTTTCCTTTCCAGACTGAACTAGGTTGTGACAACGTCAGGACATACGAGAAATTTTCATGTCGAGATTTCCATGCTTCCAGCTCCTGAAGGTAATAGCTATCGGACTCGCTTCTCAGACCCCAAAACAACGTCATCGATTGAGAAGACGCCTTAGCTAAAAGAGTCGCCATCATAGACCATAACGGGGCAATCCCGGTTCCCGTTCCAATAAATAATAATGGTCTTTCAGGCTCATGTTGCAGCATGAAGGATCCATGGGGTCCTGATATTTGAAGTTCAGCACCCAGCTCATTCTCCAATAAAAAAGTCGAACCCTTCCCCCCATCTTGACTATTCAACAACAAGACCAGCTGTTTGGAAGAATGCGGAGGAGAGGCAATGGAGAAATAGCGAAGAAGAGGAGAATTTTGACTGGTATCCGGCACCGTCACCGCAATGGCTTGACCTGGCCGAAAGGCCAACTCTGAAGGCTCTAGCATCTCCAGAGTCATTTCTCGAATATCTTGAGTCAAATGCCGAACTTGCTGAATTTTTACTCGAAAGGGACGACCCGTCATGAAAAAGAATGTAGTGAATATCCAGCCATCTGGCAAGAGAAAATTTCCGGGCGCCCCAGAGTGGGGAAGAGGATTTCAACAAGTTTCCCACGACAACAAAAAGAATTCTTTTCGCATAACTTCTTACTCTGACTCCTTACCAGGCACGGTCTTATTTTTCCTTTTTGGTCCCTAAAAAGCTATGGCAGGCACAACCCTCCGGAAGGTCATACCTGCCATAATAGACAGCACGCAATCAGCAAGAATTATTTTACTTCTATCTGAATCGTCCGAGGCTTCGCCCTTTCTTGCTTGGGAATCGTGATCGTCAAGACGCCCTTATCATACGTAGCTTTCGCCTCATCTGGATTCACTGTACTCGGGAGCGAAAAACTTCTGAAAAATTTTCCATACTGGGCTTCTCGAAAATGATACCCGTCCTTTGATTTTTCAGTTTCGGCCTTTCGTTCACCGCGAAGCTGCAGCGTTTGCTCCTTCACGGATAACTCCACATCCTTCAAATCAATGCCCGGCAGTTGGGCTTCAATGGACAGATGATCCTTATCCTCATATACATTGACCTGTGGCTGCCAAGCCAGCACTTCTGCATTTCGATCATCCCATATGGGGCGAATCCCAAACGGCTGATCAAATAAACCATTCACAGTTCGTTCTAATTCAGCATATGGATTCCATTTGACTAACATAGTGAATCCCTCCTTCTTGATGATATGGTCCTCAACACGTTGCAATACCTTGCCTCCTCCAGCTGGGAAGGGTGTGTCGTTGTTGATATTTAGATAAGCAGGAAAGGGTAAAAGTCAAGAAGCGTGAGGAGAAAAACGCGTCAGGAAATGATCCGACAAGAGCATACTTATGAATCAACCTCTCCAGCTAGGTCCAGAAAAAAGGCATAAATCATCGCCGTTTCCTCATATCGTTTGAAACGCCCTGAAGCGCCGCTATGCCCAGCTTCCATATTAGTTTTGAGTAGAAGTCGGCGGTCATCAGTTTTGAACGCACGCAACTTTGCCACCCATTTAGCAGGCTCCCAATATTGGACTTGTGAATCATGCAAGCCTGCCGTCACGAGCAAATGTGGATAGGCTTTGGCTGCAACATTGTCATATGGAGAATAGGACAGCATGTAGTCATAATAATTTCGCTCAGTAGGGTTGCCCCACTCATCATATTCTCCCGTGGTCAACGGAATATTCGGATCCAACATGGTCGTGACCACATCGACAAACGGCACTTGCGCGACCATTCCATGAAACAAATCTGGCCGCATATTCATCACCGCCCCCACTAAGAGCCCCCCTGCACTCCCGCCCTTCGCATACAGCTTTCGTGAATCCGCGTAGCCTTGTTGGATAAGAAATTCTGCACAAGCAATGAAATCAGTAAACGTATTTTTCTTGTGAAGCAGTTTTCCACACTCATACCACTGTCGGCCTAACTCCTCACCTCCGCGAATATGAGCCAAGGCGTAGACAAATCCACGATCCAGTAAACTGACACGTGGGGAACTAAAGCTGGCATCCATACTGGCTCCATAAGACCCATAGCCATAGAGCAACAGCGGATGCGACCCATTTGGCGAAAACCCCTTCCGATACACTAACGAAATAGGGATAGGAGTTCCATCGGGTGCCGACGCAAAGAGCCGTTCCGTCTGGTAATGACTGATCTGGAAATCCCCAAGAACCTCCTCTTGCTTGAGAAACACTTTTTCACGGGTCTCCATATGATAATCATAAATAGTCATAGGTGTCGTCATTGAGGTATATCCAAACCTCAGATAGGGCGTATCAATTTCATAGTTATCTCCCAACGAAGCAAAATACGCGGGCTCGCCAAAATCTAACTCGTGTTCTTGCCCATCAGCATTCTGAAGAATTCGCAGATGAATGAGTCCCTCTTTGCGTTCTTCGACAACCAAGTATTCACGAAATAATTCAAACCCCTCAAAGAACACATCTGGACGATGGGGGATCACTTCCTGCCAGTGGGTTTTTTCAGTGGCCTTCACCTCAGTCTTCATCAATCGAAAATTTTTGGCCTGATCATTGGTGCGAATAAAGAAATACTCTCCAAGGTGATCCACATCGTATTCATGCCCTCGCTCACGCGGGTGAAAGACTTGGAATATTCCTCCCGGTGTATCCGCATTCAAATAGTGATACTCACTGCTCACGGTTTGGTGCAATCCAATCAGAAGAAATCGTTTGGATTTGGATTTGGCCACAAAGGCTGAAAAGGTCTCATCAGCTTCCTCATACACCAATTCATCCTGAACAGAATCCTGTCCCAATACATGCCGATAGATCCGGTATGAGCGTAAGGTTTCAGGATCTTGTCTTGCATACAAGAGCGTTCGATTATCATTGCCCCATTCCATATTCCCCGTCACGGAAGGAATCACATCCGATAAAATTTCCCCGGTGGAAAGATTTTTAAACCCAAGGGAATAGATCCGACGTCCCTGTGTATCAATGGCAAAAGCCACAATATCTTGTCCTGAACTGATCATCCAATTTCCCAAAGCAAAGTACTCATGGCCTTGAGCCAATTCATTGCAATCGATCATGATTTCTTCCGGGCTACTTAATGAGCCTTTTTTTCGGCAGTAGAGAGCATATTCTTTTCCCTCTTCATAACGAATGTAATAGACATAATCTCCTTGTTTGAAGGGGACTGATAAGTCGGTTGGCTTGATTCGACCTTTGATTTCTTCGAATAACGTGTGCTCTAGCTCGGCGGTATGTTCACGTAACGCTGTCGCATAGTCATTTTCTTTCTGCAAATACTCAAGGACTTCGGGGTTGGTTCGATCATTGAGCCAATAGTAGGGATCAATCCGAACCTGGTCGTGTTGCTCCAAGCAATGGGGAATTGCTTTCGCCTGAGGAGGTTCAGGAACAACCGAAGGTGCATGGGATAAACGCGTGGTCATGAAAATGTCCTTATCATATTTGTCATTATCACGTTGGCAAATTAGGCATCTTCAAAGTTTCGAGGCGTTTGACGAGTACGTTTGGTCTGAGTCCGTTGTTTTTTGCCTTCCAACCTTCGTTCACGAACGCGAGTCGGCACCCGGGTGGGAACACGATATTTCATTGGCTGCAACGCCTTCTGTAGCAATTCAACGAATCGATCGATTAACTCTGCACGATTGGCAGCCTGCGATCGGTGCCTTTGAGCTTGCATGCGCAGGATCCCCTGTTTGTTAATCCGTTGGGCCAAGGCTCCAACTATTCGTCGTTTTTGGTACGAGGTGAACGCTGAGGAATGATCGAGATCAAACTCCAAAATCGCCCGACTGTTCACCTTATTCACATTCTGACCACCAGGCCCAGTGCTTCGAGCGGCGGAAAACTGAACTTCAGCATCTGGAATAGACGTGGAAGCATTAATGACAATCGGCATGGGCTAGCTCTCTCTCCTTCTCTCTCATCGGCGGAAACGTTTTCGGGGGAAAGTCCAAATTATGACATAAAACCCCTTCATTCACATATTACCCTGACTCCATGGGGAGGATTCACATAACCAACCCTATCTGCAGTGTAAACCTAAGAAAACCGATGCCACAATTCCACCATAACACGTAAGAAAAAATACTTATTAAACGACAAAAGCAGGAGCGACAGCACTCCTGCTTTTGTACAAAACAACCTTTTATTTTAATAAAATCTGGCTATGGGCTCAATGAAACGAAGTAATTATACCTAGGTTTTCATTTACACACCTATGGCATTCACTGTATTTCAGCGAGCATCGCCTTAACGTGAGACTCTTTGAGTTTTTTCAACGCCACGACTTCGATTTGGCGAATGCGTTCCCGTGTTACAGACATGGACCGCCCGACTTGTTCCAGAGTCCAGGGCTCATCCCCTCCAATTCCAAATCTCAATCGAACGACTTGCTCTTCCCGGGGATTGAGCACCTGAAAAATTTTCGCCAGCCACTGGGCATTGGATTTTCGTGAAATCTCCTCGTCTGGAGCAGAACAGTCAAGGTCAGGAATCAACTCACCCAATTCCGTTTCTCCATCGACAGACGGCGCATCCAATGAGATGGGCTCTTGAAACGCTTCGAGCGTTTCCTTGACTCGATCGCCACTCATATCAAGAGCCTGACCAATTTCTTCAAACGTAGGCTCTCGGTCATATTGCTGGGCCAGCCGTTGTGCCATTTTAGCAATTTTTGTCGAAGCCTCATTGGTATGGACCGGCACACGAATCGTTCGACTTTGATCGGCTATGGCCCGGGTAATTCCTTGTCGAATCCACCACGTGGCATAGGTGCTGAATTTGAACCCTCGGGTATAATCAAATCGCTCAGCCCCTTTCATTAAACCAATATTCCCCTCCTGAACAAGGTCTAAAAAATTCAGGCCACGTCCAAGATATCGCTTAGCCACATTCACTACAAGACGAAGATTGCGTTGAATCAGTTCGTCCTTCGGCTCTTCAATCTCCACACGAATGAGTTGAATCGAATGAGATAATTCTATAGCCTGTTGACTCATTTTTCGTCCGGCTGTCCCTTTTGCGGAAGCGACGGATTGTAAGGTCCACACACATTCCAAGATTTCATCGATAACCGGGCACGAAAAACCTTTCAATTCCAGAAACTTCTGTAATTGCTCATGAACCGACTCGGCTTCCTGACTTTTTGCCAGCTTGTCAGACAAGACCAGTGCCTGATGAACTAAGGTTCGAAGTTGGGTTGTCCCTTCATAGAGGCGAATCCCCAGCTTCATCTCTTCATCCGCATGGAGCAACGGACGAGATCGAAACCCTCGAAAATACATGGTTTCCAAATTCACCGACCCAGGCTCAGGAGTCAGTTTTTCCTGATCATCCTGTTCCCAACCCTCAGTGGTCTGTTTGGACGATGTCCGAGACAACCGAGGCGCACGTTTCATCACCCGCCGTTTCTTTAAATAGGGTGCATGATTGTTCTGTGCCGGATTCAATGTTGGAATAACCTGAAGTGTGGTCATAGCAACCCCCTTTTCAAGAATGGCAATCCTGTCACTACCCGTTCGTTCATACAGGTATAGATGTACCACCCCCATATGAAAGGGGAATTAAGAGAAGATTAAAACTTTTTAATGGAAGAAAGAGCCAGATGAGAGAAAACGTCAGGCAGGAACTGCAGCCAACGGGAGGAAAACCGTAAAACACGATCCACCATGAACGGCACTCTGCAGTTCAATGGTTCCATGATGAACCTCAACAATCCACTTGCAAATTGCCAGCCCCAACCCCGTCCCTTTGGCCGCATGGGCACGCGCGTCGTCAGTTCGGTAAAACCGATCGAATACACGCGCGTGGTTCTCTGGAGCAATGCCAATGCCATGGTCTTGAACTATAATTTTGACCTGATCTCCCACGACGGCCAAAGCCAGCTCCACTGTTTGTCCTTCTTGAGAATATTTCACCGCGTTATCCACCAGATTTAATAAGAGCTCTCGCAATCGCAGATCATCCCCTTCCACGACAACGGGCTCAATCCTTGTCAGCACGGTCTGAACCTGGCGTTCTTTGCCTAACAAGTTGGCCTGTTGGTGTATTTCCCGGAACAAGTCATCTAGTTGTACGGGAAACATTTTCAGTTTAATTTCTCCAAGATCGGCTCGGGAGAGAAAAAGTAATTCATCCACAATTCGGCTCATGCGGTCGATCTCTTCTAAGTTACTTTCCAAAACCCCGCGGTAATCTTCCGCTTGACGAGGGCGGCGTAAGGCCAGCTCCGTCTCGCCTTTGGTAATGGTCAGCGGCGTTCGCAACTCATGTGAGGCATCGGCACTAAATTGGCGTATTTGCTTAAACGAGACTTCTAAGCGCCCAATCATGTCATTAAAGGTTGAGGCCAATTGCCCAATCTCATCATTAGAATGTGGCGTCAATATTCGTTGACTCCAATCACCAGCAGTTATTCGACGCGCAGCTTGGGTAATGGCATGAACGGGACGTAGTGCCCGACCTGACAAAAACCATCCCCCCATTAATGACACAAGTAAGGCTAAGGGAGACGCAATATACAGCCCGACCAATAATCGACGTAACATACGATCAGTGGATTGTAAGGACGTGCCCACACGCAAAATATTCACGAGCTGCTCGCCCTGACGAATGGGCACAGACAGCAATCGAAGCGAAACGCCTTTCTTGAACTGCACGGATTCGAAAGTGGATTCCCCACGCAGTGAAGCCTGAAAGGCGGTTTGACTCAATGGAATCTCCCGACTTTGAATGTTCGATGATTGAATCGTGACCTGCCCTGCGGGGCCAAAAATTTGAAAAAATTTATCGAGCAAAGCCAGCTCAGGAAAATCTTGGGAAAGATCTTCAAAAATGAGGAAGGGACCAAATCGATGCTCCCCCAACGTCCGGATCGCCACCGCAGCCGCATCATCTAACGACGCATCTACTTGCTCCCGAAGCGCGCGAGACATCACCAAATACAAGGCGACGGCAAAGAGGAGAAGGATCAAAGCTAACGCGGAGCCATACCAGAGGGTGAGTCGAACCCGGATGGAGGTATTATTCACCCATCTGACCTCATCATATACCCGCTCCCCCGGATGGTTTGGATTAAACTGCGTTCGCGGCCCTTATCAATTTTATTCCGCAGATAACTAATATACACATCGATCACATTCGTGAAGGTATCAAAATCTAAATCCCAGACATGTTCCGCAATCATCGAACGTGTCAACACCCGCCCGGCATTTCGCATCAAATATTCCATGAGGGCATATTCCTTGGTGGTGAATTCCAAACGTTGGTCACCACGGGTCACCTCTCGAGTCACGGGATTGAGAACCACGTCATCCACCTGCAAGATTCCAGAGGGGGCGCCCCCAGCCCGCCGGAGCAAGGCCCTAGCCCTGGCCAATAATTCTTCAATGGCAAAAGGCTTCGTCAAATAATCATCAGCACCGGCATCAAGCCCTTTCACGCGTTGATCCACCTCTGAACGGGCCGTCAAAATCATCACCGGGGCTTTCACGCCGGCGGCACGAGCCCGTTTCAACACTTCCACGCCAGGCAGACCCGGCAGCATTAAATCTAAAATAATCAGATCGTAATTTATCGTTTGCGCCCAATCCAATCCACCCGCCCCGTCAATACAGACATCTACGGCATAGCTTTCTTCTTCTAAGGCACGTCGAATAAAAGACGCGACTTTCGGTTCATCTTCAACAACGAGAATACGCATGCTACAAAAATTCTACCATCAAGAGATAAGAATGGAGAAGGGCAAATGTCATCTGAAGTGCGACAGCCTCATTCCCTGCGACTCTTCAGGACATTTAGTAAAGAACCACAACAAGTCATCACAAAAAAAAGGCCTCGTCATTTAGGTGACGAGGCCTTTTTCACTTCATCTAAATCACTCAGAATTAGAGATGGTCAACCAAGCTCCGTAGTTTATGACTACAGCTTGGATGCCGAAGCTTCTTCAAAGCCTTGGCTTCAATTTGACGAATCCGCTCACGGGTCACATCAAAATCTTGGCCAATTTCCTCCAATGTATGATCCGTACTATCACCAATCCCAAATCGTTTTCGAATGACCGTCTCTTCCCGTGGAGTCAGGACTCCTAAGGCATTGGCAATTTGACGTTGTAAATCATATCGATTCGCCGCATCCATGGGTGATACCGCATTTTTATCTTCAATCAAATCTCCCAATTGACTATCTTCTTTCTCACCAATCGGGGTTTCAAGCGAAATAGTTCCCTTGGAAATATCCAACATCATACGAACTTTTTCTGGCGTCAACCCCATTCGTTCGGCAATTTCTTCTGGAGTCGGTTCACGTCCTAATTGCTGCACTAATTGTCTGGCAGTCCGTGCAAGCTTGGTATTGGCTTCAATCATATGCACAGGAATCCTGATCGTTCTCGCCTGATCAGCAATGGCCCGAGTCACGCCTTGCCGAATCCACCAGGTTGCGTACGTACTAAATTTATACCCACGTTGGTATTCAAATTTATCCACGGCACGCATTAACCCAATATTGCCTTCCTGGATTAAATCGATAAATTGCAATCCTCGATTCGTATATTTTCTGGCAATACTGACAACCAACCGAAGATTGGCTTCGATCAACTTAGCTTTGCCCCGTTTTACCTTTTCTTCGGCATCGCCCAAGATCACCAAACGTGATTTAAACTCCTCGACCGGCATCGCCAGCACATCATGCTGAATGTTGTGAATGGCTTCTTTGGCCACTTGAATCTCATTCTTGAGTCGTTCGATCTCCTCAGGAGTCAACTGAGTTTTCCGTCGGCTAGTTCCTTTTGAGGCGGCCTTCGATTTCTTCCCAATTATTTGAATGCCATCTTGTCCGGCAAAGCCCAGTTTTTTCGTATTTCGGGAAATCACCAGATCAGCCGAGCGAAGATCCTGGCCTAAATCCTTCACCCGCATCAACATGGCATCCTTGACCCGTTGATGCAGATTTAAGGACTCAATTTGATCGACGTATTGCTCGGTCACAGTCTTGAGCCGTTTATCAATGTGAGCTTGTTTGGTTTTGACCGTTCCTTCTTCGCGATTTTGAATATAGAGAGAAAGAAGATTCCGACCCAGTTTCCGAACAGTCGACAAGCTTTCGAGGGTCCGAACACGAAGTTCTTCATCTTCTTGCTCGATCGCCATCGGTTCTTCCTCGGAATCCTCATCCTCCAACGTTTCTTGCAATAACACAATATCCCGGACTCGAATCTCTTCTTGCTTCAATTGATCATGCAGCAACTCAAGGTGCTGAATGTTCACCGGCATGCCATAAACTGAACAGGCCAAATCCCGTTTGCCTTCTTCAATATGCTTAGCCAGCTCAATCTCACCCTCACGCGTGAGGAGAGGCACACGACCCATTTCCTTCAAGTACAACCGTACAGGATCATCAATTCGAGTCGGTTCTCCTGGAGTGAGATCAATATCTAACGAGGAATCCGGTTCATCGTCAGACTCATCAGCATCTTCAATCCCTGCACTCTTTTTAAGAGAAGCCAGTTGCAACACCGTCCGTTTGGCAGGATCGATGACTTGGATGCTCGCCTCATGTAACGCACCCATAATCGTATGTAATTGTTCAGACGTGATTTGATCAGCAGGCAGGACATGCGTCAAATCTTTCAAGGTGATGTGGCCCTTTGGTCGACCAACCTCGATCAACCGCTGAATCACCTCTACCAATGTGGTCGTTTTTCCCATGCGTGGCTCCTTAAGAATTTAATAAGGCATTTGCATCATAACACTTATTCGAAAACCGCATACGCAAACAATGGGTCTCCTGTCTATGAGAATCAATTGCTCCTCGCTCATTGACTCCATCGGTCTATAAAAAATGGCAAAACTACTACCTCCTGGAGGACAAACGCCTTTCCTGAAAATTTCATAAAAAGGCTACGTGATTCGCAGTAAAAGCGAAACCAGAAATTAGAGCTATTGTTTAATAAATGTGAAAGAATAGTGAAAAGGCGTAATTTGAGGACACTTTACGAAATAAATGAAGATAAAGTAAAGGGACCTAGCGTCATCCTGAAAAAAGCCACTTACCTCAAAAATAAGTATTTATTACTAGGTTAGCATATCTTCCCATCATGGATTTTTCATAGATAAAATACCACAACTATTTGTTTTAATTAAAATTATTTGACTTATTTATCCATGATACCGTTAATCACTACATGACAAATTCTTCGGGAATCATCAAGAAAGCCCTGCAACATCCGAGAAGATGGGTAGAGAAAAAAAATTGACCCCTATTACTATAGGACCCGAATGAACGAGCAAAAACAGGAAAAAGCCACTCATGATTAAGCTCCTTTTGGTTGAGGATGATCACAAAGAAGCTTTGATGATCAACAATATGCTGAAGGAAGGGCTCCAAAATCAATATACGCTTGAACAACGGCTCTCCGTCAGTGAAGCCTTAGACCTCGCTCAACGGCAATCTTTTCAGGCCATTATTTTGGATTTGCATTTACCTGAAGGAAAAACCTTTGAATCCATTCCCCAATTTATCCAATACTGCCCGGATGCCCCTATTTTGATTCTGAGTGGCGTAGAGGATGAAGCCCAGGCCATTCTCGCCGTCAAAAGCGGAGCTCAGGATTACTTAATTAAAGGACAGACCAGCAGCTCGACATTATGCCGGGCCATTCGCTACGCCATGGAGCGTCATCGGGCCACTCAGCGCATCACACAATTAGCGCATTACGATCACCTCACAGGATTAGCTAATCGGGGCCTCTTCTATGAACGATTAAACTGTGCAGTGGCTCGCTGCAATCGCAATGACATGGCCATGGCTCTGATGTTTCTAGATCTCGATCACTTCAAAATCATCAATGACACGCTCGGGCATGAATGCGGAGATTCGTTGCTCAAAACCGTCGCCGCTCGCATCAAAAAATGCATCAGAGAAATTGACACCGGTGTGCGCTTAGGCGGAGATGAATTTGCGGTCTTGCTGGAACAAATCGTGTCTGTTGAAGATGTGGCCGCAGTTGCACAACGCGTTCTCCAACTGTTGGCGCAACCCATTATCGTCAATCACCATCAACTCCAAATTACCGGAAGCCTTGGTATCACGATCTACCCTTGGGATAGCGCCAATCCCCAAGAACTGCTCTCTCACGCAGACGCCGCCATGTACCGAGCCAAAGCTCAGGGAGGAAACAATTATCAGTTCTATACGGCCGGGATGAAAACCGCGGGCCTAGATGGCTCCACGCTTAAAGTGGAACTCAGTCGCGCCTTGGAAAAAAAAGAATTCCTTCTTCATTACCAACCGCAAATGAACCTTCGCACCAAGCAAATTATCGGAATGGAAGCGCTCTTGAGGTGGCACCACCCCTACCAAGGACTCATAGGCCCCAATCAATTTATTCCGCAAGCGGAAGAAAATGGCATGATCATCCCCATTGGCGAATGGGTCTTACGGGCGGCAAGCAAGCAAGCCAAATATTGGGAGAAGCAAGGATTCGCCACCCCTCATGTGGCGGTCAATCTATCAGCACGGCAAATTCACCAGGGGAATTTACCAACCCTCATTGAAGATATTCTCAAGTGCTCCCATTTGGATCCAGAAAATCTCAAGTTAGAGTTGACCGAAACGTTTCTCATTCACGAAACCGACGAAACCCTCCAAACACTGCGCGAACTCAAAGCCATGGGCGTCCATCTCTATATTGATGATTTTGGGGCTGGTTATGCGTCACTACGTTATCTCAAATCGTTTCCAGTTGATGGCATTAAACTGGACCAAAGCCTCATACAACAACTCCCGCATAGCCCTAACGATGCCGCCATCGTCCAAGCCATTATTTCTCTGGGTAAAGCCTTAGGACTCCAAGTCATTGCAGAAGGCGTAGAAACTCAAGAACAAGCGGACTTTCTTGAAGAACATGGCTGCGACGCCATGCAAGGTTATTGGATCGCCCCTCCCCTTCCCGCCCACGAGAGCGCCCAGCACATGGTGCACACCTGACATGTGAAAAGAAACGAAGAGAAAAGAAAAAAGCCAACAACCTTTTTACTCTTCTCTTCTACCTCCTGCCTTTGTTCGTTGCCTTTCTTTCTCACTTCTTACTTTTCACTTTCTCCTTCTCACTTCTTCCTTCTCCCGATTGGTCCATTCCATAAGGAAATAATCTCTTGAAACAGGCCTACGCCACGAGTATGATAGTAAATATTCATACCTTCCAGATTTGGTAAATCAAGCCACTTTTTAGGGCTTTCCGAGCCGAAAAGGTCATGTCCATCCAGAGGAAATGATCCTAGCTTGAGACTAATCCCTGTCAGCCACGACCGAATAACGTTTCATCATCTTCATTTTCAACAATTCTAAATTGCCCATGACCACTGACATGGCCCAATCTCAGATGACGAATTTTCGTCTTTTTATTGTCGATACCAACTCCATTGACCGATCCAGGTATATTCGCTGGATTCGGCATACAGCCCACTTACATTTTGACATCCAAGAAATGGAGACAGGAAAACAAGCCCTGGAGGCCTACGGAAAACTTCCCCCTCATTGCATGCTCGTCAATGACCAACTCCGGGATATGACGGGATTAGAGTTCCTGAAGGACGTCATAAGCCACCATACGCCATCTGAGACCCCCATCATCTTTCTAGTCGGATGCCCCACCGAGGAAATAGCTGCCCATGCCATAAGGCTTGGAGCCCAAGATTACTTCATCAAAGATACGCTTTCAGAAGAATTCCTCTGTCGTCATATTCAACAAGCCGTCAACCAACTGACTAACCTGCGTCGCATTCAAACATTGGAGCGGCAATCCAGAACCATTTTGCAATCTTCGGCAGATGGGTTAGTCGTGGTTGGCACGGACGGCTGCATTCGTTTTACCAACCCTGCGGCAGAACACCTTTTTCAGCAATCAGCATCAGAACTCCTGGGGGCACCATTCGGATTTCCGATCATGCAAGGAGAAACGAGAGAAATTGCGATCCGACATCCTGACCTGAATTCTACACCTGTGGAAATGCGAGTGGTTCCAATTGAATGGGAAAATGAATCAGCCTATCTGACCTCACTGCGTGACTTGACCGAACGCCAGAAAGCTGAGGAAGAACGCCAACGGCATGAAACAGAGCGCCAATATGCCCAAAAGCAGGAAAGCTTGGGTGTCTTGGCAGGAGGGATTGCGCACGATTTCAATAACTTACTGATGTCGATTGTCGCACGCGCTGGATTAGCCTTACGAACACTCCCCCCTAACGCTCCAGCTCACGAGCATTTACAAATTATTGAAAAGTCTGGACTTCGCGGAGGAGAACTGGCCAACCAAATGCTGACGTTTGCCGGCCAAACTCAATTGAGTTTTCAGCCGATCCAACTTCAGCAATTCATAAAAGATAGCAAAACCTTTCTACGATCAATCGTGTCCAAACGGATTACCCTTACATTCAATGTGTCCGCCAACCTCCCGCCCATCCGGGGGGATCGTTCTCAACTCCGACAACTGCTTATGACTATTGTCACGAACGCAGCCGAAGCCATCGGAGACCAAGAGGGAACGATCCACATCAGTACCAGTGAGATGGATACAGCCACGCAAGACCTTAGACATTACCATATTATGGGTGATCTCCCTTGGGGACCATGTGTCGCGTGCACGATTCAGGATAGTGGGAGCGGAATAAAATCGGAATTGATCCCGAAAATTTTCGATCCTTTTTTTTCCACCAAATTCCCTGGCCGTGGGCTGGGATTAGCCGCACTGTTAGGCATTGTTCGTGGACATGGCGCGGCGATTGCCGTGCACAGCCGCATCGGACAGGGCACCGAATTTCTCTTCCTATTTCCGACCACCAAAAAACCTTTGCCGCAGACCAGTCCTTCCCTGACCCTACCCAAAGAACTATTGAACGACTCCATCCCCTCCAAAGTGCTAGTGGTCGATGACGAGGAAGAGGTCCGAACGGCATGCTCCCTCATCCTGAAAGAAATTGGATTCGATACCTTAGTGGCGCAGGATGGAAAAGCAGGGGCAAAGATATTCGAACGTTATCAGGACGAGATTGCCCTCGTATTCCTCGACCTCACGATGCCGCAATTGGATGGAGGGAAATTAGCCGAGAAAATTCGAGAGAGAGCCCCACATGTCCCCATTCTCGTGTCTAGCGGATACCCCGAAGAAGACGTCATGAAACATTTTGCACAATCCGGCATCAACGCCTTTATCCCAAAACCGTTTCAAGTCGAAATCCTCATTGCCAAAATCCAAGAACTGGTAGGAGAAAAAGTGAAAAGGGAGAAGTGAAACGCAGAAATACACAGCTATCGTATATTCTACTTTTTCCTTTTCCCATTTCACTTTTCCCGTTGATACCGATACCCTCCACTCAAATGCCGCTCAAGGGTTGACGACAACCCTAAATGATTGCGATACAGGGTGGACGTGACAATGGATCCGTTGCCAGGATCCAATTCTCCTGCCCGTTGAAAGTATTGCGTGGCCTCTTGATGACAATCTAATTGATGCAGGGCCAGTGCCGCATTAAAATGAGCTTCAACCAACATGGGGTTCACGCGTATTGCAGCTTGGAACAACTGAAGAGCGGCTTCCCATTCGCCAACATGGTACTGATCGATTCCCTTCAAATTGAGCGCCGCCGCTTCCGGCTCGGCCATAGGCAAAATGGCCAACGGCACCGACTGGGGGAAACATCCGCTCAACATCAGCACGCACCCAACCGTGACAAGTTGAAACCACCTATGTATTTTCCTTGGCAAAGCTAGTCTCTCCATGATCGATATTTCCTCTTAATCATTTGCCTCATGACCCCATCCTCGGAATCACCCACCCACACTATCAACCATGATGTCCTCATCATCGGCGGCGGTTCAGCTGGCTATGCCGCAGCCCGCACGGCCGAATCGGAAGGCGCCAATGTCGGCATCATTGATCACGGACCTCTGGGTGGCCTTTGTATTTTACGCGGTTGCATGCCCACGAAAGCCATGCTCCGTTCGTCCGATATTGCTGCCCTGATCCGTCGCGCACCCGAGTTTGGCATAGGCTCAACGAATGTTGTGGCCAACCTCAGTGCCATTATTGATCGAAAAAATCGCTTAATCAAGGAATTCACTGACTATCGAATTCAGGCCTTGCAGCATCCACGATTTACGCTTTATCAAGAAAAGGCCCACTTTCTCTCACCAACGTTGATACAGGCCGGGCCACACCACCTATCGGCAAAGGCTTTCATTGTTGCCACGGGATCGGTGGTCTCCCGTCTTCCCATTCCTGGGCTGGAAAAAGTCGGCTATCTCACCAGCGATGATGCCCTGGAACTTCGTACCGCTCCAGAATCCATGATTGTCTTGGGTGGCGGGGCTGTGGCCCTGGAACTCGCTCAGTTTTTTTCACGCATTGGGGTCAAGGTGAGCTTGATTCAACGAAGCGAACAAATCATGTCGCAAGCCGACAAAGACCTAACCCTGCCGGTTGAAGCCAAACTTCAAGAAGAAGGCATGACGATCTATACCAATACCGCTATTGAACGGGTGACTCGATCGTCGGTTGGACAAAAGACCGTTCATTTCTTGCATCACGGCCAACCAAAAGAAGTCACTGCCGCCACAATCCTGCAAGCGCTGGGACGGCGCCCCAATATCGATGGCTTAGATTTAGAAATGGCTCAAGTGGATATCAAGAATAGAACCATTG
>Ga0224496_10000675_pt1 | contig 23230 bp, 23 predicted proteins | sample SF_Jul11_sed_USG_2_FD_168127 | JGI IMG/M metagenome (GOLD analysis project Ga0224496, IMG submission 168127) | Sediment microbial communities from San Francisco Bay, California, United States - SF_Jul11_sed_USGS_8_1 | ecosystem: Environmental > Aquatic > Marine > Sediment | place: USA...
TTTTGCGCACATAGGGTGGGACCAAGGCCGACCGAAAGGTGACGGGCTCCCCTTGGCGGCTGCGAACTTTGGGCACCTGCACCGTCACCGGGCCGATCCCCGTCTGAATCTCTCGGGCCGGCTGATAGCCGTTGCGAACGACCACGGCTCGGCCCTGGGCATCCTGCTGGTCAGCATACGTGGCCAAGAGCTCGGCCACTTCCGTGTCTAAGGCATGCGCAATCAGCTTCCTGGCTCCCGCCCGCATCAATGCCGTCAACGCATCGCTCCTGCCTCGATCTTTTTGTTCCGTTTTGGTACGCTGGCTCATCGTGGCGTCTCTCCTTTGTGGTTGAAGGTGGGTGTTTAGCCACAACCATTTCAACCCGAGACGCCGCGTCTTTTCAACTCACCCCAAACACTACTTTCGAATATAACTCCCTCTTTTATGGTCGCTTGGTAAACATCCAGAACTGAAAAAGATAGGCTGCCGCCATAAACGGGTCACCGTTTTGTCAGCCTAAGGAATGAAGGTCTTTTTCTCTACCGCTGCAAGAAGTTCAGGACGCGCTTTAACAATTATGCCCTGGACTACTGGCTACCCAATAAAAAAAAGAAAAAACGATTCCGCCACAGCAAGCAGCGGAACCTCATTGGTTTGTCTGTAATATTCTTTTCTTCCACGAAGCCACCCCTCGAAGGGGGCTAACTTAAGCCCTTACATGGCGAGACAATCCCGGTCGATTACTACACGTCCTTGGTATGCCACGGTCTTCAAAAGGAGTGCGACGCGATTTATTCCATTAATTTCTTGCTCAAAAATTGCTTCAAAGCCACTGAATGGGCCTTTGGCAATGAGCACAGCCTGCCCTGGCTTGAGATGGGAGGAAGGCGAGAGAACGACCAAGCCGTTGTCCTCCCTGGCCCTGATAGAGTGAATGATTTCCTCGGCTACCAAAGCTGGAGCCGCCCCAAACTTCACCACTCTTAAAACTCCATGAGCATAGGTGACTTTCCGAAATTCAGTTGACATATCTACTCGGACAAAAAGATATCCGGGGAATAATGGTCCTTTTCCCTCCGCTTGAATTTTCCATTGATTTGTCTTGATTTGCTTAATATATGGACAAAATGTCTCTACGCCCAAATGCTGTAAATTCATTTCAGCCGTAGCTTCTTGTCTAGTTTTGGCCTGAACCAAATACCAAAATAAGTTCATTTTTCGTATTTCATTTCTTTTTTCCATAATTCACAACAATTTTATTTTTTGTCATGAAATGACTAGTCACGCAGGTGCTTTCGAGGAACCTTGAGTACCAGGTGGTACAGGTCTCCCCCGGCGATTGAATCGAAGCTCATATTCGTGGAGATGCAAACTGAGAAGCCCCAATTATTTCATGGAGCTAGAGCCTAAATGACTGACTTTATGGGCTGAATTTGGCAAAAGATACTACTTAATTATGGGATTACCCTCCCTGCTCAAAGTAGCTTTATCGGCCAAAGAATCGGAAAAATTAGTACTAATTTCAGTGGAAAATTCTTGATAGAACCAGGGGAGGAGCACTACCCTCCTAAGCAGTTCATCACCGCCAACCCTAACGGAGGCGAGTGGGCCTTTAAAAAAAATTGTTCGTTATCTTTGTCATTTCGAAAAACTTTCAAACAAAAAAAAGAGTTAAAAACCAAAACAATGGGGAATGGAGTGCGCGCGAAACAAATACGAGAGCAGAGTATATTTCAACTGATCAACTTGTCCCTAAACGAACATTTCGATAATGATCATAAGAAGAGAAATAATGCAGTGCCCCATCAGGTGACTCTGGGGCAGTTATAGTAGGAGGAGATTTCTTTGACCTCAAAGGCAGAAAAAACCATTTTCCAGATATAAGTTGTTGCGTGCATACATCTTGAAAATTCAAAAAAGAGCCTGGGCAGAAATCGCTATGGTATTTGCATAGTATTTAAACCGGGTCTCGGTTGAAGATCTTTTCTCAAGATAATAATTTAAACCAAAACCGAGCCATTGAACCGTTTGATAGTTCAACCCCACACTCCCTAGTAATCGATTATCCGTTCTTCCTCTTGCAAATTTAGTATTAAAGTACTGCCCTCTCCCAATCAATTGAAGGCGATCCGTAACTCGATGACTCCCTTGCAAGGAAAATCCTGTTTGAACAAAAGTCGAGGTATTAAAAACGGCTGACTGCCGAATTTGTCGAAACGCTCTGAAACTTACACTCTGTCGATTTGTTGGCTTCCAATCAAGCCTTCCATTTAATGTAAAACGTTTCTGTTGTTTTCCTCCGAGGTTTAGCCCATCGTTTATCAGTTGATTACCTTCGTCCAGAGGAGCAGGGGGGATAGGAGCAGGGTCAAGAGCCACTATAGGAGCACGATCAAAATTTAAAATTGAGTACCCTGCTTGCACCTCTCCCGATAGCTGTCGGGATGGCGCTAGTTCTAACCCTGCAAAAACTCCGTATACAAAACTATCTAGTTGTTTATTTTCATCATAAGTATTATTGCCAATATTTGTGCCTAATAATGCAGAAATTCCTGGAGTCACATCTAAAAATCCCGTTAAATCCGCCCTACCACTTTTCCTATCGCGACGAGCGTCTTGCCCATTGTTTTTATAATGCATCCGTGTATATTGCGTGCGGATTCGAATACTCCCACGAGGGCCACGCAATCTAGCCTGCCCCAGAAAGTTTGTGGCACGCCACTCAGTAATGTCCCTGCTCTGAATATCAAAATCTGTCCCTCTTTGGTCAAACCCTTCCACATGACCTCCCTGGAGATCGATTCTTAGCCCGCCTGGAAAATTGAAATTCACTTGGCCGAGGCCCTCTTGAGTAAAGGCATTGTTTCGAGTAAATTTTCCGTAGAGAAATTGAGCAGCTCGGTAATCAAGAAGAAACGAGTGCTTCCCTCCAAAGGGCAAATACGCTTGGATTCCAGGGGCTACCGTAGTAAGAAAATCACTTTGCCTTTGCTTGTTAGTTCTAAAAACATTGTCTGTAAATACTTCAGCCACTCCCAAAAACGGATGGATCTGCACCCAACCAACTTTCAGGCCGTCCCCGGGAAGAAATTCGCGGAAAATAGGCTTGCGAAGGGGATTATGGGAACCGGAAAAAGAGAAGTTGCCAGTGTCCTGGAAGGATTGAGTCCATCCTTTTATCGGAACAACCATCTCACAACAAACAAGAAATATGAGGACCAAACCTTGGCTTCTCTTCAATTGAATTCCTTTTGTAATACACGAAGAAATGTTCACAGTATTCTCCCCGGAAATTTGAAAATTAAATCCGGACTACAACAATGAATTCCTGTCATACTCCGTCAGGAAAAAACTTTATTCTTGCGAATATGAATATTTGGATAGAAACTCCAATACCGTAATAAACAGCAAGTCTAAGACAATGAAAATTTTAAGGCCTATATTTGGGATTGAATTTCAGGAGATTCACACTCGAATTTTACTAGAGAAATAGCTCTAGCACACGTCACCGCAAATTCGTTTTCATTGTCACTCAAGTTTTTTGCTTATTGTTCAACAAGAGGCCCTAAGAGGCTATACAAAAATACGACGAGCTTGCGAAATACATGCTAGAAAAGCCAGGTGAAACAATGGACGGCTGTTTTTACAGAAAACGCAATTTGTTTAAATAAACTCGCAAGCAATGAGCTTTTAATGGTTGTTTCCAAATGATAGGAGCTTAAAACAAAAAAAAGAGTTTGCAGTTCTGGGGGGGGCAATGAAACAGCTTTGATTTGAAAAATAATACAACCCTGTCCATTATATTGATAATAAGAATTCTCAGTTAGGGCCAACTTAGAATTTTTTCCACCTGCTTCAATTAGAAACGGGGAGAAGGGCCGTAATCAGTAATAATTAACTACGGATTATGCCATCTGGCTCCATCCGCAGACTGATCTCCGCCTTGATGGGTAATCTTCACCGTGTCCCCGTTCTTCACGAGAGCATCCAATGTAGAAATCTTCTGATTAATGGTGAACATGAGTTCCTGCGATTGCAGAAAGGGCATAATTTCTCGAAAATGCTCTTGATACGTTTCCAACAATTGCCGAAGCGAAACCGATTGCTCTAAAGAAATTTCCAATTCAGGATCTTCCACCGCTTCTCTCAGAGCATGTCCAAACATGAGCACTTTTACCATCGGTCTCCCCTCATAGCTTCACACCATACCCTGACTGCTTTATATTTCACGGACATCTCTCAATCATAAGGAAGAAGCGTGAAGAGCGGCAAGAGATGGACAGGGGAGTATGCGTCTACTCAATTTTAGGCGGAAAGATCCGCAACACGGGATTCTTCTGGACCCTCCTGAGAATCAAAGGGAAGCTCCAATGAGAACGATTCAGAAGCACCTAACTCTTTCAGCTCTTTCAACGGTGGAAGGTCTCGAAGATCACGCAATCCAAAGCGTTGTAGAAATTGCTTGCCGGTTCCATACAAAATTGGCCGCCCCGGGACTTCTTGCCGCCCCACGATTCGAATCAATTTTTGATCCAACAGGGTGCGCAAGACACCGGATGTTTCCACGCCACGAATTTTTTCAATCTCCCCACGCGTAATCGGTTGTTTATAGCTAATAATCGCCAACGACTCTAAAGCTGAGCGTGAAAGTTTCATAGCGGTTTTGGCTTTAGAAAGCTGTTTGATAGCCCCGCTTTGTTCAGGCCGAGTCGCCATCACGAACCCACCGGCCACTTCCGTAATTTGCAAGCCTCGGCCGATCTGGTCATATTCGGCTTGAAGGGTTTGCATAGTTGTCTTGAGGGTGGCCTTGGGAACCCCCTCAAGCACTGACGCCAACTTTTCCATCGTAAGCGGATCATGGGAAACAAACAGCAAGGCTTCAAAGGTTGCCTTGATATCATCCAGATCCCAATGCATCTCCGGGGTAGGCTCATCGGCTATCGCATGCTCACCGGAACCGTTCCCAATGACCTCAACCGAATCCTGGTTTTCAGGCGATCCCACTTCGACCACCTCTGGGGAGATATGTCCATTCGTTAGGGTATCGATCATCATCATTCCTCCATCTGTGGACTCAGCCAACAGGACAGGCCGCCCTTGTTACAAATCCTCCGGTAGAAGGGGACCAGGAGTATGGCCTTCAACCGCAGGCACAAATCTCCTGGTCACATGAATCGGGCCAAACCATTCTCCTTGAAATAACCGAACCAAATTCATCCGCACAAGTTCCAACAATCCTAAAAACGTCACAATAATTAACGGGCGGGACCAATGTTGCTCAAACAGATCCTCAAAAGGGATCGTGGCTTCCGTTTCTAATCGTTCCATCACCACTTGAATGCGTTCTTCAACCGTCCAGCTTTCTCTTGAGACCTCGACATAGGAATTTGAAGGGGCTCGATCCAGCACACCCTGTAACGCGCTTAGCAGGTCAAATATCTGTAAATCTTCTGTCCATACCTCGTCTTCTTCCTCAGTTTTTTGGGGAACTGGAAGCGGCTCACGGATAAAGGAATCCTGCCAGAGACGCTCTCGGGCCACTAAGCTTCCCGCCGCGTCTTTAAAACGCTCGTACTCGATAAGTTGGCGAACTAATTCGCTCCGCGGATCGATGACTTCTTCATCTTCAGCCTCAATGTTCTCCTCTTTAGGGAGCAACGTCCGAGATTTAATGTACAGAAGCGTGGCAGCCATCACCAAAAACTCCCCAGCCATGGAGAGATTCAGCGTCTTCATGATGGAGAGATATTCCAAATATTGCCGGGCGATCAAGGCAATCGGAATATCGTAGATATTGATCTTTTGTTTTCGAATCAGGTGAAGCAGGAGATCCATGGGCCCGGTAAAGGCTTCAAGCTTAACCTCATAGGCCTGATCGTCATCAAGATCGGAAAGATCGGAGAAATCAAGGGAAGGGGCAGAATCCAATCACAAGCCTTTCTGCAAAAACCAAGGAAGGGGAATATGAAATTGGTATACCATCTTTTGTGGGAAGCTGCAATACTCTATCAAAATATAGTGGTTTATGCTGAATGACCGGCAGTACGCCTCTTGGATATCCACAGGTAGAAACCCACCAAAATGACCAGCCCACCGAAGACCAACCATTGGGATTGCTGATTGAGCCTTCGCCCGGAAATGGGGACGTCAACTGAAATATTGCTCCCCGTAAATTCGGGTTGGACGGCAAACTCAGCCTCCGAGAAATCATGCTCACCTAAAAAGCGGGAATTGGAAAAATCAACAACGCTTTCGAATCGCCCCTGTCGAAAGGACACGCGTTCTTTAAACTCGGAAAATCGAAAATAGATCTCCTGCTTGGTCTTCACCCCTGAAAAATCGAGAGGTCCATGAAAAACTGAGCCCGAAAACCCCGTACCACTCAAAAAATTTGCCTGTGAAAAATTGGCAGTCTGCTGAAATTCCACCTCCAGAAATTCCGCCACACCCTTGAACTGCACCTCGGCAAACGTCACGGGCGCTCGAAAAACGGCTTTATGAAATCGGGAATGTGTCCCAAAAATCGTATGAGAAAAATCTGCGGCTTGCTCAAAGTGTGCCCCAATAAAAAACCCCTCATACTCCACCTGAACGTTCGAAAAAACTAACGGCTTGGCAAAAATTACTTTTGAGAAATCTACAGATTGCAAAAAAGTGCTTCCAGAAATCTTGACCTCTCCTAATATGATCAGGACCTCGTCAACTAAATTGGTTGCCAGGACTTTTTCAAACTGGCTATCACGAATAGTGATCGCACCGGAGATGACTCGAACCTTTTTTAACCCTTTTTGGGAAAGGCGCTCTTGAATATCGCTAGGTAGATGAGGAATTTCTGCAACAGGTCGTAATGGCAACTGATCCAACATCACATTGTCCACCACAAGTGCGCCTTGGATATCAAGATTCTTCCCGGCTTTCAGAGCTTCAAGAACATCTGCCCCCTTGACAGCCCATTCGCGCTGATCTGCAGAAAAGCAGAGACCATCAAGATGAACCCAAAGGGTATCGAGGCGATCAGCGGGAGACTCAAGCAGACGACAAGCCCAGGACTTCTGGGTCAATCCGCTTATGAGAAACAGGACCACCACACAAAGCCACAACGGGCCTTTCAATCCTTCGCGCATAGGGAACCTTTACGGTCAAAGACCAAGAATTAGCCTATGGCATGACCAGCCAGAAAGAGACCACGTAATTATGCAGGAGGGCTGGCTTCAGGAGAAGGAGACGCTTTCCCCTCGGCAGCTTTGGCCGCAGAAGGCTCAGGGGATTTTGGCGTGTCCCCAACAGGAGCTTTGGAAGCTTCGGTTGCAGATGATGCGGGGGTGGCGGCTTCAGGGGGTTGGGAAATATCTTTGAAGGCTAGGTAAAAATCTTGGTGATCATAATTGGATTGCGCCATAACTTGGTCGACTTCTTGAAGGGTTTTTGGAGGAGGGACGACCACTTTGTCCCCTTCTTGCCAATTGGCTGGCGTCGCGCAGGCAAAACGTTGTGTGGTCTGCAAGGCCGTCACTAACCGAAGGATTTCGTCGACATTTCTCCCAGCATTCAAAGGATAGTACACCAACGCTCGAACCACACGTTTGGGATCAATAATAAAGACCGCACGCACGGTCGCCGTAGAACTGGCATTGGGATGAATCATCCCATACAGCTTAGCGATCTTCATATCGGCATCCGCAATCATCGGAAACGGAATACTCACATGCATCTTTTCTTGAATATTTCGTACCCAAGCCAAGTGTGAATGAATGCTATCCACGCTGAGTCCGATGAGCTTCACCTTCCGCTGGCAAAAAAGATCATGTTGACGGGCAAACGCGATCAATTCCGTCGTACAAACGGGAGTAAAGTCGGCTGGGTGTGAAAACAGCACCACCCAGTCCTGCTCTTGCCATTTGCTAAAATTGAAATCCGTGTGTTGGGTAGTTACGGCTGAAAAGTCCGGCGCAGGATCTCCAATGCGAGGCAGTCCGTATTCTTCCGACATGCAATCTCCTTCAATTCAGTAGCACAATAACGTTTGGCTTCCGCTTTCCTTGTAGCAGGAAGTCCCATGACCCGACAAGAACACCAATACGATGATCAATGGCGTCATTGACAGTGGGCAGGAGCTAACAGAAACCCCTCTCTAGGATCTTGACTAATGAGTATCTTTACCAGGAACGCGGGATTTCATCTTCATCATCTCCGGTATTCCTTTCGGGCTCTCGAATAAACTTTCCAGGCCCCAGCTCCTCCGATAAATCTTCCGTTAAATCTAAGTCTTCATCAGCCTCATCGGCCAAATCTTCGGCAAAGTCATCATCCGCAAAATCATCGTCAAGATCATCCACATCTAAACCATCAGAATCATCCGCAAGATCAGATGTTAAAGCCTCAAGGGTAATATCTCCCTCACTCTCCACGACAACGTCTAATTCTGCATCAATGTCATCGGGCAACAGGGGCTCCGTCCCTTCAATGATTGCTTTAGAAGCAGGCGCCTTCCTGCCCTGAGGACTATCAAGAACGGTTACAGCCAACGACGCAGATTTTGCGGCTTCTTTTTTGGTGGCCTTTTTCCCAACAACCGTCTTGTCAGGTGACAGGCCTTTTTTCACCGTGCTCACCGGCTTTTTGCCTTTGGCGGCCTTTGTTGTCTTGGGGGCTTTCACGGCCTTATTTGCTTGTGAACTTTTGGCTTTCCCTATGGAGCCCACACTCCGACTCTTGGTGGTGGCCTTCGTTGCCTTTTCCACGGCTTTCGTCTTTTTTGCTGGCTTGCCCTTCGTGGCACTCACTTTTGCTTTGCTCGTCTTCGTACCTTTTGTCACGGTCTTTGCTTTCCCTTTCGCCGCCTTTTTTGGCGTTATTTTTGGTCGTACAGAAGCTTTTTTAGTCGCTCCCTTTTTCTTTAGTTTGGCTTTGGCAGCAACCTTCGCGTTCTTCGGTTTGGCCTTGGCCGTACCCTTTTTGGATACGACTTTTTTCGCTTTCACGGATTTCTTCGACACTGCTTTAGACTTCGTCGCCAACTTCTTCTTGGACTTGGGTCGGGGCTTGGCCTTTGACTTGGGCATAGCCTTAGCAGCCATGTGTCATCCTCCTGATAGAATGATCGACAACCGACCCGCCTGAAACGGATCGCCTCCTGAATGGACCCCCATCTACCATGGAGAGGGCCTTGCAATCAACAAAAGATTTAAAGAAAGAACAATATGGAATGTAAGGTAAACTTCCGACCATACCCCATCCCTGCTAAAATACCGTCGCTCATGGAAATTATTACCACGCATCTGGAAGCCGACTTTGATGGAATCGCAGCCATGGTGGCGGCTAGCAAACTCTATCCCGAAGCCCATTTGGTGTTACCGGGCGGAGCCCAATCTCGGGAGCGAGCCTATCTAGCTCATCATCCGATTCCGTTGACTCCAGTTGCCAATCTTCCCCTATCAGACATTTCACGAGTCATTCTGGTTGATGCCGACCACCAAGACCGATTGGGGAATCTAGAAAAAGTCATTCAAAATCAAGCTGTTTCGATCCATATTTGGGATCATCACCCTTCGGAGCCAGGCAACCCGTTAGCCAAACGCGCGGAACTCCTCAAGCTAGAACCGGTAGGCGCCACGATTACCTTATTAGTCGAAGCGCTTCAACAACAATCCCAAACATGGTCACCAGAAGAAGCCACCCTCTTTGCCATTGCCCTCTATGAAGAAACCGGCCACTTCACCTATTTACAGACGACGCCTCGAGACCTGCAAGTCGGTGCGCGATTACTTGAAACAGGGGCAAATCTCACAGTCGTGACGGATGTCCTTCAACGCAAATGGACCGACCCGCAAGCCGCGCTCTTCAATGCACTGTTGCAAGCCACGCAACTCCTAACTTTGGGAAGACGCCGCGTTGCTCTGGCGACAGGAGCCTGGCCGGAGTATGTGGCCGATCTCGCGCCCGTCACCCAACAACTGGGTCAGATCTACAACGCGGATGCCGTCCTCACTGCTGTGGCCATGGAGGGGAAAATCCAATTAGTCGGACGGAGTCGGCACGCCGACATGAATATGAACCACATCGCCCAAGCGTTTGGAGGGTCGGGACACACGATGGCGGCAGCCGCCAGCATCAAAGGACTGACCCTGGCCGAGGTGGATCAACGATTGCACCAATTGCTTCATGAGCAGGCCAAAACCTGGCTCCCCATTCGCCGTCTCATGACCGCCCCGGTTCGAACAGTGGAACAAGGCGCGACAATTAAAGAGACAGAAAGGCTCATGACCCAATATGAGGTGAATGCCCTGCCAGTAGTGGATGCTCAGGAAAAATTCATCGGCCTGGTCACGCGTGAGGCCATTCAAAAAGGTCTCTATCACAAATTAGCGAGCCAACCGGTCGACCACATCATGCTGCGGGACATTTTCTTAGCAAACCCCGATACCCCATTTGAAGACGTTCAACTGCAAATGGTGGAACGCAATCAGCGGATTGTCCCCATTCTCGACGGGGAAACCGTCATCGGCATTTTCAGCCGAACCGATCTGTTGCGCGTGCTCCACCAGGAGCCAGGGCAGGGAACAACACCGGAACGGCCATCAGAGGTGGCTCCCACCATCCCCACTCCCTCTGCCTCAGTACCGTTGCATACGTGGAACGTCAACCACCTGCTCAAAACCCATCTGCCGCCTCCCCTCCTGTCTTTACTGGAAAATGTTGAGCAACTGGCGAACCGCCTGGACGTCTCGGTATTTCTGGTTGGTGGATTCGTTCGAGACCTGTTGCTAGGTATTGCCAACTTTGATCTGGATTTCGTGGTCGAAGGAGATGGCATACAATTCGGCAAAACCCTGGCCAAAGAATTATCCGCAGAATGGACCATCCACGAACGATTCGGGACGGTCTCAATCAAGCTACCGAAAGCACTGAACCTTCCACAGATGCATCATCTCGATGTGGCCACCGCCCGGACCGAATATTACGAATATCCCACGGCCCTACCCACCGTCGAACGGAGCTCGATGAAAAAAGACCTCTATCGGAGAGACTTCACCATTAACGCCTTGGCTATCCGCATCAATCGCACTCCTGGCGAACTCTTGGACTACTTCGGAGGACGGCGGGACCTCAAAGACAAGATCATCCGTGTACTCCACAGCTTAAGTGTTGTGGAAGACCCCACCCGCGTGTTTCGGGCCATCCGATTTGAGCAACGATTCGGATTCCGCATCAGCAAAGAAACCGAAGCATTCATCAAACAAGCCCAAACGATGGAGCTCTTTCAACGATTATCCGGATCACGATTGGGCAATGAACTCATCCATATGTTAGAGGAATCCGCGCCCCTCAAGGGTATTGGTCGGTTAGAAGAGTTCCGTCTCATGCCTTGCATCCATCCCAAATTGCACACTAAGCCACCGGTTCAAAGCCTGTTTGAGTCGGCAGAAAAGATCCTCACCTGGTTCACCGTTGAACATCCTGACACCCCAATGAAGCGATGGCTTGTATTCGGATTGGCTTGGTTCGAATTGTTGGGGAACGCCGAACTCGCGAAAACCTGGAAACGGCTGGGCTTCCCACAAGGACACATCAAAACCGCCGGAGATTATTTGACTGCACAATCAACCCTCATCCGAACGTTGAACAGAAAAAGCCTGGCCCCTTCTGAAGCCTTCACGCTGCTGTCGCGTTGGCCGATCGAACTGCTCTTGTTTCTCATGTCCAAAACCCAAATCAAATCATCCACCCACGTAGCCATGGAACGCATTCGCGAATACCTCACCACGTGGCAGCATACCTCGATTGCGATAACCGGCCACGATCTAGAAGACATGGGCCTTCCCAAAGGCCCGGCGTTCCGGCGTGTCTTAGATAAAATTTTCAACGCTAAAATGGACGGCATGGTGACCACAGAGGAAGACGAATACCGCCTGGCGAAAACACTCATCGAACAAGAGACGCGTTCAAACAAATCAACGCGCACATAAATCGGGATCGCGATTCTCCCTCTTTCATGACGCTCACGCCCTCCCAATCAACCCAACCCACTGGCGTCCGCTGGAGAATACTTTTTCTCCTGCTCCTCATCAGCATCGTCACCTACATCGACCGGGTGAACATTTCCGTCACCGCTCGCCACATGATGCCCTCATTAGGACTCACCGATGTCCAAATGGGATGGATCTTTTCAGCATTCGTCTTCGGGTATGCCCTCTTTCAAGTACCCGGCGGGTGGATGGGTGATCGATGGGGACCACGCCGGGTATTAACATTCGCCGTCATCTGGTGGTCCATTTTCACCGCACTCACCGCTATTGCGCCCACTCTCCCCCTGGTCCATTTTATTGGCATCATGGGTTCCCTCATGTTCGTGCGATTCCTGATCGGCATTGGGGAAGCGGCATCCCTGCCCAACTTCAATCGGTCAGTTGCAAACTGGCATCCCCCACACGAACGAGGTTTGAGTATCGGCATCACCATCGGCGGCATCGGTATTGGCTCTGCCCTCACGCCACCAATCACCGCGTGGATCATGGTGAACTATGGCTGGCAAACCGCCTTCTATGCCGCCGGACTGCTGGGCCTCGCCATTGCACTCTTATGGTATTGGTATGCCAGAGACTTTCCCCGTCAGCATCCTCACGTCAACAACGCCGAAGCCGCGATCATCGAAGGAAAATCTTTGGAGACCCAAATACCCCCTCTCCCCTCCAAGGGAGAGGGTCGGGGTGAGGGGGGAAAGCACCAACCAACTACCGTCCCCTGGAAAACCATCCTCACCACACCAACCGTCTGGTGGCTTGTCCTCAGTTACACCTGCCTGGGATACGTGGCCTACATCTACATGTCCTGGTTCTATCTGTATCTCGTGAATGTCAGAGGCTTCGCCATACTCCAAGGCGCGTTCTTCGCTTCGGCCCCGTTTGTCGCTATGACGATCTTTTGTCCGTTGGGCGGCTGGGTCACCGATCGGCTGGCTGAAAAATATGGCATCAATTGGGGACGAGCGAGTGTGGGCGGAACAGGAATGATTCTAGCAGCACTCTGTATCATCATCGGCGCCAACGTCGAAGCACCCTATGTGGCCATCGGCTTCTTATCGTTAGGCGCCGGGTGGCTCTACTTCACCGTCGGCCCGTTTTGGTCTTCCACGACCGATCTGTCAAAACCCTACGCCGGCACACTCTCCGGCCTTATGAACACCGGAGCCAATCTAGGCGGCACGCTCTCACCCACATTGACACCCTGGATCGCCGACTCGTACGGCTGGCCGCTCGCCCTCGGCCTAGCCGCCGTCATGGCATTTATAGGGAGCCTCTGTTGGCTCTTCATTAAGCCCGGTCTTGGCCTGAAACATGAATAAAGAAACCTCATCATGAGTGACTCTATTTCCCCCAGTTCATGGTAAACTTAATGGCTGTCTCTAAGCACAAAGAAAAATTTGATAACAGGATCGATGTGGCTCAACGAACCATCGACGGAAAGAACATCCATTTCACAGAGAAAGGAGGGATACCATGGGAGACAAAGGCGGGAAAAAGGATAAAGACAAAGCGCAAAAACAGAAAGCCGAGCAACAGAAAAAAAAGGACAAAAAGAAATAGCATAGGCGCTTTCTTCGAGGGAAGTGGTGGGCTTCGCCTAAGCGAAGCCCACATTACTTGGCCAATTCTATTTCATGATAGGGGAACATCAAAAAAAAGGGCCACTATGACCAAAGCAAAATTTGTCATCATAGGTTGGGGGGTGCTCACCATTCTAATGATTGCCACGCGTACATACGCGGTAGACGATCTGAGCGAGCAGCGCCAGCGAGCAAATTCCGACGATGGGCAAAGTAGGGAAGAAGTCTGCTTTCATGCAGATGCTCGGGCCCTCGTAATCCAAAATATTGAGCCCAACAAACTCCGAGTCGGGGGACGCGAGCTTCGAGTGAAGCGAAATCCTGTTGGCAAAGGATGTTTCGTTTACGATCCTCGCACCAAGTTCTTCGGTGTTGATCGAAATCTTGTTTGGTGGGTGCCCAAAGAAGGAAAGGCTTACCCTCTCAACAGCCCAAGCAAGATGGTTACGCCCAGCCTTAAGTGGCCTAGGGAAGAAGGAGTTGATTCGCCCTCACTTAGTGCGGTAGTCGCCTACGTTTTTGAGGGCAAGGCAATGACCGCTAGTGCTCCAAATCAGCCCCCTGCCCTGCCGAAAGGAAGTGCGTATACTGTCAAAGAATATAGAATATACCGGGCTGTCATAGACACTCCTATGTCTGCTTCCGAAGCACAGGCTTATCCAAATGCAGCCATTCAGTATGGTGTAACCGTGACGCAGGCGCGGAAAGCAACCGAGAAAGTGCAGGAGAGCCTTTCACGCAACGGCTGGTTCGGATCGCCAGCCACCGAGATACAACACGCGTCTGATTGGAAGGGAGAAAAACCCTAACAACCGAACAAGTCGTCCAAACAAATAACGAAAAAAGCAGCGAGCTTCTCAACCTATATAGTGTTGAACCGCCTACGATGATCTTTCTCATAGTCCGGATCAAACAGCTTTCGAACCCCTTGCCAGACGTAGCCCGAGTTAACCCTACAGAAGGTCAGACTGCTTTTATATTTTTCAATCATAATGTTTCAGGATTCTTTGAGACTGGTAAAATCATGGAATAGGTTGCAGGATGCAGCGCTATAGAATTCTTCATCGGACCTATTATAATTTTTCCGGTGCGGTGACGCTCGGGCCCCATTACTTGCGCCTTCGCCCGAGGGAAGATTATGACCTGCACATTGAATCTTCAACCCTCACAATCACACCGCCCGCAACCCTGCTGTGGCATCGTGATGTAGAGGGAAATTCAGTTGCCACAGCCACTTTCAATGTACCAGCCAACCAGCTGGCGATTGAGAGCGAAGTCATCATCCAACAATTCAATGAGACTCCACTGGACTTTCTCGTCGCCGACTACGCGGTCGCTTACCCATTTACGTATCAACCTGATGACCGGATCATGCTGTTACCCCATATGGCCTTCCCGGAAGAGAAGACGAAAACCCAATTGACCAAATGGATTGAAAGTTTCTGGCAACCAAAAGAGCCCATTCAAACGTATACCCTCCTGCAACGCCTGGCCTCCCACATCAACCAGACGCTGTCGTATAAAATACGGGAAGAACCTGGCGTACAAACTGTGGCACAAACACTGGAGTTCGGCTCTGGCTCCTGCCGTGACTTTGCGTTGCTCTTTATGGAAACGGCGCGGTGCTTAGGTCTTGCCTCGCGCTTTGTGAGCGGATATCTCCACGCCCCCCCATCAGCCACTGATTATGGCGCCACTCATGCCTGGGCCGAAGTATACTTACCAGGCGCAGGCTGGAAGGGGTTCGATCCCACGGTAGGCGCTATAGCCGGGCCTGATCATTTTGCGGTGGCCGTGGCTAGATTGCCCGAATCCGTACCGCCGGTAGAGGGAACCTTCGTCGGTCCTCCAGATTCGACACTTCATGTCGGTGTCTGGGTCACTGAATGTGAATGAACGAGCAACACCGGCACTTGTGAAATTCGATCGTGGCTCATTTATTTTTTTTGATCTAGAATGGTGTTAGAAATCCCTCAAATAATACCACAAAGCTGTACAAAGGCTGAGCATGTCCATTTGGGTTGATGCTGATGCCTGCCCTAAGGTGATTAAAGAAATTTTGTTTCGTGCGGCGGATCGGACCTCTGTGCAAGTCACGCTTGTCGCGAATCGACTGTTGTATACTCCGCCCTCGCCCTATATCTTCGCTATCCAAGTCGCCGACGGATTCGACGTAGCTGATTTTGAAATCGTCAAAAGAGTAGAAGTCGGTGACTTAGTGATTACGGCCGACATTCCTCTGGCCGCTGAGATCATTGCTAAGGGTGGGCATGCGCTTGATCCTCGGGGTGAAATGCATTCGGCTGATACGATTCAAGCCAAGCTGACAATGCGAGATTTCATGGAGACCCTTCGGGCCAGTGGTATCGAGACTGGTGGGCCATCTGCACTGAGCCAACGAGATCGGCAATTATTTGCCAAACACCTCGATCAGTATCTCACTTCTCTCCCCAAACAGCCGAATGAAGCAGAATAGAACCAGTTGAGCCTTTTGACTTTTTTGGTATAGACGACGTACAAGAGAGCGCAGCCATCAGAATTACTGACAAGGAGTGTGTATGAAATGTCCGTGTGAAAGTGGAAAGACGTTTAAGAAATGTTGTGAGCCGTTCATCACTGGGGCTAAAGAAGCGGAGACGGCGGAGCAACTCATGCGAGCCCGGTACACGGCCTATACACAAGTGGCCATGGATTTTATTGAGAAGACGCACGATCCCAAGACCAGAGATGAATCGGACATGGAGGCCAACCGCAAATGGGCTGAGTCCACGAAGTGGACTGGGTTAGAAATTCTTGAGACCAAACAAGGTGGGATCGATGATGAGGTTGGCACGGTCGCGTTCAAAGCCAAGTTTGCGACTGACGAGGGCATTCAAGATCACCAGGAGTTGAGTCTCTTTCGCAAGCAAGATGGGAAATGGTATTTCGTGGATGCGAGTGACCCCACAAAAAAGCCTGTGGTTCGCAGCGGCCCTAGAGTTGGCCGCAATGATCCCTGCCCATGCGGCAGCGGCAAGAAATATAAAAAATGCTGCGGCAACAAATGAAGCCCATGGTCACTCCCACGTGAATCGGAAGTCCCCCAAGCCCAAGAAGACCCTCTCTCAATACCAGTCATTCCTGCTAGCTTTTGGCAGGAATCTCTCCCACCAATGCTCAAGATGGATACGCGCTACAAACTGCGGGTATGACAATTTCCGATGATGTGACTACACCCTCTCTTCCAATTCGCCTTCCCTAAAAACAATCATTTCTCTGCATTTTTTGACACAATTCCACATCCCTCATATCCTGAACATAGACTATGAGTTTCAAACGCGTGCTTTCCCTCTTGTCGATTCCGTTTCTGGCTTTAGGCCTGTGGACCTTTTGGTGGGAACCGAGCAGTCTCCACAATGAAACTCACGAATTAGCCATCCCCTCCTGGCCTGCAAGTTGTGAAGGCCTGAAAGTCGCGGTGCTCTCAGACCTGCATGTCGGCTCGCCTTTTAATCATCTCGATCATTTAAATAGAAGCATCGATCTGACACTCAAGGCCAAACCAGATCTCATCTTGTTGGCAGGAGACTACGTGGTTCATGAGGTCCCTGGGGGGCAGTTTGTCTCGCCTCAAGAATCTGCAACCCATCTCGCACGATTGATTGCGCCCCTAGGGGTATTTGCCGTTCTGGGTAATCATGATTGGTGGCATGACGGACCGGGCACCGCGGCTGCATTCCAACACGTAGGCATTCAGGTGCTAGAGGATGCCGCAATTCCAATCACGTCAGGGGCCTGTCATTTTTGGCTGGCGGGAATCAGCGATTTTATGGAAGGAGCGCATGATGTCCCCTTGGCACTTTCTCAGATCCCAGAGGATGGCTCCATTTTGGCCTTTACCCATAACCCTGACATTTTCCCCGAGGTACCTTCTCGTGTCGCCTTAACGGTCGCCGGACATACACATGGAGGACAAGTCTATCTTCCCTTCATCGGGCGACCGGTTGTGCCATCTCAATACGGCGAACGATTCGCCATCGGGCATATCGTTGAAGATGGACGCCATTTGTTTGTCACACCTGGCATTGGCACGAGCATTTTGCCCATTCGATTTCTTGTCCCACCCGAAGTCTCTGTCCTTATCCTCCATTCCGGCCATTCCATCTAGAGTACACATGCGATTTTTCAAAGGGGTGGTAGTTTCTGAACTCTTGGCTCTATGGGTCGATTTTTTCTACAAGCTTGGCGTGAAATTTTTCCCTAAAGGGTTTTTCATCGCGATCCCCCTTTACTTTATCTATCTTTGCGCGTTGCACGGAGTTTTCGGGTTATTCAAGGAGAAACGATTCCTGTGGCTGATTGGAATCGCCATTGGCGGAATGGCGGGTCTGTTACTGGAATGGTTTCTGGTGGGGAATTCTCCCTGGAACAATCCTACTGTGTTTCAATCGGGCCAATTTCTTTTCCATGGGGCCTATCCTATTCTGGGATATTTCCTTGCCCATATGGTTGTGCCAAAGACATTACGAAATCGTGTGTTCACCTATATGATAATTTCTTCCGGCATCACATCCATTGGTTTTTTCTTTGGCGATCCCAATCTTCGGAAGCTTTGGTTTTTGTTTCTCCCTCTCTTCGTGTTTGTCGGCTTGTATTACTTCATTTACCAACTGGGAACAGTACAATCTCCAGACTCAAAGGGAATACACATGGCGCGGCATATTTAAGCCCAACGGCTACGACCCATTATTCGCTTCGCCTTGCCAGAGCATCTCGTAGCCCAGCTCCATCGTGTCTGAGCACATGGTTGCCACGGCAGTAAAGGTCTTGTTGAAAACCTCGTCGGTGTGGGATCGTTCATGCTCTTCGAAGGACTTCCAATACGTCACAATCGCATAATGTTCATCAGCCGCCTGGGCATTATTAAGGGAACCTTTTTCTGAGACGAACCCGGAGAACCGGAACACCTGCCCAGCGATAAATCCGCCTTGGTCTCCTCCATACGTTTGCTTCACCACCATGCACATTTCGCCTACGGCTGTTTCCAACTGATCGAAGTTGATACCAGGTTTGAGCTTGACGGTATTCAAGAGCATTTTTGCCCCGAAGGGGATCGTAATAGGACTAAACATCGCAACCTCCTGATTGTGTCGTACGACCTAAATAAAAACGCTTCATCTGAATAATGAAGAAAATGACATCTCATAGATTACGTAATATAGCACTCACTCACCAGAAAATAGCCACCCCAACACCGGCTCTCTGGAAGCAGAGACCTTCGCATGAATAATCCCTCTTTGGTCGTGAACCGAAATGATGTGTTTTCGATAATGGTACGAACGATCTGTTCAACCTGGAAGTGGCTTGAACCCAAGAAACTCTTTTGAACGAGTGAAAAAGCAAGAAGAAGGTAATTGAGGAAAGAGAATTTTATAATAATTGAATCAACGTTTACACGTTAGACCTCGAATTTTCAGGCCTTCTCCTTTTCCAGTTTCTGAAATATTTTTTCTAATTTTTCTTGAAGGCTTTGGCCCGAAAACGGTTTGACTAAATAATCTGACACTCCCGCTTGTACTGCCTCCACAATATTTTCCATTTTTGCCTCAGCGGTGATCATGAGTACGGGAAGGGTTCGGAGAGCTGAATCAGCCCGAATGATTCGCAACAGCTCAAGCCCGCTCATAATGGGCATGTTCCAATCTAACAGCACCAACCCAAATCCTCCAGATTTCAGCTTTTCCAGAGCATCTTCTCCATTGAAGCCGTCATGGATATCTGTATACCCAATTTCTAGCAGAGCTCTTTTGACGATACTGCGCATACTCATCATATCGTCCACGACCAAAACTTTGAGGGAGAGGTTTAATTTGGGCATGCGCCGTCCCTGATTACAGCCATCTTATATGATAAGACCGCTTGTGCAAAGGGAAAGGGGAAATAGTTAACTTTCTTCAGATGCCATAGCCTGACCACCCACTTGCCACACAGACACTCTTCGTCTATCTATGGAGAACCCCTCTAGAATAGTCTCTGGATTCCGATACAGGTAGAATGAGGGGAACATTCTGCTTAGCCGGCTTGGCTAACATACTTTCAACCAAAAGAGCACTACCATTCTATCTGCTCTCTCTCAGAAAAAGGAGGAGCTATGTTTGTCAGTAACATTGAAGAGATTCCAGGAAAAACGATCACCACTTGTTATGGTATTGTGTCCGGCAGCACCGTCCGCGCCAAGCATGTAGGGCGTGATATTTTCGCCAGCATTAAAAATATTTTTGGGGGAGAACTGAAAGCCTATACCGAGTTGCTCGGTGAATCTCGCGATGAGGCTCTGGGCCGGATGAAATCTCAGGCACAACAATTAGGTGCCAATGCCATCGTGAATGTGCGCTTTTCCACCTCATCCGTCGCCGCAGGTGCGGCCGAAATTTACGTGTATGGCACGGCAGTGACCGTGGAGTAGGAATCATGGATAGCCTCATCATTTTTCTGGTCTTATTATCGTTGGGATATGTCTTCGGGAAATTAGCGGAAGGCCGGCATTACCGGTCCATTCATGCCAGAGAGGAAATGTTGGTTCGTCTTCCAGCCACCTCCTGTAAAAAACCCATGGAACACAGCATCCCCATTAGTCATGCCGAGCTGGTTCATGGCCATGTGGTGATTTCAGTGGATTACTTCAAACAAATGCTCGCCGGATTACGGAATATTTTTGGTGGCACCATTCAATCCTACGAAACCCTGCTGGATCGCGCCCGCCGCGAAGCCATTCTCCGTATGAAAGAACGGTGTCCCACCGCTAATCAAATCCTCAATCTCCGCATCGAAACCTCTTCAATTTCTAAAGGCGGGAGTGGTGACAGGATTGGGGCAGTTGAAGTGTTAGCCTATGGCACCGCCATCTATTTTCAGCAAGCCTCACCTTCACTTTCACATCCGTGAAGTATCAACCCTCCCTCCCCGAACACAACGATAACGTCTCGCATCAGCAACCGGTGCGCGAATTTTTTATGCTCATGGCTGGCGTGTTGGCTTTCGTCCTGATCGGCTATTGGGCTCTGGGCTTGGTTGTGGATGTTGCCGTCGATTATCTCTCCCCTGAACAAGAAGCCCAACTCCATAATACACTCGATATCGATTGGGATATGGGAGAAGAAACCAAGCCTGACGAACAAGCCAAGCTCCAAAGCCTGGTTGACTCGATAACACTCTGCCTCGCTCTCCCCTACCCGATTACCGTGAGCCTCGTACAATCCGACGCGGTAAACGCCATAGCCGTTCCCGGCGGGAAAATGGTGGTCTTCTCAGGTCTGTTAGATTCCGTGTCTTCCACCAACGGCCTCATGTTTGTCCTCGCCCATGAGTTGGGGCATTTTAAAAATCGCGATCACCTTCGATTAATGGGAAGAGGCATTGTCCTGAGTATTCTGGCCATGCTGGCCCTTGGAGGAGATTCGGGATTTTCCGATATCCTCGCCTCGACAATCAACTTACGCACAGCCAAATATTCCCAAACCCGAGAGAGCCAAGCAGACCGGACGGCCTTGCAGGCACTTCAGTGTCATTTCGGACATGTCGGTGGCGCCACCGAACTCTTTGAAAGCCTCAAATCCCGAGAAGAGGGATTGAGTTTCGAGATGCTCCACTATTTTTCCAGCCACCCAGAACTCCAACAACGCATCGACAACCTCCACCAACTAGCCAAGGAACTGGGCTTTTCCCAACAGAAAATCCAAGATTAACTCTGTAAAAACATCGACAGGTTTTTTGGTTTCTCCTCCTTGTCATAGCCAAAGAGCAGAAATTCCCTTCACTCTCATAGAAGTGGGTGCGTCATCCTGAGCGACGCAAAGGATCTCGGCCTAGACGCACCTCAAAGAGCAGGGCGAGAAGTGTCGCTGAGCCTGCCAGGAGCACAGTCGAAGAGGTTCAACAGGACAACGGAAAGCGTGAAATAACCCTTTCATAGGAATGGCCGTTGACAAATTTCTAAAAACCTTCGAAAATCCTCTGATCGACCGTATTCTGCTTTTTACAGTGGGGGAAGGTGAAAGAAACAGTCGCCATCTCTTGAAAGAACACACATCATGGGAAATTCCTACCAGGGTCGGCCCAAATTCCGGCGGCTTCAAAAGCCGGCAGTCGACAAACCTGTTGATCAGATTCTCAAAGAACTGCGCCCCAAACCTTCCTCCTCCAGCAACAGCACCTACCGGGAACAATCACTGAAGATTCACGGGCTCATCTGCGCCAAGTGCGCCAGAGAGTTCGACGTCAAGACGAGACATCTGCTCACGGTGCACCACAAAGACGGAAATCACCACAACAATCCCCCTGACGGATCGAACTGGGAAAACCTGTGCACCTATTGCCACGATGATGAACACAGCCGTGGAATCCTTGGTGATTATGTACGAAAAGCCAAAGAAGACAAGGCTTAGGGAATCTGGTTACAATCCTTCAATGGAACAGGAAACATAATTAAAGCTCAAATACATTTATTGGAAGGCAGATTATTCTATGCTGAGAAAAAAATCACTCATAGGGATGCATGGCATCTATGTGGTCGTTGAGGACTTGGGACCGGAACTGAAAGGGGTGGTGACCCGAAGTGCGTTACGGAAACGAGTGGAGTTGCAACTTCTGACTGCAGGAATTCGTCTAGTAAAGGAACTGGAAGCGGCAAAACTGCCCGGTGAACCCTATTTGTATCTCAATATGGCGGCACTTCCTTTGGGTCCAAAGCGTTTCGCCTGTCGGATCGACCTTGAAGTCCACCAACTGGTAGCCCTCGTGCACCACTCCGCCACCGGACATGCCAGTACCTGGGAACAAGGCGTGGTGACGACTGGCGGCGTCAAAACCATTTACGACAATGTCGACGAACTGGTCTTCGATTTTATTTGTGATTATCTCGCGATGAATCCCGATGGATAATTCGTAGACCCAATCATGATCATTCGGCCCGTCCTTCAGGGAAGCCTCTTTTTATTTCGTCGATGCTTCTTTCGCCTGCTTCCTCTCACCCTCTCCCCCAAAGCATGACCGGGACTCAAACCACACGTCCCTAATTGTGGCAGCTCACCGGTTTCCCATAATGAGGCTGTTGAACGCTTCGCGCCGATTCCATATAAATCGTCGTCGGAAGACCGGCATCATCAACGGGAGGGAATGGGCAAAAAAGTCCGTCCAGCAAGACCGCAGCGATTTTGACGCGCGGAGCGTACATTGAGTACGTGAGCACGGCAAAATCGCGAGAACGCCGCTGGCGGCTTTTTTCAACATTCCCATAATAATTCTGATGGAGATTTGACGTATGTGCGCCAATCATGAGAAAAAGACGTTTGTCTATATATCTAGCCTCAAAGGAGAACACTCATGGCAAAAGCGCGTGCCCGTCACATTTTAGTATCAACAGAAGAAGCTTGTAACACCTTGAAAACACAAATTGAAGGGGGTGGAGATTTTGCGGCTGTCGCCAAAGAACATTCCACCTGCCCCTCGGGCAAACAAGGTGGCGACTTAGGCGAGTTTGGTCCCGGGCAAATGGTGAAAGAATTTGATCAGGTCGTATTTAGTGGCGAACTGGGTAAAGTCCATGGACCTGTCAAAACACAGTTTGGCTACCATCTTCTTGAGATCACCAGTCGTACGCCGTA
>Ga0224496_10000676_pt1 | contig 23217 bp, 19 predicted proteins | sample SF_Jul11_sed_USG_2_FD_168127 | JGI IMG/M metagenome (GOLD analysis project Ga0224496, IMG submission 168127) | Sediment microbial communities from San Francisco Bay, California, United States - SF_Jul11_sed_USGS_8_1 | ecosystem: Environmental > Aquatic > Marine > Sediment | place: USA...
TCACTTCAAAACGGTGAGTGTTTTGAAGGTTTCTGGCGATCATGTTGCTAAAAGACCTCGCAGCAGAAGAGGTCAAACCGGTCGTTCCGAATTCTAAAACCAGAATACCGCTTTTTGACTCTTCGGGCTTCAGCAAAACACTCGATAAAACTTCATCTGGGGAACTCTGCGCTTTCACAATCCCATGGGCCCACAATATCAAAATCAGCCCAACGATCAGACTATGAAACACGTGATTTTTATTCCTCAACATAACCCTATGAATTAATATCTCTTTAAATATTTTATTGGAGACAATATCCAATCCGAAAGACTCTTTAGACCTATGTAATGCAGGAATCAGGCAATTTATTGATTTAGGCGGGAGACAGCTACATTAATTTTAAGGGGCTTATCTTTTTATTTAAAAAACCCCTTAAAATGGTGATGATTTATTTTCAATTCCCTAAGGCTCTATCCTCGCGGCTGGTTCATCAGACACCTTCTTTGCCGCCGGAGCCTTTTTATTAATTGGGGCTCTTTTAGGTCTAGCTGGCTTTTTAGTTTCAGTTTCCCCTTCTGTTGCTGGCTTGGCACCAGCCTTTGAAGCAACCTTATTCACAGAAGGAGAGGTTGAAACTTCCTTCTTCTTAGCCGACGGTTTTTTCGAAACCTTTTTCCCCTTCGGCTGGGACTCGGTCTTCTCCTCCTTGATGGGCTTTGTTTCTTTAATGGGAGCTTCCTCCTGAGTCGAAGTTTTGCTCTTGGGGGGGTTAGCTGTTTGCTGTTTGGGCTTACTAGCTCTTGTCTTTCTGGCTTCCTTTTTTGGCGCATCAGAGCCATCCGGTTGATTTCGGCTCTCTTGTTTCATCTCCATTTCTCCGCCAGACTCACTAGTAGCCTTTACGTCTTTAGTTTTAAACCAAAGGTACTTTGGATCGATCTGGATGGAATCTTTTTCCTCACCAATTCCCTTTACGCGGTTCTCAAAAGAACTGCTGATCTCTTCTAACTGCTCAACAGGCAGTTCTTTGACATTCTGAAAAAGACAACCGGGATGGATGGTTGCGTCCTGTTGAGCCACATATGGTTTTTTGGGTGGTCTGTTTTTTTTGTCTTGAGGTGCTACCGCCATTTTTGAGGCGATATTTTTCTCCCCTTGTTTGCGGTCCCTCTCACTTGGTTTACGTTCTTTATCTTCCTGCTTACGTTCCCTTACCTCTGACTTGACTTCTCTATCTTCCTGCTTACGTTCCCTTACCTCTGATTTGACTTCTCTATCTTCCTGCTTACGTTCCCTATCATCCGGTTTATTAGATTTCGGGGCTTCTTTCCTGCGAGAATGCTTTTTTTCAGGTTCTACCCTGGGTCGCTCTTTATAGGAACTATCCGCGTCTGTCATTTCAAACCCCTTATCCAGATAATAAGCCTTTATGTTTTTCGGCTCAAAAACAAACAACTGCGGATCAACCTTAAGCGACACCTGGATACCGAATTCCAATTCCAGGTCCGTAATCAACTGCCTCCTCTCATTTAAAAGATAGTTAGCCAAATCCAGAGGCAAATATCCTTCGGCCCTAGAAAGCTGACCCTTAACCGCCATTTCCCTGATCGTTCTTAAAATCAAGTTTGTCGCTGCTTGCAACGAAGGGATGCGCCCTTTACCATTACAAACGGGGCAGCTATTTTCAACCACACTTGAAATACCCATCGCAAGCCTTTGTCGGCTTATTTCCATTAACCCAAAGGTCGATATGTTTCCAAATTTAAGCTGAGCCTTGTCGCGCGCCATGCACTCGATTAGTTTTTCCTCGACTTTTTTCCTCGAAGAACCAGACTCCATATCTATAAAATCGATGACGATCAACCCACCCAAATTTCTGAGACGGAGTTGTCTGCCGACTTCTTCTGCCGCTTCCATGTTGGTCCTGACAGCTGTATCATCAATATTGGATTCCTGCCTTGATCTCCCTGAATTCACATCGATCGCGACCAATGCCTCCGTCCTTTCAATCACGATCGAACCACCTGATCTAAGCGGAACTTCACGATTGGTTAACTGCTCCACCTGTTTTTCGATATGATAGGTCGAAAAAAGACTTCGCTCATCCACAAACAGTTTTAAACTCTTTTGCTTGCGGGGCATGGACTTCTTTAAGAAAGCCAGTGCCTTCTGGTAGGCGTCCGGATTATCGACCCAGACTTCGCTAATATCTTCCGTGAAATAATCCCGCAAGGTGCGACTAACGACATCATCCTCTTCTTGAATCAATTCTGTTTTTCTTGCATTATCATATTTATTCTGGATATCTTCCCAGGTTTTTTTTACTTCTGAGTAATCCTTTTTTAGCTCTTGCAAGCTTCTTCCATACCCTGCCGTACGAATAATAATCGCGCTGTCCTCTGACTGAATACCCGATAAAAAACCTTTGAGCCGTTCTCTTTCTTCGATATCCTCAATTTTTTTAGAAACACCACTCTTACTACCGTAGGGCATAAACACCATAAACCGTCCGGGTAGCGAAATATTAGTCGTCAAAGACGCGCCCTTGTGATCAACAGCCTCCTTGGTGACCTGAACCATCAAACTCTGGCCTGGTCTCAAGCGTGACTGGATTGAGCCCCTTCTGCCGCCCTGTTGTGGAATAAGATCATAATTCAATTCGCTTAAAGGTAAAAACCCGTGTTTCTTTACGCCAAAGTCTACAAACGCAGCTTGAACGGAAGATTGGACCTGATCGACCACACTTCTGTAAATATTCCCTTTTAATTGTTCCTTGCTTTGATGCTCAATCAGCATCTCCTCTAAAACATTGTCTTCAACAATCGCTATCCTACTTTCCTCATCCGAAACATTGATGAGCATAATTTTATTTAACATTTAAACTCCGATTAACTTGTTTTTGTAGTCTTTTTTAAAACATGTCTCTTATTAAGAGAAATGGGTATGCCCATTATTTTGGATGCGGTTTATCCTTAGATAAATCAGTTTATCTGATAAATTGATCCAACGATGTTAAAAAAGAAATTTGATAAAAAATAGTCGGTAAGTTAAGAAGGAATCGATAAAAAATGGTGGGATTTTTAAAAAGTGGAATTGGTTTAAAACCTTTTCCTCTTTATATTTAAGTCTTTCGTTCATTTAAGCCAGTAACTTATCAACGACTTTTTCCGAGTCTTTTTGTTCTTTCTCGGCTAAATATTTCCGTTCTTTATTCCCCACAAGCCTTTTTTGCGGCTTCCTCAGGTGTTTTTACCATTAACACCTCTCCTGAATAGTTCCCCCCAAAAACCAAATACGAATCCTTACCGATCTGCTTAACCCTGGCTTCTCCTCCTGTTCCAAAAGAATCGCACTTATAATGCTTAATCCCTTTTTCATCTTCCCAAATAAACTCTATCGAATAAAGTTTTGATGGGATTAACAAAATTATAAAAGCATACAAAAACCATTGTTTTTTTATCTTCATGCTTTTAATAAGAATTCCTAATGACTTGATCGTAAGGCCGAATGGTTTAATGAAAAAAATGATTCATTCGTTCTTTTGGATATTATAATGCATATAATTAAAAATTAAAATACCTATCTTACAATAATTCGTTTTTTTAGTTATAAATCTCATTATTGAGTTAAAATTCGTACCTCGGTCTCGGTAATGTGCAATGTGTGCTCGAACTGAGCTGAAAGTTTGCCATCCTCAGTAACAGCGGTCCAACGATCATCGAGAATATTTACGCCTTTTTTGCCGAGGTTGATCATTGGTTCGATCGTAAAAAACATGCCAGGGGTAATCAGTCTTCCGGCACCCTTCTGCCCGAAATGAGGAACTTGTGGTTCCTGATGAAACCGTTGTCCGATTCCATGACCGACGAATTTTTCAACGACCGAACAATTCATCGAGTGCGCATATTTTTGTATAGCCGCTCCGATATCGCCAATATGACCATAGGGTTTGGTGGCTTCAATTCCGATTCGAAGGCACTCCTCAGCAACCCTGGTGATTTTGACTGCTTCATCCGAGCAGTTTCCAATCAGAAAAGTCTTGTTCGTATCACCAAAATAGCCATCCAGAATACAGGTCACATCGACATTCAGAATATCCCCTTCTTTGATGACAGTCTCATCGGGGATACCATGGCAGACAACCTCGTTTAGAGAAGTGCAGATAGATTTGGGATAGCCATTGTAATTTAAGGGCGCTGGAATTGCCCGGTTATCTAAAATAAACTCGTGGACCCACTGATCGATCTGATTGGTTGTGATGCCTTCGGTCAGTTTTTCCTCAACCATCTGCAAGGTGGCGCACGCCAAACCGCAGGTCGCCTCCATTCCCTTTATGAATTCCTCGCTACGAGCAATTTTCGGGTAAACTAAGTCGGGACGGTTTTTATATTGATGCATTTTTCTTTGATCTTCCTCCATATGACATCGCTTATACTTTTTTTCACTACCACACCAGCAGGATTCGTTTCTACCGGGAAATTCAAAAGATCCATTTGATGTTCTGTTTTCTTGTATTGTATTCATCATCCAGTCACAATATTCAAAATTTTGTTTTTAATAAAAATTACCTTTCTGACCTCTTTGCCATCAAGGTGTTTTTGTACTTTTTCTGTTTTTATGGCAATTTCAAAAGCGTCATCCTGCCCACAACCCACAGGAACTAAAATATTCTCTCTTAATTTACCGTTGATCTGCACGGGAATTTGAAATTGATCTTTCTCTAAATATTTTTCATCGTAATCAGGCCATTTTTTAAAAACCAGAGATTCTTTATTGCCAAGTTTCTGCCATAATTCCTCGGCAATATGGGGGGCAAAAGGGCTTAGGAGTAATAAAAAAACCTCAACGACCTTCCGGCTTAATGTAGCGCGACCTGAAAGCTCATTAATGAAGATCATCATCTGCGATATTGCCGTGTTAAACCGCATGTTTTCAATGTCCTCGGTTACCTTCTTGATTGTCTCATGCAATATCCGAATGATTTTCTGATCGACTTCATCTTCTTGGAAACGCTTTGAAAGCTCTCCATCCTCATTGATAACCAGTTTCCACACCTTCGTTAAAAAACGGTAGATGCCCTCTAGCCCTGTCATACTCCAGGGCTTCGATTTCTCAAGCGGTCCTAAAAACATCTCGAACATTCTCAGGGAATCCGCGCCATATTTTGAAACCACCTCATCAGGATTCACCACGTTTCCTAAGGATTTCGACATTTTTTGCCCGTTTTCACCCAGAATCATACCCTGATTGACCAGTTTTTGAAAAGGTTCCTTGGTATGAACGTAGCCAAGGTCATAAAGAACTTTGTGCCAAAAACGAGCGTACAATAGATGTAAAACGGCATGCTCGGCTCCCCCGACATAGACATCGACCGGCATCCAGTAACGCTCGACCTCCTTGGACCAAGGCTCCTTTTCATTTAAGGGGTCCAAGAACCGAAGATAATACCAGCATGAACCAGCCCATTGAGGCATGGTATTGGAATCTCTCGTAACCTTTTTACCGTCAATGGTTTGTTCTATCCAATCAGATATCGTCGCCAAGGGGCTTTCGCCTGTCCCTGAAGGCTGATAGGAGTCAACCTGAGGTAGTTCCAAGGGTAGCTCGACCTCTTTCATAGCGATTACACCGCCATCCTCATCAATATAGAGAGGGAAAGGTTCTCCCCAATAGCGCTGCCGGGAAAACAGCCAGTCTCTAAGTTTATAGTTGACTGTTTTCTCCCCAATCTTCTTTTCTTCAAGCCACTCCGTAATTTTAATTTGCGCGTCCTTAACTGCCAAACCGTCCAACATACCACTGTTGATCAGTTTACCATCCCCACACCAGGCCTCTTCTTTAATGTCTTTGCCATCGATCACCTGAATCTTGTTCAACCCGAATTTAGTCGCGAATTCAAAATCCCGCTGATCATGTCCTGGTACCGCCATAATCGCCCCGGTGCCATAAGATAAAAGCACATAATCCGCGATCCAGATCGGTATGGATTGTTCATTCACAGGATTGATCGCGTAGGCTCCGGTAAATAAACCTGTCTTTTCCTTGGAAAGCTCCATCCTTTCCAAATCCGATTTCATGGAACAGCCATAGATATAGGCATCGATCTCCTCCTTCCTGGCCGGATCAATCAGCTTCGGGACCAAGGAATGCTCTGGCGCCAAGACACAGTAGGTCGCGCCAAAAAGCGTATCGGGTCTCGTCGTGAAAATCTTAAAAGATAAATCTGTTTCCCTGACTTTAAAAATAACACTGGCACCGACCGATTTCCCGATCCAGTTTCTCTGCATTTCCTTAATCGATTCTGACCAGTCCAATTCGTCTAAATCAGCCAGAAGTCTCTCGGCGTACTCGGTGATTTTGAGCATCCATTGCCTCATAGGTCTTCTTTCAACGGGATGAGAACCCCTTTCGGATTTCCCGTCAATCACCTCTTCGTTGGAAAGCACCGTCTTTAACGCCGGACACCAGTTGACCAAAGCTTCATCCTGATAGGCCAATCCCTTGTGATAGAGCTGCAAAAAGATCCACTGGGTCCAACGGTAATATTTTACATCGGTGGTATTGATCTCTCGGTCCCAGTCATAAGAAAAACCCAGCGATTTTATTTGTCTCTTGAAATTAAGGATATTTTTTTTCGTGGTTACGGACGGATGGGTTCCCGTTTCAAGTGCATACTGCTCAGCGGGCAGTCCAAACGCGTCCCAGCCCATCGTATGAAGGACATTAAAGCCCCGCATTCTTTTATACCGGGATAAAATATCTGTTGCCGTATAACCTTCAGGATGGCCGACATGGAGTCCCTGTCCAGATGGATAAGGAAACATATCCAGTATATAAAGCTTTTCTTTCTTCAGGTCGATTTCCGCTTTAAAAACCTTGTTATCCTCCCAATACTTCTGCCATTTGGGTTCTATTTCATTCGGATTATATGCCATTATAAAAATTAAAAAAGATGAATAATGCTTTTCACAACAATAATCATTATTATTAATCCTTTTCAAAAAATCCGTCAAACCACCAATAAAATTTATTTCAGAAGCTTACTAAAATCTGTCTATATAAAATCGAAGGGAAGATTTTCAGTGACCGCCGGAGGGAAGACTTTCATAGATCGAAATATAACCAGCGTATAGATCTGAATTGAGATTTTTTTCCTTCAGATCGCTTTTGACCTGACATGATGGTTCATGGATATGGCAACAGTTCCTTAACTTACATTGGCTATTATAATCTCTGATTCCAGGATAATACTTTCTCAGATTTTCCCTTTTTAGGTTCCAAAAACCAAATTCTCTGATTCCTGGAGTGTCGATGATAAACCCTTTTTCTCCAACGGGATACATCATACTGGACGTGGTGGTGTGTAAGCCTTTGCTGGTCTTGGGATTTATCTTACCGGTTTCAAGTTGGAACTCAGGATAAAGGAGATTGACCAACGTGGATTTGCCCACGCCGGAATGACCGCTTAACACACAGATGCGTGAAGCGATAAGATCCTTGATCTCAAGGCATGTTTTCGGTTGTTTGACCGAGGTAAGTTGGATAGAAATATCTATTCCTTCAAAAGGCCTTAACAACTCCCTAATCTCTTTTATGCCCAACAAGTCCGTCTTGGTCATCACCAAAACCGGAATGATATTTCCTATATAGGCCGCCACGATAAGCCTAAAAATCAGGTTGTGCCTAAAGGCCGGTTGTTTAACTGAAGACACCATCAACAAAAGATCGACGTTCGCCGCTATGATCTGTTCGGTATCGATACCCACACGATTTCTCGATAAAAAACTTCTCCTGGGAAGCAAACCCGTTATCAAACCCTGAGTATTTTTCTCCGATAAGAGATACCTAACTCGATCTCCCACCGCGACCTGATTATCAAATCGGCTTTCCTTAAAAAGACTTCCCTTGATCTTACAGGCTACTTCTTCGCCGAAATCATCCATCAAATAATAAAATCCCTTAATCCGTTTTAATACGATTCCTTCCCTCAGATCCTCCATATTCCCATCATTGGCAAACCAATTAATTCAGACATTAAACTCTTCATTCACCAAAAATAAATTCAGATTAATATATTATAACAAGCCATTAAGGAATATTGCTTGAGTATGTATTTAAGCCTATTATTTAATTAAATATCATTTTTGAGTGAAATGTTTAGACAGCACCTTTATCGCTTGATATATTACTAATATATTGTACAATATTAATCAATATCCATTAATTATTTTAATTTAACCCTGTTAATGAGCCTATGATGAACAGATTTATAAATAAAATCAGCATCAAGTACCGTTTGGTTGTCATGATTTGCATCCCTTTGGTTGGGCTGATTTATTTTTCAGGAAACGATATCATTAACAAAACAATTTTTTCCAGCAACATCAATCAAATACAAACCTTAACCAATTTCAGCGTTAAAGCCAGCGCGCTGGTGCATGAACTCCAGAAGGAGCGAGGAGCGTCGGCTGGTTTTCTAGGTTCTAAGGGTAAAAAATTCACCTCCGAACTGCCTGCCCAGCACCAAAGTACCAATGAAAAACTCAGCGAATTTCAAGCTTTCATTAAAAATTTCAAGCCAGAATTGTATGGTAAGGCCTTTGAAAAATGTTTCAATGACGCGATTACTCAGCTCAACAGTATCAATACGATCCGTAGCTCCGTTTTAAGTCTTAATATTCAGAATACCAAGGCGATCGGATACTATACAACCAACAACCGTTACCTGTTAAACGCGATATCCGAAGTCGCCAAAATGAGCACGGACGCACAAATTGCGTTGATGTACAATACCTACTCCAATTTCTTAAACGGAAAAGAAAGAGCCGGGATCGAAAGAGCGGTCTTGAGCAATGTTTTCGCCGCCGGTGTCTTTAAAGGGGATCTTTTCAACAGGTTCAGCAGTTTGGTCTCCGAACAAAATACCTATTTCGAGCTTTTCTACTCCACAGCCACTGATAATCAAAAAATCTTTTACGAAAATCTCATGTCCGACCCCGCAGTACAAGATGTCGAGCGGATGCGGAAAATCGCTTTCAATGAGGAAAGCAAAAAGGCCCAGTATGCCGATCTCCTCTCACTTTTGGGATACAATGAGTTTATTCATAACTACAAAGACTATCTTATTCATGGCAATGACTCCACACTGAATAAATTCAACTCAAGCCGTGATCATCTTAGTTTAAAGTTCAAAGAGTACCTAGAAGACCCCAATATCACTTCAAATAACAAAACGGCTCTACTGACCATTAAGAAAATGGTTGACGGGTACCAAAAAGCCTTCCTGCAGGTCCAAAAATTGAAAAATCGTGGTCGCTCGGCATCTGAAATCGCCAAACTGACAAGGGTTGACGACCAACAGGCCATCGAAGCTCTGAAAAAACTGACCAACTCCGATTTTGGCATCGATCCTGTCTATTGGTTTAATACAATCACCAAAAAGATCAATTTGTTAAAACAAGTCGAAAACCGCCTTTCCGAGGATCTTTTATTTGTCGCCGGCAATTTGCAAAGTGGCATTCAGATTGTTTATCTTGTTACGGGTCTTGTTTTACTATTTACGATTTTAATCGGAGTCTACCTGACAAGGAATATCCAGACCGTTTTGATCAATCTGGTACAAAATATCTCCTTATCCTCAGATCAGTTAGCCTCAGCGTCCGAGGAAATCTCCAAAAGTTCGCAGATGTTATCCCAAGGCGCGACCGAACAGGCCGCCAGCCTGGAGGAAACTTCCAGTTCGATGGAACAGATATCCAAACAGACCCGCATCAATGCCGATTCTGCCAATTTGGCTGCCACTTCAATGAAATCAATTGCGGACAACGTTGAAAAATCAAATCAACATTCTCAAAATGCCGCCAGTCTTTCTGAAGAGGCTTACGAATCCGCGGAAAACGGTGTCAAAGCTATGGGCGATATTTCAAAGGCTTTAAGTCTGATCCAAGAAGACAGCCTTAAAATAACCGATATTATTGAAGTGATCAACGAAATAACCCATCAAACGAAGATGCTCGCAACCAACGCCGCCATTGAGGCCGCCCGAGCGGGAGAACAGGGAAAAGGTTTTGCGGTCGTGGCGGATGAGGTTTCAAAACTGGCTGAAAACTCAAAAACCGCCGCCAAGGAAATATCCGGCTTGATCAAAGAGAGCGTTAAAAGAGTTCAAGGCGGTGCAGAGCTATCCAACGCAGGGGAGACCGTTTTACAGAACATTTTTAAAAAATCACATGAAGTCGCTGAACTGATGAAGGATATCATGCGTTCAGCTGAAGAACAATCCCGCAAGATTCAGGACATGGGAATAACGCTCACAGAAATCGAGAATTCCTCAGAAGAGCAGGCAAAAGGAATCAATCAAGTGAGCCTGGCGATTATAGAAATGGATCAAGTAACCCAGTCCAATGCCGCCAACTCAGAAGAGACTGCCAGTGCTTCGGAAGAATTATCAGCTCAGGCTGAAAGCTTAAGGGATTTAATCAAGGATATCTCAAGGCAGATCGGCATAAAAAAGACACAACAAAATATGAATATAATGGAAATACAACCCATTGATAAGCACAGTGGGATATCCACATACAGACCTTCCAGAAAGCCGAGGGTTCTTGAATTTAATCAGCTCGAAGCTGAAAACAAGAACGACTTTAAACCATCGGCCAAAAAAATCCCACTGCGAGGGGATTTTGAGGATTTTTAATTGATTATTCCCGGATAACGTCCATAAAAGCCGAAACGGAAAATACCGCTTTCCCCACGCCTGGAGCTCCATAGCCCGGGGGTACCGGAAGCTGGTATTTTTCGAATATGTCGCGCCACAACCTTAGTAACGCGACATAGTATTCCAGTCGCGGCTGTTTTTGATTTTTTAAATGGGCCAAAGGCTCAATGCACCAGGTTGTAAAGCGTGGGACTATCCCCTTGGACATGAAAAACTCAAACGCTTCCCTGTTTGATGACATCGCCTCATCGATGGTTTTAAACCCAAAAGGACTGGACATCTCAACACCGGCCACAAAATTGGGAATGACGGATTCAGGTCCAAAAACCTCTGAAGCGCCTAAAATTCGATTGATCCAAAGATCTCGTCCGATAAAACGCTCTTTTCCGGGACAGATTTTTTTGAAAATCTCTGGGTCCCAAACCTCAAAATTAGGATGGTAGATATCATAACCCCCTTTTTCTTTTAGCTCTTTTAACTCCGGCAAATCAAAAGCTTCCACTCCTGCTTTTAATAGCCAGCGATTCTTAAACCTTTTTTTGATTTCACGTCCATAATTAAGATAAAACTCGACTTCCTTTTGTCCTGAGAGCTGCCCGGTTATGCTTCCACCGGTAACGGTTATCGCTTTTGACTGGCTATCCATATCGTAAATATGCTCCAAAGCTTCTAAAATATCACCAAAATCCTTGACTCCGGTATACTCCCTGCCAGCTTTTTTTTGCTGACGGTAATTCTCATTTATATCGCAAAATTGACATTCCTCGTCCTTGCCCCAGTATTGGCACAATCGGTAAACTGTCAGATAGATCAAATAACCCCACTCGATTACGGGCGCGATTTCTGATATTTTCTTCCCGCTTTTAAGCGCAGAGGAGTAATATGATGGAATCGGATGAAAACGGACTTCGCATAAATTCCGATCATCAGCCATTAAAACCAGTTTGCCCTCATTGACGATCACCTGATATGGCGATGAGGGATTAAGGCGAACATTAATAATTGTGGGCTTTAAGTCCTTTTCGCCCCCAAAGAGCATCACTTCCTCCGGCGCGTTGAGTAGGTGACGGTCTTGTTGTTCAAGTTCTTCCATAGTCACCAGATCAAAACTGAAAATAAAATAATCCTTGGGCTTATATCCAGAGGCCACCCTGAGACTGTCTTTTGAAAACCGTATCCCCACTCTTAAGATGTCTTGTTTTAAAATAGCCTCATAAGGAATATCAGCATACCTCACGGTTAAGTCTTCCACTTGTGAATAATAGGTTTCCTTCATCAAACTCATCATTAAACCCAAAGTCTCATTTGTTAAATCCGCCCCTGAGAGCTCGACATTAAAGCCTGTTTCATTCCCTCTTTATAGCTTGGATATAAAAAAGGAAACGCAAGATCTTCAACTAAACACCGATTGGAAATCTTTCTATTGTTAGGTTCTTTTTCTTCCATATCTTCCGGCAACCATGTCAAGTACAACTCCCTCAACCTTGGAAATTTGTTCAATTCTTTTTGCTCAAGCATCCACCTTAAAACTTCCCTGGTCGCGCAGGGTTTTAAGTCGACCGCATTGACGACCAGAGGGAATTTTTTATCCTTCAAAGCCAATAAGGCAATCCTCGCTAAATCGCTCACATGAATCCGGTGCACCAAATGTCCTTCAGCGATTTTATTTTTATCCATATGTCGACCTATCAACCTATCAGGACCATAAATCCCACCAGGCCGAATCACCCTCAAAGAAAAAAAATCCCTTAACACCTTCTCGGTTGCCCATCTCAACCGGCCTTTAGGCTGATCAGGTTCAAATATGCATTCCTCGCCCCATAGTCCCGCTTGTTTCGGATAAACACCCGTGCTGGAAACATAAACCATTTCCGTACACAAGGGTCTATTCTTTTTCATCCAGGAACACCACGTAGCGATTCTTTCTGTTTCTTTCTCGGAATCATTTAACTGGGGAGGGATCGTCAAAAGAGTTTTTATTATACTATCAGGAAAGTTAAACCAGGTATCTTGATTTTCCCATTCGAAATGATAAAGGCTAATGCCTTTATCATCCGAAGTTTTAATTTTTCTCAACTGGTGAGAAGACCCCCAAAACTCACCCGGCTCCCGAGACTGTCTGATCGTCTCGATACCCAGGTATCCAAGTCCTAATACACCAATCAAGGGTTGGATCATGATTTCGGTTTGATATCGAGTAGCTCGATTTCAAAAACCAAAGTGGCGTTGGGACCGATCACGCGGCCATTACCTTTGTCGCCATAGGCCATCACCGAAGGAACAAAGAGTTTCCATTTTGATCCTTTAGGCATTAATTGTAGAGCTTCTTGCCATCCCTTGATCACACCTTGGACAGGGAAAGTGGCTGGTTGGCCTCTCTTGTATGAACTGTCAAATTCGGTTCCATCCAAAAGCGTTCCCTTGTAATTAGTGACGACAACATCCTTCAGAGTGGGCTTGGGACCATTCCCTTTTTTCATCACTTTATACTGAAGGCCACTTTTTAAGGTGGTGACACCTTTTTCCTTTTTGTTCTTGGCTAGAAACTTAGCGCCTTCTTTTGCGTTCTTTCCTTCTAAAGCCTTTTTCTCTTTTTCGAACTTGGCCATCATTTCCTTACGAAAATCGTTCATGGTGTTTCGAACTTCCTCGTCTGTCATCTGCGGCTTCTTATTGTCCAAAACATCCTTGATTCCCTTCATCAGCACATTCAGATTGAGATCCAGCTTCTGCTGCTGGAAATTTTTCCCGATACTCATGCCAATGCTATAACTCACTTTATCCTTCGTGTTTTTTAAAGAGGATTTACCCTTTGCCAAAACACTACCGTTCAAAGCGAATAAAACGAATGTTACCCATAAAATCCACTTAATTTTCATTGATTTCCCCTAATTAAATTAATAAAGAATTTGAAATTGACGGCCATTTTTCTTACTGCTAGGTTTAATAACTTTCTTCCGACCGCTTGAATCGTCGCTCGCCTAAAACCATCTCGAGTAGCAGAAATAAGACAGCAATTCCGAGAAAAAACTGAAAAAGCTCACTCCAAATCTTTGACTCCTTTGATTCAACTTCCTTCTTTTCGGCACTGGCAATATAATTTTTGTAAAGCTCTGCCAGATCGGCCAAATTGGTTCGGACCGGGATAAAAACACCACGGGTGATTTCCGCGATCCTTTTCAAGGTTTCTTCATCCAACCTGCTTTCAACAACCTGATCTTTATATCTCAAGAGCTGATAGGACTCCCTCTTTCTTAGTGGGATATTTGATCCCTCGGGATCACCCAAACCCACGGTATGAATCCTGATTCCCTTTAAGGCCGCATCTTCGGCCGCCTTTATAGGAAACGACTCGTGATCTTCACCATCGGTCATCAAAATAACATCTCGGTATTTATTATCCTGATCATAAAACAACCGCTCGCTGACCACCCGAATAGAATCGCCGATCAGGGTTCCACCTCGGTTGACATCCTCTGGGCCAATCCGATTTAATATATTTTTAAAATAAGGATAATCCAACGTCAGTGGACTTTTAATCGCTGTTGACCCAGCAAAAACCAATAACCCAATCCGGTCACCCTCCAAAATCTCTACGACATCTCCTACCAGTTGCTTGGCCCTTTCAAGCCGGTTAGGTTTTAAATCTTCCGCCAGCATGCTTTTTGATACATCGATCACAAAAACCAGATCACGGCCTTTTTTAGTGACGGTTTTTGTTACAGGATCTCCCTGGGGTCTCATCAAAGCCAAAACCAGAAAAAAAATCGCGAAACAAAGAAAGACTAATTTCGTCCATTTTTTCGCTTCGCTTAAACTGGGACAAAGCAATAAAAGCATCTCCTTGCTGGCCAGCTTTGAAAGCAGTGCCTTTGTCCTCAAATTACCGTAAAAATATAAGCCCAGCACGACAAACAATGCCAGTATCCATAAAGAATTTTCAATATCCGCAAACTGAAACATAACAAACGATACCTGAATTGGAATCCGGCTCTAAAAGGATTTTGAAAGGATATCTCCAATCCAGACTGCCAAAAGTCCCAATAATAGATGAAGAAACAAATTGGAAAAACTTGCGAAGATCTGTCCGTTTTTAGCCAATCCGAAGGTTTCGTAACCGAAGGTGGAAAAAGTCGTAAATCCCCCCAGAACACCGATAAAGATAAAGGCTCTTAATTCAAGGTTGATAATTTGACGTGCCTCAAAAAAACCATGCAACCACCCGATCAAAAAACAACCGACGATGTTGACAAACAAGGTTCCGTAAGGCAGCCAAGGTTTCGTGAAATTATGATAAAGCACCTGATTTGATATGTACCTCAACGTTGACCCCACAAATCCACCCAAACCGACCATCAACAGTTTGTACATTCTTTTAATGTCCTTTCATCCGGTTTCACCACAGTGTTTCTCAAATCAATACCACTAGTTTCTGGATAGCAGAGCTTTGTTATTCCGTCCAGACAGCTATAGCGTTTTCTATTTAGGCCACGATAACAAGCTCCCTGAAAATATTTTATAAGATTTTTACCCTTTTTACCTTAAAACGCAAGTTGAATACGTAATGCTTTTCTATGTTCCGTTTACTGGGGCAATATTTGAAGATACATATAAATGTAAGATTATTTTTCACAAGATTGAAATGACAACTCAGAGAGTTTGTTTGGTTTGGCGTAAGACAATGCGCCTATAAAGACCTGAAAGAAACGCTGGTCATTAATGAAAAAGGTGATTTTTTGGCAAATTTCCCCAAGCGCCGTAATATTAATCGTGTTTTTATCTTCCCAATCGATTTTGGTTTTTACGTTGTCGCTCATCTCCCATTTTAGTTTTTCGATATAAGGAAGATTTTTCTGGGGCGGGAAATAGATTGCATATTTTTTACCAGGTTGAATATAAATGCTCTCTCCCTTTGCCTGGATTGTCACCAGCGGTTGTGCCAGGCTTCTTACTTTGAAACTCCAAATCCATTTTTGATTTTTACCATTGGCGAATATTCCAGCTTCAACGCGGTATTGAGTCCCCCAGTCAAGTCGTTTGAGAGGAAACAGAGCAAACTGATGGCGAGTCAGTTTATGGTTGGGATCGTTTTTTTGGCTCAATATTCGTACATTCCTGATTTCACTATTGTCTTTGCTTGAGTAAAGTCTAAAATAATTCAACCTGATTTCTTTGAAGAAATGCGGATTTAGCTGCAGGGAGACCGGATAGCCTGAAACATTTAAGTCGGGTAGAGGGTCTGGGGATTCTTCAAAAAAAACACCATCGACAAAATCAGAATCGGGTGGAGGCCACAATACAACAGGAGGGTTATTTTTTAGGCTCTCGATTTGTATAAAATCATATTTTTCAGCCGAAACCCTTTCCCTATGTTTGCAGGCATCTTGGTAAAAAACCGATTCATCCATATAGATCGTCGATCCACAAAACCGGCTTAGGGATCGATTTCCCATCATATAGACATATTGCTGACCATGATTCCCTTTGATTATACCAATACCAATCTCGTCATTTAGAAAACCCAGAAAACCAAATCGATGATAGATCGCGCTCATCAGTCCGTTGATCGATTCCGCGCCATCGGCCTGTCCCAGTGATAAATTTTCCGATACGTTTTTCGAAGCGTACCCGGCTTTCATGGCCCGTTCAACTGGATAAACGCCGGTAAAAAACAAAAGCCCCGGTTGCTCCAAATGACCGATCTGTCCATTTTCGACCAGATATTTCGCGTGATTCTTTGCGGCGACATCTAAATATGGATTGATTTGAAAGGATTTCATACTGACCATTTTTCTGAGTCGGTTTAAATGATTCAGGGCCTTTTCATCGATATCGCCCTGGGTCGTCTCAGCGAAAAGACAATAGGGGATCGAAATAAACATCAAAAATGAAATAAAGAAATAGGATCGCATCAACTGGCCGGGTCTGGTTTTTTGCTGACATTCAATTCCCAATCCATAATGAATTGCTTGACGGTTCTTCCTGATGGTTGATCGTGATTGTTCAACAAGGCAAATCGCCTAAAAGTTTCTAACAACTCATCTGGGTCGTAAGGAAGTTTCGTCTGGTCGGCGTAGTGATATAAAATATCCAAAAGCTCTTTTGCGATGGGTGAGTCAAAGTAAAGCTTGAGACCAAAACGGTCGTCCAAGGCTCTTTTTTCATCTAAAAGCTGTTTTTGTTCCGGGTTGAATGGATCAAGCTTGCCCTTATAAACCAGATTTTTACGGTTTGAAGTCGCAATCAATAAAATATTTTTAGCCGGCTTCACAACGCTACCCTCAATGATGGTCTTGATGTGATTATAAGAATAAATTCCTACCTCAAACCCGATATCATCGCAAAGAATAAGGAATTTCTCAGGTAGGTGAGCCATCTCCTGAAAAAGTTCAGGCAAAAGATAAAGTTCTTCCTGAAAAACCTCGATTAACTTAAGTCCCCTGTCTTCGAATTCTTTTAGAAGAGCCAAGACGCTACTGGATTTCCCAGTTCCCCTTGCCCCCCATAACAGAACATGATGCGCATGCCCAGTTCTAATAAAATTCTCGGTATTGATCAGAAGTTTCTCTTTGATGTGACCAATTCCGATCAACTGATCAAACCCAATCCTTTTTTCAAGCAAGATCGGTTTTAACCTGATAGTTCCTGCCTTATTGGCCTTGAGCCTAAATACACTAAACAGGCTCAGATCCCCACCGGAATTCGCCTCCCAAAACAAACGCAGTTTTTTTGGCATCTCATCCAGCCCCCCTCCTTTGAGTTCCACGGAAAAATAATCCTGGAAAAGCCCTATTTTATTGTATTCTGAAGATGTGGCTTTCGATTTGGGCATACTTAGAATCTCGGGTCTTTTACCAAGGCTTATCTCGGTCAGGTTTAAAAATCCCATGCAAAGATTTTCTGGAGAAAATTCAATCATCTGTTCAAAAAGCGCGCAAACCCGACTTAAGTAAACTTCCGTGTCTAAATCTCGCAAAAACAAATGGTTATCATAATAAAATCTTGAATCCGAGAGAGTATAGATCAAAAAAGATCGCCAAGAGTCCTGGCCGACTGGCCCCGGAATTATAGCGTTGACTCTCGCGAAGCTGAAAACAAACCGATTCCAAAGTTGAAAAAATCCTTCCTGCTCCCGGATCTCTCTGTTATACCAATTCCTCAATCTCTTTATGAAATTTTCAATGCTTTCTTCTTTGAGTATTTTCCATTGAATTAAAAGCTCTTTCTCAACATGCTCAATTAGCTTTAAATATAGATTCAAAGACCTGTTTTTTTTAAAAAGCTCGTAGCAGCCCGTTAATAGTAGCTGATCTAATAGACTTCCCGATCGATCCAGCAAATGCTTTAAAACTTCCTCGATAGCGGATTCGTCATAACGGGGCTTTTTTGGGTTCATTATAATTTCACTTAAGCAAAAATGATGATTTGATTTTTTTAACTGGCTGTATCAACCTATTTACAAACAAAGCCTGAATAAAAAAAGTCCGGTCAGGCAAGACATTTCCTAATAAACTTCCTTTTATAAAATATTTACTACCATTAAAGTGAATTATGCGAATTCAATTTGAAAAAAAAGCCACCTCAGAAAACTTGTTGGTCTTTTTTGACGAAAATGGCGAACTCCTTGTTTCGAAGCAGTGGCAAAAGAACAATCAGGAATTGTGCCAGCGCTTGCGTTTCTACATAAAGCTACCCGAAATCAAATTAAAACAAAAGTCAGTTCATGTCTTATTTGAATCCAAACCCACAAGAATACTCTTGGCGTGTTTGGGTGAGAAAAGCGAGGAAAACTCCTTAAGATCGGTCGGCGGGATCATTGGTAAAAAATTAACAAGTATGCGATTGGAAGAAATATCCATCCTTTTCCCAACTGTAACACCCTCCCCGCATCCTTTATTTGATGAGCTGGAAATCTTGATGGAAGGTATCTTACTTGGACTTTACCAGTACAGTGAATTCAAGTCATCAATCTCCGATAATGGTGAGGATGAAAACCCAAAGGAAATGAAACTGATCAGGCTGGTCCTAAAAGAAGACGCGCAAATTAAGCAAAAGACAAATCAGGCCATGATTTTCGCTGAATCAACCAATCTTGTCAGGGACTGGGGAAATAAACCAGGCAACCACTTTACTCCTACCCATTTCATGGAGCAGTGTCAGATACTAGCCAAGGAAGCCAATCTGAAATTTAGTTTTATAGACGAAAATAAAATGCTCTCTTTAAAAATGGGTTGTTTCCTAGGTGTTACCCAAGGCTCGGCTGAACCTGGCTTCATCCATATCCTTGAGTATAAAACCAGTCAAAAGAAAGCCGAGACGCTCTTACTGGTAGGAAAAGGGCTGACTTTCGATTCAGGGGGTATTTCGCTTAAACCCGCTGAGAAAATGAACGAAATGAAGCACGATATGTGCGGGGGTGCCGCTGTATTAGGAGCTATGAGAATCATTGGTCTATTAAAGCCGCAGATCAACGTGATCGGGATGATCCCCGCTTCTGAGAACCTGCCTGGCGGAAAAGCGGTGAAGCCCGGCGATGTTTTGACCGCCTTTAACGGCAAGACCGTGGAAGTTCAAAATACAGACGCGGAGGGTCGCTTAATCCTGGCGGATGCGTTGGCTTACGGCACGGATAAATACAAACCTGACGCTGTTATCGACATCGCCACGCTGACCGGAGCCTGTCTGGTCGCTCTGGGGAGTTATCATGCCGGTATGATCTGTGATAACGAGACTTTAAAAAAACAAATTTCCGAAGCCGCAAAAGATACCGGTGATCCCGTCTGGGAAATGCCGGGAAACAAGGTTTACGAAAAACAAATCGAAGGTACCATCAGCGATTTAAAAAATGTCGGTGGAAGAGAAGCCGGTATGATCACGGCGGGTCTTTTTTTGAAGAATTTCGTTAATAAAATCCCCTGGTCACATCTCGATATCGCTGGAATCGCCTGGGACGCGGAAAGAATCGATTATTATCCCCTAAAAGGCGCAACTGGTGTCGGCACAAGATTATTGGCCAGTCTCGCGTTAAACTGGAGTGGCATTAAACCCTAAGAACATAACCCGCAAAAAAAGCCTTTCACCGCATTGCGACAAAAGGCTTTTTTAACGAACTTGAAGCTAAAAACTAGCCGGGCACTTTCACAACCAACATGAAAGCGATCAAAAGCGCGTAAATAACCAGCGACTCGATCAAGGCCAAACCGATAATCATCGGAACAAAAATCTTATCAGAAGATCCGGGATTTCTCGCGATTCCCTCAAGTGCTGCGGATACCGCTTTACCCTGACCCATACCACCGCCCGCGGCGGCAATTCCAATCGCCAAACCAGCACCTAATGCGGCACCGATCGACTTATAGGCGTCATCCAACCCGCCCGCGACCACTTCTTCAGCAAAAGCAATCACCGGCAAAACCAGACTGACAAAAACCAATGATAGTCTTATTAAAATTTTCTTCATCTTTTTATCCTAAAAATGAAATGATTAAAAAACCGGAAATATTAATGATCATGGGACATGGCCATCTGGATATAAACCAGAGAAAGCAGCAAGAAAACAAAAGTTTGTACGAATGATACAAACAATCCCAAACCTAAAAAAGGCAGGGGAATAATCAGGGGAATAAGCCCGAAGAAAACCGCGCCGACCATATGATCACCGGTAATATTTCCAAAAAGACGCAAGGCCAAAGACAAAGGCCTCACCAAATGACTGATCAATTCGATGGGAAACAAAAGCCATGCCAACCACCACACAGGTCCCATAAAGTGCTTGACGTAGGCAATGCCCTGGGTTTGGAACCCAACGATATGAGTTACCACGAAAACGATCAGTCCCAATACGATCGTTAGATTAAACTGATCTGTCGGAGGATTGAAACCCGGAATCAAACCGATCAGGTTATTAAATAAAATAAAAAATGAGATGCTTCCGGTCAGAAAGAACAACGGTTTGGCTTTTTCATGAAGCAGATTTTTCGTAAAGGAAAAGACCCCTCCGATCACTATCTCGAAAAAGGTCGAAAAATCAAGCCTGCCGTTAGGCTCGACCATCTGCTTTCCCCTAAAGCGCATACCCCCGAAAAAGGCAAGCAGGATTAAAAGACCCGAAGTTACCAACACATCGATTCCTACATGGGGGTCCACCCCGTAATGAACCATCTTGTCCGCTAATGGAGTCGCAAACGACCCCCAGGTAAATGAAGCTTCCGCCGACATAACTAAAAACTCAAAGAAGAGGTTTTATAACTTAAACACCCTGATCAGACGACTGTTTTTTAATGACTGATGAGACCAAAGTCGACAAAACCACCGAGGTCAACCCCAGCACCAGACCAATTACATCCAGCTTCCATATTTTTAAAGCCAGATACAAAACCAAAACTGTCAGGGATATTTTTATCAAATATATAACAAGAAGACCTAAACCAGCCTTATTCTCGACGATGATCTTCGCTACTACAAACTCGGATATAAAGAAATTCACCGTTACAATTAAGCAACCTAGCAGAGTTGCCTTGGCAAAGTCAACCCCATCATAAAAATAGCCCGCTAGTGGGAATACAAACAAAATCAAAATGATCGTAGCGTTAATGTGGGTTAATTTCTTTTTTTCAACTGGATCTTTTAAATCAATCATCTTGACTTTCCTTAATGTATTTTTTACTCAGCCTGACCAAACTTCTAAAACCTGAAACAAATCCACAAAAAAGCCAGAAAATCAAAAACCAGGGGTCCGTTCCCAACCATTCATCCAGCCAATATCCGATAAAACCACCCACGGCCACCGACGCGGCCATTTCAATACCGATCGCGCTATACTTTAGATACTGATAATACACTTTTTTCTTCTCTGCCATTCAATTATCAACTCCTCAAAATTAATATAGACGACGATGCCTTTATAAATTGATATTGATTTGCTTTGATTTAAAGGGCATGCTCAAAACTTATTTTAAGAAAACACAAATCGATTTATCAGGCCGATTGAGAGTTTAAACAATTGATGATTAATTAAAATCTTTTGACAAACAAATAAACCTAGTTTGAAATTCTTATTAACATAATGAATTAATTAATTTCTATGGCTCTTTATTTTCAACTATGTTATAATTTACTCAACAAATAAAGACTCATTCGGGAGATTATGACAACAAAGTTGATGCTGGTAGATGATCATACGATCATGCTGGAATGTTTGTCCACCAAACTTGAAAAAGGCGATAATTTTGAGGTTATCGCGCGCGCGAAGGATGGCAGAACAGCGGTCAAGTTAGCATTGGAGTTAAACCCAGATATCATCATCATGGACATCAGCCTGCCTGATCTCAATGGGATCGACGCCACACACCAAATACTCAAATTAGCCCCCCACATCAAAGTTTTGGGACTGTCGATGCACTCGGACAAATCCCATGTGATCGATATGATCAAGGCCGGGGCCAGCGGTTATATCCTCAAGGATTGCTCATACAAAGAACTACTTTTTGCGATCGACATTCTTAATAAGGATCAGTTTTACATCACCCCTCAGATTACCGGAATCATCATTAAGGATCTGATTTCATGTGGAGCTAGAACGACTGAAATATCCCATGAGGAACTGAGCCAAAAGGAACGGGAAGTTTTGCAATTGATCGCAGAGGGCCACTCTTCAAAAGAAATCGCCAGTGACCTCAACATTACTATCAGAACCGTCGATGCCCACCGTATGAATATTAAAAAGAAACTGGACATCCATACCACTGCTGGACTTGTTAAATACGCTATAAGAGCCAATCTGACTTTTTTATAATAATCCGCATTCTCAATATGATACCAACCGTATAAAAATTAATAAAATTGTTTGTCATTGCATAACCCCGTGCTTAAAACGTCATAATTTAATAGCTTTTCATCTACTTTTATCCCTTTTATGTTCGAGTTACACTTACTTTTTAGTAATCATTCCAATTGTTGTTAAAAAACCAAAACGATAACCTTATAAACATAGCAATCTTTTTCCTGATACCTAACTCGTAACTTTTTTGACGAATAGTTTCAACTACATTGATGCCTGATCATAGTGAAAAAATTCAGTAATGAGAATACCCAAAAACTGGTTCGGGAAAGTCTGTCCTTAATTGAGGCTAAACTATACCAAAAGGCGAAGTTAAATCTCCATCAGGCATACAAAACCAGCCCTGATGAGATGTCCCTTTTCTTGGCCGGATTTTTCGAACAGAAAATCAAAGAGGAAGATTACGAACTTGCCCAACAGTTAGGAGAAATCTTAGCGCTCTATAACCCAAACGAACCTAACCTCCTTAATAAATTGGGTCACTGCGCGAGAAAATTGGGTGCCCTTAAAGATGCTCAAATTCTTTATTATACAGCCTTCAATATACAAAACAGCTTTGAGCTGGCTATTTTAAACCATGCGGCCACTGTACTCAATATCGATCTTTACGATCTGGAAATCCGGGAACTATTTGAAAATAATATACGTTCAAAAAACTTTCATCTACCCGAATACCTA
>Ga0224496_10000680_pt1 | contig 23070 bp, 26 predicted proteins | sample SF_Jul11_sed_USG_2_FD_168127 | JGI IMG/M metagenome (GOLD analysis project Ga0224496, IMG submission 168127) | Sediment microbial communities from San Francisco Bay, California, United States - SF_Jul11_sed_USGS_8_1 | ecosystem: Environmental > Aquatic > Marine > Sediment | place: USA...
TTGAGACCCAGGGGAGACGAAACTGACTCAAATTCAAAATACGTGAACTGCTAAAACTTACCCATACATCGATTTATCTATCGTTTCATCTGATGAATTGCTTGGTGATGGAAAACCACTAAAATTAGCACGTAGTATTTTTTGAACGTGTCCTGACACCCGAGCGACATTGTCCCATGTGTTATGGAATGAAACTCGGTCTAAAACCTGTTCATCAACATGGGAGAAAATTGCCAGCCCTACAATGGTTTCTTTGTCTTTCATCCACTGATGCCCTACTCCACATGTGGTGCAAACTTCACTAATTTCCATGATTGCTTTTGAAAATGATGGATTTTTTAGTACAAGTAACTTTGCATCTTCTGGGGGAAACCTCATGTTGACATTAACATGAATTCTGTCGTCTCTGTTTGCGTTTTTACTGATAACTATGTTTGCTCCAACGTGGAATTGCCAATCTACTATCTTGCTTTTCTCTCTTACTTTTTCAGTCTGATCTTCGTATTTTATCTTGGTAATTTTTATAAAATCTTCTACAAGTTTTTTCATTTCTTCAGAAGTCTTGGTCACAAATCAAATCACGACTGTATGGTATATGGATGTTGTAGAAAAAAGGAACTAATGGCTGTATCCACAACCACAGGAATCATGACCTTCATGTCCTTGGGATTCTTTTCCTGCACATCTGGAACATTTGTCTGATCCCATTGGGGAAAAGAAACTAATTCCACATGATACGCATTTCATGTTTGACATGTTGTTTGTAAAAAATTGCCGTATTTATTGAATACGTTTATGATTATAAAAAATAACGAAAACTAACTCACTGTGTCGGATTTGCTTTTCCAACGTCTGCTGACTCGTCATTCTTTCTGAACACCCTGTATTCCCCGATCACTGAATCACATTTTTCACAGGCATATTGCCCTCTTTCAACAAGTATTAGGTTGTCTGCGACTTCCTCGTTGGGGTTCTCTTCGAGGTGGATCTTTGGTGGGTTTTCAAATTCTTTCTCACAATTATTGCAGTAATGCTTGAACATTTTTTCCGTCTCAAGTTTTCCGATTGGCGCTAAAAATAACTTTCCTACGCCCAAATCTGCCTTTTTTGCTTGTTCGTCAGTTAAATCCGCAATAATGTAACCTCCGGATCCTTGAACTTTCAGTTCTGTCATTTACATTTGTGTCATTGTTGGTCTTAAAATACTATTTGTAATTAATTTTAAGAATAATTCTATATTTTTTTCAGAGAAAAAAACAGTCTCCTTTGCTTTGGAGACTTGGTAATCGTATTAACTAGTTTATGTGAGCTCTGGGCCACCAGCTAACACCGCGAGATGTCTCTGACTCAATGACTGTGTTAGAACTATGTTTTTGTTAAAAAAACGGAGCCAAAAATAATTACTTTTAGGTTAATTTTGTAAACGCTTGTTTAATCATTTAACATGTAATTCAAGATCAGTAGGTTCTTATCTAAAATTTTTGGGAAAATCCTATGGCAAAAATTAAACAAAATTCGTCTGTATTATTTTTCTATAATAATTCCAAAAAATGGCTTACAAAGATTTCAAAAAAGGAATCACTGCACACCCATATTGGCGTAATCAAACATTCTGACGCAATTGGAAAAGAGTATGGCTCCAGATTGGTCACAAACAAAGACAAGTATGTCTATCTTCTTGAACCGACAATGTATGACTATGTGATGAAGATTCAGCATGGTACTCAGATTGTGTATCCTAAAGATCTTGGATACATTATTGCAAGGGCGGGAATAGGGAGTGGCCAAAAAATTTTGGAGATTGGAACTGGAAGTGGCTCCCTTACATCATTTGTGGCCAATATCGTAAAACCACGAGGACACGTTTACACTTTTGACGTGGATGAGAATTTCATGAAAATAGCTGAGAAAAATATCAAAAAAGCTGGGGTTTCTAAATATGTCACACAGCATAACTTGGATTTGAAAACCGCAAAAACTTTTCCTCTGGAAGACATTGATGTGGCTCTGATTGATTTGGGGGACCCTTGGATTGTAATTCCCAAAATTCGGCAGATGTTAAAGGGCAGTGGAAGCATCTTTGCCATTTGCCCCACAATGAATCAATTAGAAAAATTGACAATGGCATTAGTTGAAAATGAATTTACTGATATAGAATCAACTGAACACATATTGCGTACAATTGAAGCGAGAGAGGGAAAAACTAGACATTCTTTTCAGGGAATTGGGCATACCACATACCTTTGTTTTGCACGAAAGGCATTCTTTCAAAGAGAATCAAAAAAATCACCTGAAAAACCAACAACCAAGAAAACCACGTCAAAAATTTCAAGCAAACCTGCAAAGAAATCTCCAAAAAACCATCCTCATCATTCATGAAAGTTAAAAACAAGATTTATTCACCTATTTTTCATGGTGTATCACAATGGCGGCCAAAAATCTAACTCTTTCAATAGTTAAGAAATTCATCCCTGCAAGAAAATCCAAATCTCGAAAAGGTGAAAATGGGGTAGTTCTTGTGATTGGTGGAAGCTATATTTACCACGGTGCCCCTATTTTGTCTTCTATTGCAGCTCTCAGATGCGGGACTGATCTGGTTTACACTTCTGTTCCAAACATCAATGTCACTCCCACTCGATCAATATCTCCCAATCTGATCGTAATTCCTTTGGTTGATCAAAAATTAACTCGCGGGGCTGCAAACAAACTTTTGGGTGCATTGCCTCGAAATTTAGATTCTGCTACGATCGGAATGGGCCTTGCGATACAAGAAAGAAACGCCCTATTACATCTTGTAAAGTCTCTCTTAGACAGGGATGTGCGGCTGTCGCTAGACGCAAGTGCCCTTGTTCCAGAGGTTCTGCCGTTATTGGCAAACAAAAATGTTGTAGTTACGCCCCATGCTGGAGAATTCAAAAGACTGTTTGGAGAATCTCCGCCCAATTCAAAAAATGAACGAATAAAGCTGGTTGAAAAAAAAGCAAAAGAAAACGGAATTACAGTTTTACTAAAGGGTGCAACAGATGTGGTTTCCAATGGCTCTGCAACTTACCTGTATGAGAAAAAAATCCCTGCAATGACAGTTGGAGGTACAGGTGACGTTCTTTCAGGCTTGGTTGCAGGATTGCTCTCAAAGAATCGACATTCCCTAGAATCTGCAGCCGCTGCAACTTTCATCAATGGTTTGGCAGGAAAAGCAGTTCAAAAGAAATTTGGATTACATATTACTTCGATGGATCTCTTGGATGCAATTCCCACCGTAATGAAACCCTTTGACAAAATCGTGTGACTGACATGAATCCACTCCAACATGTAGATTCAAACATGGGTGATCTAATATCCGATCTTCAAACTCTGATTAAGCAACCTAGCGTTTCTGCAAAAAATGAAGGAATTGAAGAATGTGCAAACCTTGTTGCAAAAGTACTGAAAAAATCTGGAATATCTGCCGAAATCTTACAATTGAAAAAAGGCGTAGCGCCAATTGTTTTTGGTGAAATAAAATCAAAACAAAACCCTGCAAAGACCCTGATGTTTTACAATCATTACGACGTACAGCCCGCAGAACCATTTGATTTGTGGGATGATCCTCCATTTAGTGGGACAAGAAAAGGAAACAAAATTTTTGGAAGAGGAGCAACAGATGACAAAGGAGAACTGATCACTCGGATAAAAGCAGTTGAGGCCTGCCTAAAATCAACTGGTGATGTCCCCTGTAACATCAAATTTGTAATTGAGGGCGAAGAAGAAACAGGCAGTGCTCATATTGAAGAATATCTGAAAAAATACAAAAAAAAGTTTTCTTGTGATGGCGTAATCTGGGAATTTGGATATGTTGATGCCAATAACAGGCCAATCATAGGGCTTGGTATGAAAGGACTTTTATTCGTTGAATTATCCGTCACCGAATCCATACGAGATGCTCATTCTAGCCTAGCTGTTTTAATTAAAAACCCCGCATGGAGGTTAATCGAAGCTGTAAAAACACTACGCGATTCCAATGGAAGAATTCTCATAAAAAATTGGTATGATGAAGTCACACCACTTTCAAAAATGGATTTGAAGTTAATTAAAAATGAGCCCTTTGATGAAAATGTTTTCAAAAAAGAATTTGGTTTAAAATCTTTTTTGGGAAACAAGAAAGGGTTTGATGCTAAAAAAGCACTGGTTAGCGGTGCTACCTGCAATATTGCGGGATTCATTTCTGGGTATGTCGGGGATGGTGCAAAAACTGTTCTTCCTGGCAGTGCACTAGTCAAAATTGATTTCAGGTTAGTACCTAAAATGGAACCAAAAAAACAAGTGATACGGTTAAAAAACCATCTAAAATCCAAAGGGTTCTCCGATGTTAAGATCAAAGTTTTTCATGGAGAATCAGCCGCTAGAACTGATTCTTCCAGTCCTTTTGTTTATCAGGTAAAAACTGCAGCTGATAAAGTATTTGGAGAATCGGTTCTAAATGTATCCAATGCTGGAACTGGCCCGATGCATCCATTTGTTGAAATTTTAAAGGCTCCCTGCATATCCATTGGAAGTACATACATGTTTTCAAGAATTCATTCTCCAAATGAATTTGCAAGAATTGACTTGCTCAAGAAAACTACAAAATGCATTTGCTTGATAATGCAAAATTTTGCAAAATCCTAGTGTAGGCACCTAGGCAATTTTCTAATTGCATGTGCTGCTGAAATCCTTCCAGGACCTGCAATCATAATTACTATCGATGATGCCAGTAATATTAAATCAATTTCTACCCCTTTGTCTCCTGTTAGGCTTTGAGCTCCTTTGACATAGAAGATTGCACCTAACATGATAACTGAAATTAACGCTGCAGATAATCTGCTAAGAACTCCAAAAACTAAGAAGATTCCTGGGATTAATTCTGCTAATGCAATTGGGATCTGCATTTCTACGGGAATCCCCATGTTTGTCAAAAAGTTTACAAATCCTGGATTCATTTTGGATATCCCATGTACAATAAAGATCACGCCTATGGCGGATCTTAAACCTACAAAAACGACATCGTTAAGAATTTTCCCTTTAATCTCAGCTGAAGTCATATGATTCACTAAAATATTCGGTATAATTGTTTTACCAATTATTTATGAGTGAAATGTAGAAAGCCCTTTATTATGCGGCAAAATTATTTGGATTATGTCAATGTATATGCCAGGTGCTACTGCTGTTGGAATCACTTTTGATGGTGGCGTAGTTTTTGCCAGTGAAAAACGAATTGCATTTGGGAATTTCCTTGTGAGTAAATCCACAAAGAAAACATTTCCTATTACTAACAAAGTTGGTGCAGCCTGCGCCGGTCTTGTTGCTGACATGCAGATTTTAGCTTTGCAAATAGCCGCTCTTGCAAAAATCCGAAAAATGGAACTCAAAAGGGACGTTCCTCCTAACACAGTTGCAAAAATGATGTCAAACATGATGTATGAGCGAAGGTATTTCCCATTACTTACTCAGGTAATCGTTGGCGGTGTTGTTGATAAACCAATTCTGTATACCCTTGATCCATTGGGTTCCGTTCTTCCTGATGACTATGCTGCAGTTGGAACTGGTGCTGAAATGGCATTAGGTGTGCTTGACCCTCAATTTAAGCCAAATATGACCAAAGATGAGGCAATTGATCTGGCAAAAAGAGCAGTCCGTTCTGCTGCCTTGAGAGACTCTGCAAGTGGCGATGGAATAGATATGCTTGTAATCACAAAAGATGGTACTGAAGAATTCACAGAAGAAATCAAATAAATCTAAATTTTTAAACAAATCTGCAATGTTGTTTTTTGTTGATGCCATGCTTGGTAATATTGCCAAAAAACTGCGATTACTTGGGTTTGATTCTGAATATTTTTCTGATATTGATGATTCAGAATTATTAGAGAGATCTCAAAATGAAGATAGAATAATAATCTCTAAAGATCAGAATTTAATTAAACGTGCAGAAAGGATGGGCATTCAGTCTGTTCACATCTCCAAAGAAAATGAACTTGAACAATTTCAAGAAATTCATAAAAATATACGTTTAGAATTTAATGAGATTTCTGGTGATACAGCAAGATGTCCTAAATGTAATTTTAGAACATCACAAATAAAAAAATCTGAAATTGCTGACAAAACACCTGAAAAAATTTTAAAATATCATGATAAGTTCTGGAAATGTAATGGATGTGATCAAATCTATTGGGAGGGAACGCACATCAAAAATTTACAAGAGTTTGTCGGAAAAATAAAACGTTTAATTTAATCATAAATTGTTTTTCCAGTTTCCCAAAACTTGTCTGATATGTAATGGATGTTTTTTATGACTTCGCCTTTTTCCATATTTTCCAACTCCGAGCTAGATACCATTGCCTTCCCAACTGCCAAAAATTTATGTTGAGATTCTTCTACAATACAGACAAGCTGCTCTTTTTCAAACTCTGTGAATTTCTTAATTCCTGGTCTCATTACATTGGCGCCTTTACACATAAATTTTACAGCTCCCATATCGACCATGACGCTGGGAAATCTTTCTAACATTTTGGTTTCTGATAGAAATGGAAGATAATCTTCTTTTATTTTTAATATTTTTATTCCCTCACCTGTGATTATTTGTGCATCTTCCAAGATCTGATGTACTTTTAGATTTTTTATTTTGGGAAATTCCATATTCCATTTTTCTGAGACCGTTTTTAAGAGTGTGGCAGTTTCGCTCTTTGAAATTAGATTGGATTTCAAATTCTTGCAATCTCTTGTCTGATGTCTAACAAATCTCTTAGAATAGAACTGGCAGTTTCCATGCCTCCTGCACCTCTACCGATAATTGTTTGAGTTCCTGAGTGCTCTGATGTAAAAGCAATTGCATTTAATGTACCATTCACACAAAGTGGATCATCATTTGATATTTCTTTGGGGCCTACGATAAGTTCTTTGTTGCACGATGCAATTAATTTCACAGAACAATTATTCTTGTTTGCTTTTTTAATGTCTTCAGTTGTGACATTTCTAATGCCCGTACAATTAATATCTGGCAGTGTCACTTTCATTCCCATGATCCAGTTTGCAAGAATTACTAGCTTGGCAGCGGCATCTAATCCATCTAAATCTAAAGACTCATCAGCCTCGACATATCCCTTATTTTTTGCGTCTTTGAGTGCTTCCTTAAATGACATCCCTGTAGCCATATTTGTTAAAATGTAATTTGTAGTTCCATTTAAGATTCCTGCAAATGATGTTATCCTTTCTCCACTAAGACTATTTTTTGCATAATCTAAAATTGGAGTTCCTCCACCTACAGTTCCACTAAATTTGAATATGACTTGATTGTATGTTGCTAGTTCCATGAGTGATGGAAATGCTAATGCCAGTGGGCCCTTGTTAACTGAAATTACATGCATTCCTTTTTTCATTGCTGTAGTAATGTGAGTCATACCCGGTTCCGCATCTTTGTAATTGCTGGCAGTGGTTTCAATTAGCACATCTGCTTCAATGTTTTTTAACATTTCAACTCCTGACATTGAATTTTTTTTGTCTGAGTAATTTTTTACAGTTCCAAATTTCTTCTTTACTTCTACTAGCTTGTTAGAGTTCAATCCTGATGTATCCACTGCGCTTCCTTTACTGTCAAACACTCCTACAATTCTTGGTTTTAATCCATATTTTGCATAAAGGTCTTCAGATCTTGATTCAAATAATTTTACTAGACTTTGGCCTACAACGCCAAACCCACATAGTATAATTCTCAAATCATTTCATTCCTGTTTATTGTATATTTGTGGTTCTCTTTATTCATCTGATTTTTATTACTCATTAAGTGTAACTCACAATATTTTATTCTAATTTGTTTTGGTGGGGTTTGTATCATAGAGTGGGTTGCCTGATTGCTTTCATAAATATTCTTAGTCAGATTATCTTTGTTTTTAATCAATTTTAAGACTAAAGCACTTTGTTGTTATTAATCTAATATCTGTATGTTTTCCAAATGTGGGTTACACCTTCTTTTTTTGATGTTTACATTGCAACGTATGTCAAATTATCATTCATTTAAATTCTAATAGTAAATGGAGTTTAAACCCGTCTTATTTTTTCATAATTTATTATGATCGTAATGAATTGTTATTCAAAAATCATACTTGTTTGAAATGTTATACGTCTTGGTCTTTTTCATGCTGTAATGAAATTGAATTGATACAATATCTTTGATTTGTTGGTTTTGGACCATCATCAAAAACATGGCCTAAATGAGCCCCGCATTTCTTGCAATTAACCTCTGTTCTAATCATTCCATAATTTGTATCCGAAACATATTCTATCTTGTCTTCTGATAATGGTTCCCAAAAACTTGGCCACCCTGAACCTGAATCAAATTTTGCATCCGATGAAAAAAGATCTTCCCCACAACAGACACACTTGAAATGCCCTTCAAGTTTGGTATTATTATATTTCCCGGAAAATGGGGGTTCTGTTCCATGATTTACACATATTTCATATTGTTCAGGAGTTAACTTTTCCTTCCATTCTTCAGAATTTTCGTGAATTTTATTGGTCATATCTTTTATTACTATTTCCTGTATTGGAATGTGGTTCTATTTTTTGATTTGTTTTCGCTTTTCTTCAGTTCTTTTTTCTGATTCAAATCTCTCTAAATCATATTCTTTTAAATCTACAAATTTCATAATTTTACTCAAATTTGGGTGTACTTTATTAATTTCATGAAACATTTGTTGTGCAACACGTCTATAATCAACATGCCCCTGAGGAACTGTTCGTAGTTCAATTAGGTGGCAAGCTTCTCTTAGATTGAATTTTATAAAATATGGATAATTGAATGCAAAGTTTACCACATATTGTCCTTGTTCGGGATATTTTTTCCTGATCTTATCAAATGTTTCTTTTGTTTTACCCATACAATCTTTAAAGTCTTTTTCGATTCCAAGTATTTTGATCTCATCTGGAATATTGTATCCATTATCTGTTGTAAGCAATTGTCTTTCTAAAGTTAATGCTCTGTGCCTGTGAAAATCTCTGAACATTCCAAAATTATTACATAAATCAAATGTATAGTAAACTGTTTCAAATGCTCTTGAAGGTCTATGACGTCTATTTTTTCGAAGTTTAGCAAATTCATTGATCATTTTGATTTTTTTCTGATTAGGAATTTTCTTAACCAGATGTAAAATATTTTGATATGATGTACTTGGTGATTGCTCGTAAATTATACCTGTGATGATCTTATCTATTGCATTTTTCTCGGATTCATGGTCTACAAGTTTGGTGATTGTTCCTATCGTTGGGTTTGACTTTATTTGATTTCTTGTTATTGTTTTTGATTTATTTTTAACATCGTTAAGATATTTTTGGAATGCTTTTCCATATTTGTCATCTGCCCTTCTGACAAATGACTTGATAGTTGTATCTAGTTCTTTTTTGATTTTTGAGGCTAAGTCTTGTTCTTCTTTAAGTTCAGATGAGCCTAAAACTGTGAGAAGATATTCAAATGCACGTCCATTCCCTGTAATGCCAACATTTGTTAAAGTCGATGCTGGGAGAAGTCCTCTGAGAATATCTAATGCCTTAGCTTTAGTTGATCCTTTGTAAATCATATTTGCAGATTTTACATCCGATTCTTTTTTTAATTTGAAAAATAACTTTTCTTTTCCATCTGTAGAATCTCTAAAACTATATTTTTCTATCGGATATTTTTCTCTAACATAATTAATCATGGGTTCAATATTTTTAGAATAAATATCAAATGAAAAATTACAGGTTTCCTCATACATGTCTGCAAATTTTGATTTTGTGATAATTGGATCTCTGTAAAATCTGTATTTTCCTTTTTCTTTCTTATTCCATGCAACATATCTGGATGACTTTTCTAAATATGATAACCCTATCCTTCTATCCTCAATTTTTTTTACTGCAATGTTGGATAATCCTTCAATTGCAATCTGTGCTTCTCCTAACTCTGCAACAGAATCATCACCATACTCTAAAAGCACTCTGTTGTAAAACTCTTCTCCCCTTTTTTTATTTTTTAAAAATTCATCAAGAAATATTCTTCTCATATTTTTGTCAGTTCTACTATATCTTGACATTAATGCCCCACGATCTACTTGTCTTGGAGTAATTATTGCAAAGACATTACCTTCAGTATTTGAAAAATGTTCTGATAGGATTTTTTTTTCCTTAGCTGAAAATTCTGACAATGTCGATATCTGGAAATTCAATTATTAATAGTCTATTTCTTTTTTCCAATTTGAATTAGATCGGGACCTTTTTCTCTATCCTTGTCTTGGCCTTTAGCTTGCCATCTCAACAAAACTTCTTTGAAAGATGCTGCATCAGCTTCATTTTCAGTGTACATCAGTGTTGTAACCCAGAATCCATTCTTAGCCGTTTTCCCTCCAATTGAATTCATCCAGAAATCATTTGGAAGACTTTCCAAAGCTTTGTTGTTGGGATCTTTTGTGGTTTCAATCCATCTATTTGCAACAAAATTCAAAATTTGTTCAAGTTCTTCTTTTTGAATCATGAGATTACTCTTTACTATCTAAATTTTAAAATTACTGAGACACTCACGAATAAAGTTAGTGAATTTAATCTTACCAAAACCAAAAACATTACTTACACTTTATTGGTTATACAAATCTCTAAACTACCACACATGACTCAAGACGATATCGAAATAATCGGTAAAAACGTCAAAGACATGTACGGAACATTCATGGGCAAAGTCGTAGGAACTATAACTGACATTGACGGAAGTATACAATCAGTTGGTATCGACTGCGGTTCTCAAGGATTACAGCAAATCCAATATGAGCAACTTGTAGTACAAGGCAGTGTTGTTATTTTCATTCCAAAATGGAGATTAGATTCCCAAAGACTCTTTCGTGAAAAACAACTAACTATTCGTCGTCTAAAGGCTTTGATCGATATTGTTTCTGAAAATGATGACATGAAGGTGGATGCAGAAATCATTCATCAAAAATATCAGTCAAAACTTGCATCATTAGCTAAAACAGAAAAAGAAATCAAAGCCAAACTTGAGGCCAGATTGACAGAGTTAGATGAACAAATGAAGTCTGCAAAAATGTTATCCTTTGATGCAAAAGTACAATTCAAGAGTAATGAAATCTCTGAAACAACATTTGAGACAGTGAAAGCATGTACAATAGAAATTATTGAACATACGACTCATGAAATAGCTGAAATCGAGAATGTAAAGAGTAGGATTGCTGACCTTGAATTGGAAGTGCAAGAGATAACCCATCCTCCGACACCACATATCCAAGAATCTGCCGTTTCATATCTTGAGACTTCTGAACCACAAGAAATAGTTCAGACAATTCTTCCAGAAGCACCAACCGAATCGGTAACCCCACATTCAGAACAAATTGAAGCAGGCGGTCATTCAATACCTGAACCTCCTACTGAATCTGAAATTACATATGCATTTCCAGAACCACCCCAACAGGTGACAACAGAAACTTCAAAAGATAACAACGATAACGATTGGCTTGCTAAAATGGAAGCACAATAATTTTTTTAATATATTTTTTAACACTTAGAAAGCTGTAAATTCATACACTTTTTGATGGATGAAGCATATGATGTTGGTCTGGGAAACATTGATTTTGTTTTAAGGAAAAAGGCCGATTCTGACTTTGTATCATTCTGGGATGATGAGGCAAAAAATCTTTCATGGTTCTCTTATTGGGAAAAGACCCTGGACTGGCAACCTCCTTTTGCAAAATGGTTTGTCGGAGGCACGATTAATGCATCGTTTAATGCCTTAGATGTCCATCAAAAAACCAAATCTAGTAAACCTGCTATACTCTGGGAGGGAGAGAATGGTGAATCCAGAATAATTACTTATGGTGAAATGTTTTTACAAGTAAAAAAATTCTCAAATGTATTAAAATCACTTGGTGTCAAAAAAGGCGATCGTGTAACCATCTATCTTCCCATGGTACCTGAATTGCCAATTGCAATGTTAGCATGTGCAAGAATTGGTGCAATTCACGCAGTAATTTTTTCAGGATTTAGTGCAGCCTCTATTAAAGATAGAATATCTGATTCTCACTCAAAGGTTGTTGTCACTGCAAATGGTGGATACCGACGAGGAAAAATTGTAAAACTCAAAGAAGTGATTGATGAGGCAATCAAAGATGTTGATTTTGTGGAACATGTGGTGGTACTTAAGAGGACAGAAAATGAAATTTCCACCTCATCTAAAGATAGACTGTGGGATGATTTGATGAATAATGTTCCAGATTCATGTGATGCCGAAAAATTAGACAGTACACATCCTCTTTACATCTTGTATACTTCTGGAACTACTGGTAAACCAAAAGGAGTTTTGCATGGAACCGGTGGTTATTTGACACATTTGTATTCAACTTTCAAGTGGGCATTTGACATTAAAGATTCTGATGTCTTTTTTTGTACTGCTGATATAGGCTGGGTGACAGGCCATAGCTATGTAGTCTATGCGCCACTCTTACATGGCGCAACCCAAGTAATGTATGAAGGCGCACCTGATTTTCCTGATGCCTCTAGAATATGGGAAATCTTACAAAAATACCATGTTACCATTTTTTACACAACTCCTACTGCACTGAGAATGTTTATGAAATTTGGAAACAATATTCCAAATTCATTTGATCTTTCTTCGCTAAGACTACTTGGAACAGTAGGTGAGCCCATCAATCCAGAAGTGTGGAAATGGTATTTCAAAACTATTGGAAATGAAAAATGCCCCATTATTGATACTTGGTGGCAGACTGAAACAGGCGGAATGTTGATTTCTCCATTACCTGGATTAGAGACAATGCCTTTGAAGCCTGGTTCTGGAACCCTTCCGATCCCCGGTGTGCGCATTTCTGTAGTTGATGAAAATGGTGATGAGGTACCTCCTAACACCAAAGGATATCTTGTAATAAAAAATCCGTGGCCTGGAATGCTTTTAACCTTGTGGGGTGATGACGAAAAATACAAAACTGTCTATTGGTCAAAATACAAAAATTGTTACTATCCCGGAGATTATGCTCTAAAAGACGATGATGGATATCTCTGGTTACTTGGACGTGCAGATGATGTCTTGAAAGTTGCAGGACATAGAATAGGAACTGCGGAACTTGAAAGCTGTATTGTGTCGCATTCTGATGTGGCAGAATCTGCAGTGTGTGGAATTACTGACGAGATTAAAGGTGAGGTAATTATTGCATTTGTTGTTTTAAAGGAAGGAATTTCAGATACTGAAATATTGAAAAAAGAAATTTTTGATAAAATTAGGAATGATATTGGTGCAATTGCTACCCCAAAACAAATCTATTTTGTTTCAAAACTTCCAAAAACACGAAGCGGTAAAATTATGCGAAGACTACTAAAAAGAATTGCAAATAATGAAAAAATAGGTGATGTGAGTACCCTAGAAGATGGTACAGCTGTAACTGAAATACAAAATGCATTTGATGATATTCAAAAATCTATTAAAAGAAATTCTTGCTAATTTACTATAATTCTGACAAGTTGATTTGTAACAACATATCGAACATTTTTTTAAGCCCATCATACTCTGATTTTGAATTTTCATCTAATATGTCATATTCTTTTTCTTTAATTTCGTTTAGTCTATTTTTTGCTTCTCTGAAAAACTTTTCATATTCTTTTATCTTTTCATAATTCATTTGAGTTAGATCAAAGATCACCGTATTGCTGCCAAGTAAATTATTGTTTTCATCATAAATGCTTGTTGCTTGCAACAACCCTGGAAAGGTACTTCCATCTTGTCTTTTGAATGTAATTTTTCTATCTGTAACTTTTCCAGTCTCAAACCATAATTTCAAGGACTCATTCATTGATTCCCAGGACTCTTTGGATATGTGCTCAAAAATTGACTTTCCCAAAATCTCTGATTTGGCATATCCCAAATTTTCAGCATATGTTGAATTACAATCCAAAATTATTCCAATTGAATTAATTCTTCTCCACATGACTGGGGCATCTTTGAGTGTTTTTCTAGCTTCAGTCTGAGACATTTTTTTGATTAATCATAACTAGTAATTAAATTAAAAAATATACGAATTATTTTAATTTAGACATATGGTGAATCATAATTTGATTTTAGATTTTAATATTGTATAAAAATATCTTCAGAGAGATAATTTATGTGAAAAATAGTTTTGTTGCTCTTTCTATTATTTTGCTAACTTCTTAATCTAAAACCACTGGTTGGGTTAGAAAATTCATGTTAATTTTTTCGCCTTTTAATTTGTGCTGAAATATTCTCAAAGAAGTCTTTTGATCAGACTGTTTCTTGATTTTGTTTTAATTGCAAAATTTTCTTTTTGGTTTTTGCAATATAAAAATCCGCATAAAAATTCCCATCTTCCTCGTATTCTTTAGTGTTGACTCCTCTATCATGCAATATGAAAATTGTCTTTGCTTTTTCTTTAGGATCATAAAAATTTCTTTGGCGTATTGGGTTTATGTCGCTTTTTGCAATAGTATAATCATACTTCTCAAAAACCTCTTTAATGTCATCCATATCAAACATTCTGAGAACCGAGAATGCAAAGATTGGTGCAATACCTCCTGCTTCAGTTTCTGTTGAATTTGACTGTCTATCTTTAAACCCTTCAAGTAAATTTGAAAATTTCTTGTATCCAATATATCCAACACAACCTGTTGCAATCACTATGTCCATTTCGGGAAGCGATTCCAGTAAACTTAATTTTTCAGATTCAAGATCTATATTCATCCCTTTTTTACACAAATCCATCTCTTCAGAAAATTTCAAAGCCTCTTCTGAAATATCTATTTGATAGAAGTTAATGTTGTCATTACTTGTACACTTATCGTAGAATTGTTTGATTTCTTTTTTTGTAGGTTCAACTCCATTTAAAAAGAAATTATTCAATTCTGTCATTGTCAAATCATATTTAATCAATGATGAGTTAATGCCGTACGAACTTCCTAAGTCTAAAACATTAACAGGTCTAGATAATGTTCCTTTTAATTGTTCTATGATGAAGTTGTATAGCAGTTTTGTAGAATCTGATATGGAGTATTCTAATCTGCCCATCTCTTTTAGATACCTATATGGTGAATCTTGAGTGTAAATATCTCCAAAATCTTTTTTCACTTTTAATTCATTCATAGTGGAGTAATGATGCAATTCCACCCTTAATAAAACCCGTACAATGATCTAGTCTTGAAATTAAATTTTGATTATCTTTTATGATTTTAAATAAAATAATTCCGAAAAATCCTTTATCTTAGAACCACTGGTCTAAATTTTGACTTTTTTTCTCTAATGCTTTTTTCAATCTGTTTAACGTAGATTGAATCCTGTCTTCTGAGAAACTTCTTTCTTTTACCAAATAATTTATCATCCCTTCATAATCTATTTCACTGAAAACAATTTCTTCTACATCTGCAACTTCTGGATTTTGAAAAATTTCTCGGATTTGCTGAAAATCAATTTCTTGAAGTTGTTCTTGAATTTGCGGAATATCTTCTAATCTTGAATATTGTTTTATCATTTTTAATGCAGTTTTTGGACCAATTCTATCAAAACCATTTGGATTAAAATCAGTTCCAATCAAAATGCCTACGTCGATTAACTGTTCTCTTGTCAATTCTAATGCTTCTAGTGTTTTTTGTGTTTCAATTATTTCTGGTACTACATCGATGTAGGTGTTTCTGTTAGGTATTTTCCTTCTTCCACTGTTTGTGAAATTTCTTATCAATCTTTTGGCTCCACATAATATAGAATCAAAATCTTGACTTGCTGAAGCATAAGCTTGTCCTGTATTTGTGAGATGTGCAGCTGTCGCCTCGCCTTCTGATGGTGCATCAATATATGGAATTCCAAAATATGTTAGAATTTGTTTTGACTCTTTTACCATTCCGTCTTTCATACTTGTTGTCTGTTGAGCATATTTTCTTGCGTCTTCCAAATTTCCTGCAGCTACTGCTTTTTCATATTTTACAGTTGCATCTTTTTTGATCTGTTTTCTACGTTCAATTTCAGCTGTTTTTAGTGATGGTGGTTTTCCATCAAATACGTAAACTGGCTTAATTCCCAATGAGAGAAAGTTAACATTTCTGTAAAGTAATCCACTTAGATGACTCGTAATTCTCCCCTCTGAATCTGATAACTGTAATCCGTCTGGACCTCTGATGCTTGCCAGAAATTGATAGATTGCGTTGTACGCGTCAATTGCGATTACCTTTGTTGAAAATGCCTCCAGATTTGTTTTCTTTCTTACTACCAAATCTTTTAGGTTTAAACCCATTGGGATTTCTTGTAATTTTGTTCTATTTTGTGTTTATGCTTTAGATGTGATCGTTGTTTTTAAATTTTTTATTTCGATAACTTGAGTTATTTTAAAATCAATTTAATACGACTATTGCTTGTAAAATATTATGGTGGCAAAACTATCACTACCTCCACAACTAGAGGATAAGATTTTTGAAATAAAATTTAATCCTGATGATACTGTGTCTGAGATCACTTCATACTTTCCTTTAACTGCTCTTGAAATAAAAGAAATTCTTTTGATTTTACAGACAGAATCCTTTAATGGTTTTCGTTCAATTTTTACAGATAATGTTACTGCAGAAGAGTGGGAAAATACCAAAGACCAGATCAAAATGAAATTTAAAAATGAATTGTTTGATATAGATGATATGTCTTAGTTGTGTACTGATTTACTTTATTATGGAGAAAATTTCACAATATCTGCCGGGATAGCCAAGTGGTACGGCGGCCGTCTCGAAAACGGCTACGCGCAAGCGTGCAGGGGTTCAAATCCCTTTCCCGGCGCTACACGCTACCGTTAAGAGCCCTTACTTTCATACTATGGTATAATGGCAAGAATCATAATTTCAAAAATAAATTACAAGATATCAATCCATATGATGTGAAAATTGATTCATCATTCGATAAAACAAAAACGAACTATTAAAGGAAAACGTTACATCAATCAAAAAATATGACATATATCTTGCAATCCATATAACAACACGTGAAAAAACATAGTACCTAAGGATAACATGATTACATGAAATGATTTGGTCTAATTCTATCAAATTTCTTTAACGGTAAATGATACATAAAATCTAATATATTCTCTTAAATGAACTAACTCCTTTCTTCACCTTATATTGCATCTACATTCCGAATACTTGGTTTTAATAGCTCATACATCAAATCATCAAAATGTGCTTGAATTAATTCTGATCTTCGTTCCATGATAATATTGTGACAATATTATATAACAATTTGACTATGCAATACAGCTAATAAATTATAATCTCTGATAACTAATAGTTTTGTCTTATCCATTGTTATTATTTTTGGGAGGTAGGCGTTTCTAGAATTCTAATTCCTTACAACTCATTGTGTCTACCTGTTTTTTCCCATTTTGTTCAATATGTTTTTCTAAATATATGAAATCCTTTTTAGGTATTATAATAATTATTTTGCTTCAATTTGTGGTATTATCTGATAAAAGGATCAAAAACATACTAAGTCATTCCAAATCGATTTCTATTGAATTGAACTTAAAATAAAATTACTTTCTTATCCTTCGTTCGGGATCTTCTACTTTAGCAATCTGTTGCAATCCTATTGCATAAAATACGTGCATACAATTTTTTTCACTGCATTGCTGACACCATAATCTGTTGTCTAGTAATTTGACTTCTACTATTGAATCCCTGAGGTGTCTGTCCCTTAACAATATCCCATTTTTGTCAATCCCAACAAAAACTAAATGTGGTGCATAATTTTTTAGCCATTTCTCTTTTTCTGCGTATAACAAAAGAGTATCCAAAACCCATGATGAAAGCTTTTTGTCAGTTTCTTCTGATTCCCATGCCTTTCTTAATTTGTCATGGGTTTTTTTAGCCATCGTAATATTGATTTGTTTTACTCCTTCTCTTGGCATATATCTTAAATAATAAAATCTATTTTTAAATTTTCTCTCAGAAATACTTGTGACTTACTGTAGTACATACTACTCATATCTAATTATTTTATTTATGATCTGCTTGTTTTTTTGTTAGTAATGCTTATAATTTATCATAGTACATACTACTCATGACTAATTATTTTATTTTCCCTATAATTTACTTAAGATTCCCTTCTCATAATTTCATAAATTATGTATCATGTGTAAGTACACTGGAATCTAAAAATTTCAAATTTTTTAGGGATAATACACTATGTGCTCTATTATAGGTTGTATTCATAATAGCAATCTTGATGTCGCAAATGTACTTGTAGAATCTATGGGCAAGATGGAATATCGTGGATATGATAGCGTAGGGTTGGCTACCTTAAGTGACCGTGAAATATTAATAAAAAAAGGCATAGGTCGAGTTTCTCATGTCAATAAAGAATTATCTCTAAATGAATTAAAGGGTGAGATTGGTATTGGACATACTAGATGGGCAACACATGGTGGTGTAACTCAATCAAATGCTCATCCACATGTATGTGCAAGATCTGAGATTGCCGTTGTACACAACGGCATTATTGAAAATTACTTGGATTTGAAAAACCAATTAAAAAATAAAGGCATGACATTCAAGTCCGATACTGATACTGAAGTTATACCAAATCTATTATCTTCTATTATTATTGAAGGAAATGATCTAAAGAATGCAGTAATTAAAACGGTTTCAAAATTAACTGGACAGTATTCTTTTATTGCAATGCTGAAAGATAAGTCTCTAGTTGGTGTAAAAAACCACGAACCATTGATCCTTGGATTGGGTTCAGACGGATATTATCTTTCTAGTGATATTTTGGGATTTGCAAAACACGTCGATAAAGTAATTTATCTTGATGATGAACAATTTGTAATTGTAAATCCAAGCGGATACACTATCTATGATTTCAAAGGTAATCTTGTTAATCTGATTCCAACTAAAATATCCAAAACATCTGAAAATGTTGAAAAGGGAAAATATGAACATTTTACAATAAAAGAAATACACGAGCAAACGTCCACTGTTTTACAATCCGGTATTGAATCTCTAGACGAATTTGATACATTCTTTAATATTTTAAAAACTTCCAAACGTGTTTATGTTACTGGTAGCGGGACCAGTTATAATACTGCACTTGTTGCAAAGTATCTTTTTCCTAAAATTACTGGTATTAGTATAGAGCCAATCATGTCAAGTGAAATGAAATTTTTTGATGATTGTTTTAATGAAGATACTACATTGGTCGCTATTTCACAAAGCGGAGAAAGTACAGATGTTTTAAATGCGGTTGCATTTGCAAAAGAAAAAAATTCTAAAATTTTATCCATTGTAAACACAACTACTTCTTCTTTGGCAAAAGCCTCTGATTCTTTTATAGGTCTAAATTGTGGGTATGAAGTAGGCGTGGCTGCTACGAAAAGCTTCACTTCACAAATAACCATCCTATACCGCCTGTTAGAAAAATTTGATCCTTCTCAAAAGATCTCATCTCAGCTAAATTCAGTAGTTGATGCCATCTCAAAAATATTAGAAAACCAAAAACCTGTCATCGACATATCTCATGCATTAAAAAATATCAATAACTTGTACATTCTAGGCAGAGGAGTTCATTACCCCATTGCCAAAGAAGGTGCCCTGAAAATTAAAGAGCTGTCCTATATTCATGCCGAAGGTTTTGCAGCTGGTGAACTAAAACATGGGCCACTTGCACTAATGGATGAAGATACCTATGTCATAGTGATCAATCCTAAAGACGATGGTTCTACATATGCGGATAATTTGTCCAATATTAGTGAGATAAAATCACGCGGGGCTAAAATTATTGGTGTGTCTGATGAATTTAATCAAATTTATGATTATTGGATACCTTTACCCACTTTGCCTAAACTCTTCTATCCATTAATTGAAACTATTCCATTTCAATTAATGGCATATTACCTTTCAATTGAAAGGGGCAATGATCCTGATTATCCACGTAATCTGGCAAAATGTGTCACAGTTAAATGATTTAATTATTTATCATTTTTTTATTTGTAATTGATAATAGAATGACTAATTTTTTTTAAATTGTTTCTTTTCATTCCATTTATTTGAAGCATCATCTTCTTTATGCATAAAATAAAAAAGGAAATACAGACTTTGATTTAATCTGAATATCACATAAAAATATGAGTGAACCACAATTAATTTCCTGTTTTTTATAAAAAAGTCAATCAAACAATTAAGTTTCTCATTGAATCTTTTTTCTTATATTTATGAATTAAAATTTATTTTAATCCCCAGGTTACTTTGTTGCTGGGTATAATTTTCAAAAATGGTGCATCATTCTCTTTCCATGGATCTTTTCTAACCCATTCAAATTTTTCATAAAAAATATTGTAGAATTTTTTAAATTCTGGACCCTTTTCTACTATTTCCGTTTTTCCTTGAATGCAAATTGCTTTATGATTTCCTGATTTATACACATCAATTACAATACCTGTATTTGGATTTGATTTAATGTTTGAAAACGTTCTAGTATTGTAATCTGTGGCAACTAAAATGAATTTACTATAAAATACAAACGATACTGGTTTTACATGTGGAATGTCGTTGTGAGACGTTGCAATCCTTGCTTCTTCTAGTGATTCTAGAAAATCTATTTCTTTTTGATTAAATTCTATCAATTGAATATTCGTTCTCTTATCTCTGGTATGTGTTTGTATACAATATCTCTTATTTTCATCTGATCTTCTGTGGTTGGCACTTCCTTTTGAGAACTTAGTATTGCACCTCCCATTCCAAGGGCCATACCCATTACTATTCCATATACAAACTCTTGAGGATTTTCAACTCTGAGCGTATCTTGATTTTCTTTAATGTCGTCTAGATAAGCTGGAATAGTTGCTACTGCACCATTAATTACTTGAATAAGGATTTCTTCCAATGACTCTTCACTCATGTTAGCGATTTCTTGTAATTCTTAATAAATCTGCACCTAAGATTTTTAATTCGGCCTGTATGAGTAAAAACATGTTCTCCTTTTTTACAACTACTGAGGCAAATGCAGCACTTCCTGATGTTATAAAAAAATTTGAATATGCACTATCAAAGAAGAACGAAGTTTCAAAAATTGAACAACAACTTCAGATGAGTCTTTCAAATACTAATTCCTTTGAAGAATTTATCACATTAAAACAGAAATTAAATTCAGCCATTACTAAATTCTATGAGGCAATAGAAATACTAGAAAACACTGGTGTTTCAGTTAAAAGTATTGAACAAGGATTGCTTGACTTTCCTTCAAAGAGGTTTGATGAGGAAGTATGGCTATGTTGGAAATACGGTGAAACTGAAATAAAATTCTGGCATGAAAAAGATTCTGGTTTTATGGGCAGAAAACCCATTGAAGTTAATGATGAGTCTCTAGTCTAACTATCCTTTGTTTGGTTTTTTAATGAACTTTTTGCCGTTTGTTGTTTTGAGAATTTTTTGATTAGTATTAATGATGTATGTGGTTCTTGAATATTCTTTATGCTTACTATTTCTCTTGATAAGCAAAATTAATTCATTGATCGTTTTTTTGACTCTTTTTACAATGAATAAAATTGGAATATGGGGAAACGATGTACTTTTCTACTTTTTGACTCTTTTTTTGTCTCTGCAGATTCCACAAAGATAATCTTGCTTAAACTCTTCTAATTCTATTTTAAAATTATCTGTTTGAAAATATGACTCACCAGTTTGTAATCCACCAGGTACATCTACACCACAATCATTACAACTAATTTCCACGTTGAATTTGACTCTCTTTTCATTTTCTAATATTTTGCCAATTATCATATCTTTATCTATTTATTAAATTTGATATAAACAATGTTCTAATTTAAAACTCATGAATATTATATTGAAAAATTATAAGTATTCTTGTGCTCTCTGTTTGGTTTCGCGTGATTAGAATTAGGTTCCTCCTTGCGTCAGTTATTGCAGTTTCTGTAGGTTTGGCACTAAATTGGTGGCAAAACTCTTCAATTGATTTACTTGATGCATTATTGACATTTGCAGGGGTGATGGCACTTCATGCAAGCGTGGATTTACTCAATGATTTTTGGGATTTTAAACGAGGAATTGATACTAAAACAAAGCGTACCAAAATGAGTGGTGGTACTGGAGTTTTGCCTGAAGGATTACTCAAACCTTCTTCTGTGTATCGTGCGGGAATTATGTTTTTATTCATTGGGTCGCTAATTGGCGCATATTTTGTTATCACAGATGGAATCCTAATTGCAATAATCCTGGGATTTGCGATTCTATCTATCTATTTTTATTCTACAAAAATTGTTGATTCTGGTTTAGGAGAATTTTTTGTAGCTGTAAAGGGTTCTATGATTGTAATTGGCACTTTTTTTATTCAATCAGGGCAAATCAACGTTGAATCAATTCTTGGGGGAATCATAGTTGGTTCTCTATCTGCATTAGTACTTTTCATTGCATCATTTCCAGATCATGATGCGGACAAATCAAAAGGAAGAAAGACTCTAGTCATTACTGCTGGAAAGGAGAAAGCATCCAAATTGTTTTGGATTTTTCCATTAATATCATATAGTGTTATCATTTTAGGCATATCTTCCAGTCTATTTCCTTTGTCGTCTTTGATTAGTTTTCTAGGTATGCCTTTAATGATTAAATCTGGATTAGGTTTACAAAAAAACTACAACAATGTTGAAAATTTAGTACCGTTCATGTCTTCTACGTTATTGTTTAGTAGAATTACTGGTGCCTTGTTTGTATTAAGCCTCTTAATTGGGATTTGATACTTTAGACATAAATTTAGCAGTTGATAATGATTTACATGATTTCAGGGTTTGCAACTTTAGAAGGAACTAAAAAATTTGCTCAAAATTCAGGCATGAATCAAGCTAATTTCAAAAATTTTGCAAATCTAACTTTTTCAAATGTTGGAATTGGAACGTATCTTGGTGATCCCGATTCTAGAACTGATGAATTGGTAACAAAAGCTGTAACACAATCAGTTTTATCTGGAATAAATGTCATTGACACTGCAATAAATTATCGTGCTCAAAAAGCAGAACGTTCTGTTGG
>Ga0224496_10000681_pt1 | contig 23022 bp, 20 predicted proteins | sample SF_Jul11_sed_USG_2_FD_168127 | JGI IMG/M metagenome (GOLD analysis project Ga0224496, IMG submission 168127) | Sediment microbial communities from San Francisco Bay, California, United States - SF_Jul11_sed_USGS_8_1 | ecosystem: Environmental > Aquatic > Marine > Sediment | place: USA...
AATGACGATCCAGGAACTGTGCGACGCTACCGGGTAGTTGCAGCATCCGTCGATGCTCAGATGTCGCGAGCCTGCCGGTCGGCGATGCCGATGTAGCCCTCGGGTGTGAGTTCGCGCAGGCGCTGCTTCTCGCCGTCGGGAATATCGAGTGTGCCGACGAACTCGAGCAGGATGTCCCTGGTGACCGCCTGGCCGCGGGTCAGGGCCTTGAGTTTCTCGTAGGGGTTCTCGATGCCGTAGCGGCGCATGACGGTCTGAACGGCCTCCGCGAGGACTTCCCATGCCACCGAGACATCGGCATGAATCGCGGCTTCGTTGACGCGCAATTTACCGACGCCCTTCAGCAGCGACTGCAGGGCAATGACGATGTAGCCGACCGCGACGCCGAGATTGCGTTGCACGGTCGAATCGGTGAGGTCCCGTTGCCAGCGGGAGACAGGCAGTTTTTCCGCGAAATGGCTGAGCATGGAATTCGCTACGCCGAGGTTGCCTTCCGCGTTCTCGAAATCGATCGGGTTGACCTTGTGCGGCATTGTCGATGAGCCGACTTCATCCTTGGCAACCTTCTGTGTGAAATATCCCAGCGCAATATATCCCCAGATGTCGCGGGCAAAATCGATAAGCACGGTGTTGTAACGCACGAGCGTATGGCAATACTCGGCGGTCCAGTCGTGGGGCTCGATCTGCGTGGTGTAAGGATTGGGCTGCAGCCCGAGCGATTCGATGAACCCGTGGCTGATCGACGGCCAGTCCAGGTCCGGATACGCAATTACGTGCGCGTTGTAGTTGCCCACGGCGCCATTGAATTTGCCGAGGATGCCGACGGCTGCAAACTGCTTTTCGGTGCGCTCCAGGCGAGCGACGACATTGGCTAATTCCTTGCCGAGCGTTGTTGGGCTCGCGGTCTGTCCGTGCGTGCGCGACAGCATCGGCAGGCCGGCGTACTCGCGTGCCATGCCCGTGATCTTGTTCCGCAGCTCGCGCATTTGCGGGGCAAGGACGTCGCTCCTGCCGGACCGCAGCATGAGTGCATACGACAGGTTGTTGATGTCTTCGGAGGTGCAGCCGAAATGCAGGAAATCCTTCAGCGTCTGCGTCTCCGGTCCGTCACCGAGTTTCTCGCGGATGAAATACTCCACCGCCTTGACATCGTGATTGGTGGTCGCCTCAATGGCCTTGACGCGCTCGGCATCGTCCAGGGAGAACCTGTCGACGAGATTGTTTAGAACGTCCTTCATGACCGGCGACAAGGGCCCCAGTTCCGTGATGGCGGATTCGTCGGCGAGGTACTGCAGCCAGCGCACTTCCACGAGGATTCGATACCGGATCAGGCCGTATTCGCTAAAGACCTCGCGGAGGCCGTTCACCTTGTCGGCGTAGCGGCCGTCGGCCGGGGATAGGGCTCTCAGGGGGGAGACTTTCATGTTCGGGAAACCAGTGTAGACTTGCGCGCGCAAAGCGCGAATCATACACCTTTTCCGAACAGATCAAGGGCGCCGAGACGGCGCCATGGAGCAGGACCGGCCATGAACGACAAGGCATTTCGAATTGAAAAAGACAGCATGGGTGAGCTTGAGGTCCCCGTCGATGCATTGTGGGGCGCGCAAACGCAGCGCGCAGTCAATAATTTCCCGATATCGGGGCTGGTCATGCCGCGCCAGTTCATCGCCGCTCTGGGCCTCGTCAAGTGGGCCGCGGCGGGTGCGAATGCCGAGTTGGGCCTGATCAAGAGCGATATCGCCATCGCTATCCAGAAGGCCTCACTGGCGGTCGCCGAGGGCGAGTACGACGAGCATTTCCCGATCGATGTTTTCCAGACGGGCTCGGGCACCAGTTCCAACATGAATGCCAACGAGGTGATCTCGCATATCGCCACCGAAGCGCTGGGTGCCCCGGTGCACCCGAACGACCACGTCAACATGAGCCAGAGCAGCAACGACGTCATCCCGACCTGCGTGCACGTCAGCGCGGCGCTCGCGATCCATGAGAAGCTGCTTCCGGCCCTCGCGCACCTCTCGGCGACGCTCGAGGCAAAGGCCGACGAAACGCGCGACATCGTCAAGACAGGGCGAACCCACCTCATGGACGCCATGCCCGTCACGCTGGGGCAGGAGATCGATGCCTGGCGCTCCCAGGTCGATCATGGGACAGAACGTCTTACCGACACGATGAAGCGCCTCACGGCACTGGCCCAGGGCGGTACGGCGGTAGGCACGGGTATCAATGCCCATCCCAAGTTCGGTCGCAAAGTTGCCGTCTTGCTCAACGAGCGGACGAACGTGGCATTCCATGCGGCGGAGAACCAGTTCGAGTCGCTGAGCTGCCAGGACGCGGCGGTAGAGACTTCAGGGCAGTTGCGGACACTGGCGGTGAGCCTTACCAAGATTGCCAATGACCTGCGCTGGATGAATTCGGGCCCGCTCGCCGGCTTCGGCGAGATCGCCTTGCCGGCGCTGCAGCCCGGTTCCAGCATCATGCCGGGCAAGGTCAATCCCGTGATTCCGGAGGCCGTCGCGATGGTTGCGGCCCAGGTTATCGGCAATGACACGACCATCATGATGGGCGGCCAGTCCGGTAACTTCCAGCTCAACGTCATGTTGCCCGTCGTGGCTTATAACCTGTTGCAGAGCATCGAAATTCTCGCCGCGGCCAGCATGACGCTCGCCGACAAGGCGATCGCCGGATTTACGGTGAACGAAGAGAATATTCATCGGGCGCTCGGCCGGAACCCGATCCTGGTTACGGCGTTGAACCCTGTCATCGGTTATGAGCTTGGCGCTGCTGTCGCCAAGAAGGCATACGCAGAAGGCCGGGCCGTCAAGGACGTTGCGAAGGAAATGACCGATCTGACGGACGACGAACTGGATCGCCTGCTGGATCCGGCCTCGCTCACAGAGGGCGGTATCAAGCATTGACCGGCTGGGATAGCCGGCCGCTGACCGCAGACGCATTGCGAGCCCGTTTCGCCGGAACGCAGTTGCCGGCGGATCCGCTCGACGTGGTCATGCCGCCGGGACACCGTCGCTGGCCGCAGGGCATGCGGCGAAAGCTGAACGTGCCGCTGAAACCGGCCGGTGTGCTGGTGCCGCTGATGCAGCGGGACGCGGGGCTCTCGGTGCTGCTCACGCAGCGTGCTTCCCATCTCAAGCACCATGCCGGCCAGGTGAGTTTTCCGGGCGGGAGCATGGAACCCCATGACCAGGACGTACTGGCAGCGGCCTTGCGCGAGACGCACGAGGAGGTCGGTATCCCGCCGGACTACGTCGACGTCATTGGTTACCTGAGGTCGATGCCGACGATTACCGGTTTTGCCGTTACGCCGGTCATTGGTCTCGTCTGTGGCGACCCGGAACTCGTGGTTGACAGGACGGAGGTCGATTACGCATTCGAGGTGCCGCTCGAGCACTTGCTGGACGAGCGCAACGACCGTTACGTGGAACGTGAATACGAGGGTCAGACGTTCTCACTCGTTGAATTCCATTACGCGGGCGAGCGCATCTGGGGCGCGACGGCCTACATGCTGCTAGGATTTCGTAAATATCTTTTAAATAAGTAGGTTATGAGAAGTATCGAGAAATTACTTGAAGTCATGCGTGCCCTCCGGAACCCCGAGACCGGTTGCCCCTGGGACGTCGACCAGGATTTCTCGAGCATTGCGCCCTATACCATCGAGGAGGCCTACGAGGTGGCCGATGCGATTGCGCGTGAGGACTTCGACGAATTGCGTTCGGAACTCGGGGACCTGCTGTTCCAGGTCGTGTTTTATGCGCAAATGGGGTCCGAGAAGGGTTACTTCGACTTCGACGACATCGCGAACGGTATCTCGGACAAGTTGATCCGGCGGCATCCCCACGTGTTCGGCTCGGCCGAAGAGCGGCAGGCGGGCAAGGTCGACGGCAGCTGGGAGGAGATCAAGGAGCAGGAACGTGCCGGAGACGCTGACGCCAGCGCCGTGGCCGGTGTCGCGCGGGCGCTCCCGGCGCTGAAAAGAGCGCAGAAACTCGGCAAGCGCGCGGCGCGGGTCGGTTTCGACTGGCCCGATCGCAGGGGCGTCCACGCGAAGATTCACGAGGAGCTGGCGGAACTCGAGGACGCTATCGGAGCGCGCGAAGCAGACCGTATCGAGGACGAACTGGGGGACGTGCTGTTTGCCGTGGTCAATCTCGCCCGGCACCTCGATATCGACCCGGAAAGGGCCCTCACCGGCGCCAATAGCAAGTTCGAACGTCGATTCCGGGAGATGGAAGCCGGGCTCGGCGCGGAGGGGCTCAAGTTCGCCAAAATGGACCTCGAAGCGCTCGACCAGCGCTGGCGCAAGGCCAAGAAAGACGTCGGCTAGGCGTTCAGCCTCGGTTCATTGCGGCAGGGCTAATCTTGTCCCCAGGCTGGCAAAGGGCCAGTCGTTAGCAACGAAGGACAAGACCATGAACGCAAAAACACGTATCGCAACCTTCGCCCTTGCCGCGATGCTGTTTGGCAGCACCGCGTGGGCTGATAACGGTTACCGAGGTAGCCGCCCTCAGTACGACTACGCCAAGGTCATCTCGGCCGAGCCCATCGTCAATTACGTGACGGTGCGGACGCCGGTGCAGGAATGCTGGGAAGAAATGGAGTACTACTCGGTCGATCGCAACGCCGGACGTCGCGGTGGCAGCACGCTGCTGGGCGCGATCATTGGTGGTGTCGTCGGTCACCAGATCGGCAGCGGCAGAGGCAACGACGCGGCGACTGTCGCGGGAACCCTGATCGGTGCCGCAATCGGTAACGAGTCGGCGCGGGAGCGCCACGGGTCGGCCGTTGAGAGGCATGGACGCCCGGTCGAGCGCTGCGAAACGCGCTACCGCTCGCACCAGGAAGAGCGCATCGACGGCTACCGCGTGATGTACCGCTATCACGGTCAGAAATACGTGACCGAGATGCCGTACGACCCGGGTAATCGGATCAAAGTCCGCGTTGACATCCGGCCGGCCCGGTAACAGCGGGACCTGACGGGAAAACGATGTGACGCGCTTCGTTGCAATCAGCCTGCGGCCGTACCACACTTGGCGCATGCGTATCGCACTGACACTGCTGTTATTGGCCGCAGCGGCCACCGTGCCGCTGCGTGCCAATGCGTTCGATCTCGAAGAGAACCTGAGAGCGCAGCACGAGCAATACGCCGGCCAGCCGCTGTTGACTACCGCCAAGGACGGCATGTCGTTGTCCGAGGCTACTGCATCGGTGCGACGTCGCTTGGAGCCCGGTGACCGCATTGTCGACTCCCAAACGAGGGTGCAGGGCGGCCGCGAAGTGCATTACATCAAAGTTCTCACCAAGGACGGCAAGGTCAGGACCCACAAGGTCAACGGCCCGCGCCGCTAATCTTTCTCGACCAGTAGGAAGGAGCAGGGAACATGCGATTGCTGGTAATCGAAGACGATGCAACATTGCGTGAATCGCTTTCGCGCAAGCTGATCGAGAGCGGTTTTGCGGTCGAGCAGGCTGCGGACGGCAAGGAAGGGCTGTACTTTGCGAGTGAGTACCCGGTTGACCTCGCGATTATCGACCTCGGCCTGCCCGAAGTGTCGGGGCTCGACATCATCAAGCAGGTCCGCGCTGACGGACATTCCTATCCGATCCTGATCCTTACCGCGCGCGATCGCTGGGAAGACAAGGTCGATGGCCTGAGTGCGGGCGCGGACGACTACGTCGTCAAGCCGTTTCATTTCGAAGAAGTCAGCGCACGCGTCAATGCGCTCTTGCGACGCAGTGGCGGCTGGGCATCCTCGGTGCTTACCGCCGGCCCCGTGACGCTCGACATGTCGCGCCAGGATGTCAGGGTCAACGCTGAACCGATCGACCTGACGAGTTTCGAATACAAGATCATGGAGTACCTCATGGTCAGGGCAGGCCAGGTGATCTCCAAGGCCGAATTGACCGATCGCCTGTATGACCAGGACTTCGAACGCGACAGCAATGTCATCGAAGTGTTTATCGGGCGGCTGCGCAAGAAACTCGACCCAGACAATTCCATCAAGCCGATCGAGACGCTACGAGGGCGCGGCTACCGCTTCGCGCTGGAGCGTAACCAGGTCGACTGAGACCTGGATGAATTCACTCAGCAGCCGACTCCTCGTCTCTGTCAGCGTCCTGCTGCTGTTCTTCTTCGGCGCGACGACGGCCGTCCTCGATCGCGCGTTTACCGAGGCGGGGGAACAGGCGCGCCAGGATATCCTCGATGGCCACCTCGTGGGCCTGCTCGCGGCCGCCGAGCCGGACGAGACCGGGCGACTGGTCATGCCGGAACGCCTGCGCGAGCCGCGGCTCGAACGTATCGGCTCGGGTCTCTATGCGGAGATGCGCGCCGTCGATGGCACCGTCCTGTGGCGATCGCGATCCGCGTTGGGATTCGAGATTCCCGCGGGCGCCAGCCTCGACCTCGGCGAGCACCGGTTCACGCGCGAGACGCTGGCCGATGGCACACCATTGCTGACCCTGAGCCTGGCCGTCGATTGGGAGCTCGACAACGGCGCCTCGCAGCCCTATGTCTTCAAAGTTGCGGAGACCCTCGACGGGTTTAACGCACAGGTCGCGGGCTTTCGGCGACAGTTGTTCGGCTGGTTCGCCGCCGTCGCCTTGACCATGGTGCTGGCATTTTCGATGCTGCTGCGTGGCCTCCTGAAGCCGCTGCGGCAGATCGAGACCGAGATCACGGAAATCGAGGAGGGCGACCGGGCATCGCTGTCCGGGCAGTTCCCGACCGAACTCAAGGGCGTCGCGCGAAACCTGAACCTGCTCATCGACAGTGAGCGCGCGCGTTCCGATCGTTACCGCTACACACTGGACAACCTGGCACACAGTCTCAAGACGCCACTGGCCGCGATGCGCGCGTTGCTCAACGACAGGGAGGGCGGGGACTTCAGCCGGCGCTACAACGAACAGATCGATCGCATGGACGAAATCGTGCGTTACCAGCTGCGCAAGCCGGCCGCATCAGCGGACCAACTCGTGCTCGTGCCCGTGCCGGTCGAGAAGGAAGTGGCGCGGCTTATCGATGGCCTGCGCAAGGTGTACCGCGACAAGCAACCGGAATTTGACGTGCGCATCGAGAAGGGCATGCAATTCCGTGGCGACACCGGCGACTTCCTGGAGCTTGCGGGCAATCTGCTCGACAACGCCTGCAAGTGGTGCGCGCGGAGAGTCCGTATCGCTATCGTACCGTCGTCCGGGCGTTCGGCGGCAGCCAGCGGCATGGTGCTGACCGTCGCGGACGACGGGCCCGGCATACCGCAGGAGGCTGCCGATGCCTTGTTGCAGCGCGGCATGCGCCTCGACGAATCCACGCCGGGACACGGCATCGGCCTCGCAGTGGTGAAAGACATCGCCCGTTCCTACGGCGGGCAGCTGGTCATTCAACAAGCGGCGGACCTCGGCGGCGCGGAAATCATCGTCTCGATACCGCCGGTGTCCGCAGGCTAAGTCGTCAGCCGACGTCAATCGCGCGAGCTTGCCGTCCTGGCGATCTTCAGCAAGGGCTCCATCAGGTCCAGCGGCAATGGGAATACGATCGTATTGGTCTTTTCGCTGGAGATCTCCTTCAAGGTCTGCAGGTAGCGAAGCTGCAATGCGAGGCTTTCCTGGGCGAGCATGTGCGCCGCTTCGGCCAGCGTTTCGGCCGCCTGTTTCTCACCTTCGGCGTTGATGATCTTGGCCCGCCGGGCTCGCTCGGCCTCAGCCTGCTGCGCGATCGCGCGAATCATGCTTTCGTCCAGGTCGACATGCTTGATTTCGACGTTCGCGACCTTGATGCCCCAGTTGTCCGTGCGCTGGTCGAGCAGGACCTGGATATCTTCATTGAGCTTGTCGCGCTCAGCGAGCATGTCGTCGAGTTCGTGCTGGCCAAGCACGGAACGCAGCGTCGTTTGTGAGAGCTGGCTGGTCGCTTCGAAAAAATTGGCGACGCGAATGATCGCCTTTTCAGGGTCGACGACGCGGAAGTAAATAACGGCGTTGACCTTGACCGACACGTTGTCCCTGCTGATGACGTCCTGCGTGGGTACGTCGAGGACCATGACGCGCAGGTCGACACGCGTCATCTTTTGCAGCCCGGGAATCAGGATGATGAGGCCCGGACCTTTGACTCTCTGGAATCGCCCGAGAAAGAAAACAACGCCTCGCTCATACTCCTGGAGGATCTTGATCATTTGGGACAGGAAAAGGACAAGCACCACCCCGAGAACAGCGTAGGAAATGAGAGGCATAACAGTCTCCTGGTAAATGACAGGCTATTGGTGTTTTGGTGATGTCGGTGCCGCTGCCCGCTCTACGTCGAGGGTGAGCCCGTCGAGCCTGGTGACGACGAGTTCCTCATCCTTGGTGACGGGCTCCTGGCTTCTTGCATGCCAGGCCTCGCCTTCGAGCCACACCTTGCCGGTAGTGGCGAAGTCTTCCATGGCGGTGGCGGTTGCGCCGACGATGGACTCCCTGCCGGAGACGGCTCCGCGCCGGCGCAGTTTCAGCAGGAAGCCGATGAGCCAGATCAGCAGGATCGCGAAAACCAGTCCGAGTCCCGTGACGAACACGTAGGAAATCCCGAACCCCGGCACGCCGGTATCGAACATGATCACGGAGCCAAAAACGAACGCAACAATGCCTCCGAGTCCGAGGGCGCCGAAACTCGGTGCATAGGCCTCGGCGACCATCAGCGCGACACCGACAAGAATCAGGGCGAGGCCGGCATAGTTGACGGGCAGAACCTGCAATGCATAAGCGGCCAGCAAGAGGCAGATGGCGCCGACGACGCCAGGTACGATCGCACCCGGGTTCCACCCTTCGTACATCAAACCGTAAAGACCGATCAGGCCGAGCAACAGCACGATCTCCGGGTTCGAAATGACGGTAAGCAGACGGATGCGCCAGTTCGCCTCGAAGGCCTCGATGTCGACGTCGCTCGTCGAGAGGGGGCGAGACTGGCCGTCAATCTCGACATCGAATCCGTCGACCTGGGTGAGCAGTTCGTCGCGATCCGCTGCGATGAATTCGATGACACCTTGTTCGAGGGCTTCGGTGGCGGTCAGGGTTGCCGCTTCGGTCACCGCGGTCTCGGCCCAGTCGGCATTGCGCCCGTGCCGTTCAGCCAGGCTTCGAATATACGACACCGCGTCATTCATGACTTTGCGGTCCGCGGCCGATCCGGATTGCTCGCCATCACCATCGCCATCGCCATCGTCTTCGCTTGGCGGCGCGGCATTCATCAGGGGTACCGGCGTTGCGGCCCCGAGATGTGACGTGGGTGTCATGGCGGCAACATGGCACGAGAGCAGAATATACGTGCCGGCGCTGTCGGCACGCGCGCCCGCGGGCGTTACGTAGGCGGCAACCGGAACCGATGCCGCCAGTATGCGCTGCACAATCTCGCGCGTGGGCTTCATTAGCCCGCCCGGCGTGTCGATCTTGATAATGACGAGTTCGGCGCCGACGTCTTCGGCGTGGTCGATGCCGCTGGAGATGTAGTCGGCAGTTGCAACACCGATGGCGCCGTCGATCTCCAGTTCGATCACGGTCGTCGTGGCCGCAACCGGCAATGCGCTCCAGAACAGGGCCAGGAGCAGCAGCGATGCCGGCAATCGAAAGTTCCGGCGACGAGAGCGGCCATCCACTTCCACATAGTGATCATAGCAGCGGGGAGCGCAATAGCTATTGCGTGAATAACGGATTGCATTGCTGTCTGGCGAGAGGCGGTTGGGCCCACCTGGCTCTTCCCCTTTAACGCCGATTCCCGTACGTTGTGGTCGCTACAGGGATGGCCGGCAAGCGAACGAAATATGCGAATTCGATTTATTACGACAGGCGGGACAATCGACAAGATCTACTTCGACTCGTTGAGCCAGTTCGAAGTGGGTGAATCGCAGATGGAGCACATCCTGCGCGAGGGCCTGGTGCAGTTCGACTTCGACGTGGTGCCGCTCATGCGCAAGGACAGCCTCGAGATCCAGGATGCCGACCGGAAATTGTTGCGCGATTACATCGCGGCGGACGACGCCACGCAGTTCGTCGTGACGCACGGCACGGATACGATGCCCGAAACGGCGGAATACCTGCTCGGTCTGGACGGGAAGACGATCGTTTTGACCGGCGCACTCACGCCCGCGCGCTTTCGCACGACCGATGCCATGTTCAATGTCGGCATGGCCGTTGCCGCCGTCCAGACAGCGAAGCCCGGCGTGTATATCGCGATGAGCGGCCAGGTGTTTGAAGCGGGCGCGGTCCGCAAGAACCGCGCCGAGAATCGCTTCGAAGCTATAGATCGAAATTGATGCCCTGGGCCAGTGGCAGGTCCTTGCCCCAGTTGATCGTGTTCGTCTGGCGGCGCATGTAAGCCTTCCACGAATCCGAGCCGGCCTCGCGGCCACCGCCGGTTTCCTTCTCACCACCAAACGCACCGCCGATCTCCGCACCGGACGTGCCGATATTGACGTTGGCGATACCGCAGTCCGAGCCGCCGTGCGACAGGAAGTACTCGGCGTGCTGCAGATTGTCGGTAAAGATCGAGGACGACAGTCCCTGGACGACGCCGTTCTGCAGGGCGATCGCCTCGTCGAGCGTGTCGAAGGGGATCAGGTACAGGATCGGGCCGAAGGTCTCGTGCTGGACGATTTCCCAGTCATTCTCGACGACGGCAATTGCCGGCGTGATGAAGTGCCCGGGCCCGTCGATGCGTTCGCCACCACACAGGATTTCGCCACCCGCTTCGCGAACGGCCTCGCACGCGGCTTCGACGGTTCTTACGGCTGCGTCGTTGATCAGGGGTCCCATCAAGGTATCGGGGTCGAGCGGGTCGCCGATGCGAACCTGCCCGTAGGCCTTGACCAGGGCGTTCTTGACCTCGTCGAAGCGCGACCGGTGCGCGATGACACGACGCGTCGACGTACAACGCTGCCCGGCTGTGCCGACGGCGCCGAACACGATCGACGGAATTGCGAGGTCGAGATTGGCATGTTCGTCAACGATGATGGCATTGTTGCCGCCCAGTTCGAGCAGGCACTTGCCGAGGCGATTTGCGAGCTTCTCACCCACGCCACGGCCGACCCAGGTCGAGCCGGTGAAAGAAATCAGGTTGATCCGCTTGTCTTCGACAAACCGGTTTGCGAGATCATGCGAAGCCGGGTCGCCGTTGATCAGGAAGAACACGGGCGGCAGATCCATGCCCTCGAGCGCTTCGTTGATGATCTTCTGCACAGCCACCGCGCACAGTGCCGTGCTGTGCGACGGCTTCCAGATGTTGACGTTGCCGCAGACGGCCGCGATGCAGGCGTTCCAGGCATAGACGGCAACCGGGAAGTTGAAGGCGGAAATAGTGCCGACCAGGCCGAGCGGATGCCACTGTTCGTACATGCGATGCCGCGGTCGTTCCGAGTGCATGCTGCGGCCGTACAACATCCGTGACTGGCCGACCGCAAAGTCGGCTATGTCGATCATCTCCTGGACTTCGCCGTCACCTTCCGCTTTGATCTTGCCGTTTTCCAGCGCGACCAGGCTGCCGAGCGCATCCTTGTGCCTGCGAAGGGCAAGCGCAATGCGGCGCACAGCCTCACCGCGAACCGGGGCCGGGGTATCGCGCCAAACCGTGAACGATTCCCGCGCCCTGGTAACGACCTCTTCGTACTGGTCCATCGTCGTCGCGCGGACGCTCGCGATAATCTCATCCGTCGCCGGGTTCCTGGACTCGATCAGGCCTGCCGAATTGTCGGCTACCGATGTGCTGCCGAACCAGGTGCCGTCGTTAACAGCCTCAATGCCGAGCTGTTTCAGAATGTCTTGCATGGTCATTTTCTCCTGCCCCGTGGGCCGATAAGGCGGGCATTGTGCCTATGTCGTCCAAAGCGGTCTATACCGGCTTGCCGAAGATAGCTAAGTTGTTGATTGCGGCAGAAACTTTTGAGCCAGCCCAGTTGCCGTGGCATAGTCCGCGATCACAACCCCGGGATTCCCGCGGGATTGACTGACAGGACAATAGAACAACGTGAGCAGAACCCGACCGAACAGCGACTGGCATCCGGCCAGCTGGCAACGTTTCCCGGCCTCGCAGCAGGCGTCGTATCCCGACAAGGCCGCGCTGGATCGTGCCGTCGCGGACCTGAGCCGCCTGCCACCGATTACGACGTCCTGGGAGGTCGATGCACTCAAGGAGCACATCGCCAAGGCGCAGCGCGGTGAGGCGTTCGTCCTGCAGGGTGGCGATTGTGCAGAGACGTTCGAGGAGTGCACGTCGGAGAACATCGTCGACAAGCTCAAGATCCTGTTGCAGATGAGTCTCGTCATGATCTACGGGCTCAAGAAACCCGTGATCCGGGTCGGGCGCATGGCCGGCCAGTATGCGAAACCGCGCTCGGCCGACACCGAGACGCGCGACGGCCTGTCGTTGCCGAGTTTCCGTGGCGACCTCGTGAACCGCAGTGGCTTCACGCCGGATGAAAGAGTCCCCGATCCGCAGATGATCCTGCGCGGCTACGAGCGCGCAGCGCTAACCCTGAATTTCGTGCGTTCGCTGATCGACGGCGGCTTCGCCGACCTCCATCACCCGGAGTACTGGGATCTGAGCTGGGTGGGGCATTCACAGGCAGCCGAGGAATACCGGGCGATCGTCGCCTCCATTTCGAACTCACTCGACTTCCTGGAGACCGTGTCCGGCCGCCAGTTCCATCGCACGCAGCGCGCTGATATTTACGCGGCGCATGAGGGTCTGCACCTGCACTATGAGCAAGCCCAGACGCGCTTCCTCGAGCGCCGCGGACACTGGTATAACCTGACCACGCATTTCCCCTGGATCGGCATGCGCACGGCACAGATGGATGGTGCCCATATCGAGTACTTCCGCGGCATTGCGAACCCGATCGGAGTCAAGGTCGGCCAGGGCATGACCCGTGAGTGGATCCAGGACCTGGTCCGGACCCTGAATCCGAACGATGAGCCGGGGCGCCTGACGCTGATTCACCGCTACGGCGCGACGGCGATCGAGGAGCACCTTCCAGACCTTATCTCGGCCGTCCGCGAGGTGGGTTCACCGGTCCTGTGGGTTTGCGACCCCATGCATGGCAACACCGAGAGTACGGCCGACGGCACCAAGACGCGCCGCTTTGAGAACATCGTGGCCGAACTCGAGGCCGCCTTCCGCGTGCACGAAAAGATGGGCACCTACCTCGGTGGCGTGCACCTCGAGCTGACGGGCGAGAACGTCACGGAGTGCACGGGCGGGGCGCGCGGTCTGACGGACGGTGACCTTGCGCGAGCCTACAAGTCCACGGTGGATCCGCGGCTCAACTACGAGCAGGCCATGGAAGTCGCCATGCGGATTTCCGGGTTATAGGCCCGCCTGTCAGGCGTGCCGCCATTCCCCGGGTCGCAGGCCGCCCAGGGCCCAGTCTCCCACCGAACAGCGGATCAGTCGCAACGTAGGCAGCCCCACGGCCGCCGTCATGCGCCTTACCTGGCGGTTGCGCCCCTCGGTCAGCACAACCTCGATCCATGACGTGGGGATGCTGGCGCGGTAGCGTATCGGCGGATCGCGTTCCCAGAGATTGGCAGGTTCCTCGATGCGACGGGCCGAGACCGCCCTGGCCGGGCCGTCTTTCAGCCTGACGCCGCTCACGAGCTGACGCAACTGGTCATCGGTCGGGCTGCCTTCCACCTGGGCCCAGTAGGTCTTGCGCGTGCGGGACCTGGGCTGGCTGATGCGTGCCTGCAACAGACCATCGTCGGTCAGCAACATCAGGCCTTCGCTGTCATAATCGAGGCGCCCCGCCGGGTACACGCCGGGGATGTTCACGTAGTCGCCGAGGTTTGCGCGGCCGTCCGGGTCCCGGAACTGGCTCAGCACCCTGAAAGGCTTGTTCAGCAGGATCAGCACTTCAGGTCATCCCCGGCAGTCTGTACAATGCACGCCTTTTGCGGCCACGCCCCATGGCGAGCCTTTCAGGCACCTATTCGAGAAACTCATGCAATACGATCATATCAATGTGCCCGCCGATGGCGAGGCCATTACGATCAATCCGGACCACACGATCAACGTCCCGGACTTCCCGATCATCCCGTACATCGAGGGCGATGGCATCGGCGCCGATATCACGCCGGTCATGCTCAACGTCGTCGAGGCGGCGGTCGAACTGGCCTACAAGGATCATCGCCAGATTCGCTGGATGCCCGTGTGTGCCGGGCAGAAGTCGGTGGATGTGTACGGCGACGATATCTGGCTGCCGGACGAGACGCTCGACGCGCTGCGGCGCTACGTGGTGTCCATCAAGGGGCCGCTCTCGACACCCACGGGCGGCGGCATCCGGTCGCTGAACGTTGCGATTCGCCAGACGCTCGACTTGTACGCCTGCGTGCGGCCGATCCGTTACTTCCCCGGTGTCGAAACACCGATGAAGGATTCGGATCTCGTCGACATGACGATCTACCGCGAGAACACGGAAGACATCTACGCGGGCATCGAGTATCCGACCGGTTCGCAGGAAGTCCAGAAGCTCATTCATTTTCTGCAGAAAGAGCTCGGCGTCACCGAGATCCGCTTCCCGGCGAGTTCCGGTATCGGCATCAAGCCGGTTTCTCGTGAAGGCTCTGAACGACTGGTCCGCAAGGCGATTCAGCACTGCATCGAGCGCGACCAGGGGTCTGTGACGCTCGTGCACAAAGGCAACATCATGAAGTACACCGAGGGGGCGTTCTGCCACTGGGGCTACGATGTTGCCCGTACCGAGTTCGGTGCGACCGAAAAAGACGGTGGTCCCTGGCTGGCCTTCGAAAATCCGGTGACAGGCCGCGAGATCATCATCAAGGACGTTATCGCGGATAACTTCCTGCAGCAGATCCTGCTGCAGCCGGAAGAATACGACGTCATAGCGACGCTGAATCTCAACGGTGACTACATTTCGGATGCGCTTGCCGCACAGGTCGGTGGCATCGGCATTGCCCCGGGCGGCAACATCGGCGAGGGCCTCGCCGTGTTCGAGGCAACTCATGGCACGGCGCCGGGCTTCGCCGGCAAGAACCGCGTGAACCCGGGCTCGCTGATTCTCTCCGCCGAGATGATGTTGCGTTATCTCGGCTGGACGGAGGCCGCGGACCTGATCATCAAAGGCGTTGCCGGCACGATCAAGAACGGTGAGTTGACCTTCGATCTTGCACGACTGCGCAGTGCGATCCGCAAGCCGAAACGCAAGGCCAAAACGCACAGCAAGGAAGAGGTTCAGCAGCAGCTCGAGGAGCTGATCCCGGGCGCTCGCCTGGTCGGCACACGCGGTTTCGGGCGCGCGATTATCCGTCACATGATGGACAAGTGACGATCTTCGACAGGAATTGCCGGGCTTGCCCGCGGCTTGCCGGTTTTCTCGACGACGTCAACGAGCGCTACCCGGACTACTACTGCCGGCCCGTGCCACCGTTCGGCGCGCCGGACGCGCGCTTCCTGATCGTGGGACTGGCGCCGGGCATGCATGGAGCGAATCGCTCCGGCCGGCCGTTCACGGGCGATCATGCCGGCATCTTGCTGTACCAGATGCTGCACAAGTACGGGTTCAGCACGTGCGAGCATTCGGAAGCCGTAAACGATGGCCTCGAGCTGATCGACTGCCGCATCACCAACGCGGTAAAGTGCCTGCCGCCCGACAACAAGCCAGTCGGTGCGGAGATCAATACCTGCAACCGGTTTCTTGCGAACGAATTGCAGACACTGCCACCGGGTTCCGTGGTCGTCGCGCTTGGGGGTATCGCTCATCGAGCCATTGTCAAAGCGATGGAATTGCGGCAGGCGGACTACAGGTTCGCGCATGCCGCACTGCACGACCTCGGCCAGTTCCGCGTCCTCGATTCCTACCATTGCAGTCGCTACAACACGAATACGCGCCGCCTGACCGAAGCGATGTTCGACGCGATATTTGCAGAGGTAAGGGCCTTGCTGGATAAATAACGCCGTGAGTGACGACACGGCATTCGAGATCAAACCCTTCCTGCGCAGCCTGACACATCGGCCGGGCGTGTATCGCATGCTCGATGCGAAACACAAGGTGATCTACGTCGGCAAGGCACGCGATCTCAAGAAGCGCGTGTCCAGTTACTTTCACCGCTCGCAATCGGCACCGAAAACGATCGCGATGCTGGAGCAGGTCGCCCGCGTGGAAGTCACGGTTGCCAATACGGAAGCCGAGGCCCTGATTCTCGAGTACAACCTGATCAAGCAACACAAACCGCGATTCAACGTGTTGCTGCGTGATGACAAGAGTTACCCCTATATTTACGCGTCGACGGAGCATGCATTCCCCCGTCTGAAATTCCATCGTGGCGCGCGCGCAGGGAAAGGACGTTACTTCGGGCCTTACCCGAGCACGCGCGCCGTGCGCCAGACGCTCAACGAGCTGCAGAAGTTGTTCCTGATTCGTAACTGCGACGACAGCTACTTCAATAACCGCACAAGACCGTGCCTGCAATATCAGATCAAACGCTGTACGGCCCCCTGCGTCGGCGTCGTCGATGAGGAGCAATACCGCAAGGACATTGATGCCGCGATCCTGTTTCTCGAGGGCAGGAACCGGAGCGTGGTCAATACGTTCATCCGCCGCATGGAACAGGCATCGGCCGCGCAGGACTACGAACAGGCGGCGCGTTTTCGCGACCAGATTTCACGCCTCAAGGAAATCCAGGCCAAGCAGCTCGTCACGCGAGCGAACCGCAAGGACCTGGATATCCTGGGCTTTGCGTCGAACGCCGCGATCCACTGTGTGACAGTGCTTTTCATTCGCAACGGATCGATCATCGGCAGTCGCGATCATTACCCGAAACTGCCGGGCGAGACGGACAAGCAGAAGCTGCTCAACGGTTTCGTCCAGCAGTACTACCTCGGCCGGGAAGCACCCGCCGAGATCGTGCTGGACGTGGAAATCGAAGACGCCAGGTTGCTCGAGCAGACCCTGTCGGCGCGTGCGGGGCATCGCGTCGCGATTCGCGACAAGGTGCGCGGCGACCGCTCACGCTGGTTGGAGATGGCACGCACCAACGCCGAGCAGGGCCTGAGCCTCAAGGTAGCGAGCAACGCCACGATTCGCCGGCAATTCGTCGCGCTGGGCGAGGCGCTCGGTCTCGACGAAGCCCCGCAGCGCATCGAGTGCTTCGACATCAGTCATACGTCGGGGGAGGCCACGGTTGCGTCCTGCGTGGTGTTCAATACGGCCGGCCCCATGAAGAGCGACTACCGACGCTTCAACCTGAGTCCGGACTCGGCCGGCGATGATTACGGCGCCATGGCCGAAGCGCTGCGCCGACGTTACGAGCGCGTCAAGAAAGGCGAAGTACCGATGCCCGACGTCCTGTTCATCGACGGCGGCAAGGGACAGCTTGCGGCGGCGATGAAGGTCCTCGAAGCGCTCGAACTCGACTGGCTGACGGTCGTGGCCGTCGCCAAGGGGAGGGCGCGTCGCGTGGGTGCCGAAAGACTGTTTCGCCCGGGGAGTGAGCGACCGATGCAACTGCCGCCCGATTCACCGGCCTTGTTACTCGTCCAGCAGATTCGCGACGAGGCGCATCGTTTCGCGATCACCGGGCACCGCCAACGCAGAGCCAGGACGCGCTCGACGTCTCCGCTCGAGCAGATCCCGGGTCTTGGACCGAAGAAGCGCAGGGAGCTGTTACGGCAATTCGGTGGGCTCCAGGGCGTCGTCGGCGCGGGTGTCGACGACCTTGCCAAAGTGCGCGGGATTGGACGCACACTGGCTGAAACCATATACAATGAGCTCCACGTCGATCAATAACGAAGAACAACGGACGAACCTGTGAAGCTGAATCTCGCCAATATCCTGACGTTGCTGCGTATCGCGGCGATTCCCGTCGTGGTGGTCTGTTTCTACAGCTCGCTCGAGTATGCGCGCCCGATTGCGGCCGTCGTATTCGGCCTGGCGGCTGTCACGGACATGATCGATGGCTGGGTTGCACGGCGCTTCAACCAGACCTCGCGCTTCGGTGAGTTCCTGGACCCGGTTGCCGACAAGCTCATGGTTTCGATCATCCTGGTGATGCTTGTCCAGGCCCAGGCGGGCTGGTTCGAAGACATCATCGCGATGATCATCATCGGTCGCGAGATCACGATCATGGCGCTTCGCGAATGGATGGCGACGATCGGTGAGCGCGCGAACGTCAAGGTTGACGTCACGGGCAAGATCAAGACGACGCTGCAGATGTTCGGCATCGGTTTCATGGTCTACCAGCATGACCTGATTGGCTTGCCGGTGTACACGGTCGGATTCGTACTGCTCGTCCTGGCCGCTGTGATGACGATCTGGTCGATGATCGTGTATTTGCGCGCCGCGTGGCCGTTTATCATGGCGGATGCCGACAGCTAGGGCCAAAAGCCGCAAATGTCCTTGACAGTAGCCGGCAAGCGGCTACAATCTCGGCCCTCCGCGGGAATAGCTCAGCTGGTAGAGCGCAACCTTGCCAAGGTTGAGGTCGCGAGTTCGAACCTCGTTTCCCGCTCCAGATAAAGAAAGGCCGCCCACTGGGCGGCCTTTTTCGTTGCAACACGGCAAGACCGAACGAGTCATCGAATGTCGATGTCGACGTCAAGGAGTCGCCGCGGCCTGCTGCGGGCTGTTTTTCGTTTGGTGTATCATGCGCTCCTTTTTTGCGTTCCCGCTGCCGCGTGAGTCCCGTCGTGCCTTTTACCCGCCTCATCCAGACCATCGTCCTCTGCGCCGCTTTGGCGCCGGCGGCGGTTTTCGCGGTGGTCAGCGACCTGCCACGCCTGCAGTCCGGGATCAGCATTGATGGTGTGCTGTCTGCCGGCGAGTGGGCGGATGCGGTCCGGATCGAGCTCGACGTGGAAACGGAGCCCGCGGAGAACGTACCGGCGCCGGTCAGGACGATTGCCTACCTTGTCGAAGACGGCGAGAACCTGTACGTGGCATTCGACGCCAGGGATCCTGAACCTGCAGCGATCAGGGCCTACCTTCGCGACCGGGATTCCGCCTGGGAGGACGACCACGTCGGCATCGTCCTCGACACTTACAACGACGAACGGCGAGCGTTCCAGTTTTTTGCAAACCCGCTCGGCGTACAGATGGACAAGACTTACAGCGATGTCAGCTCGGGCGGCAACCGCTGGGAGCAGGAACTGTCATGGGACGCAATCTGGGAGTCGGCGGGACAGATCGGTGAAACGGGCTATGTCGTCGAGATGCGTATTCCGCTCAGCCAGCTGCGTTTCCCGGCCGTGGAGGGCAGGAAGACCTGGGGCTACGACGTGGTCCGCGTGTACCCGCGGGATCGTACCCGCTGGCTCTCGAGTAACCCGCAGGACAGGGACCGTAGTTGCTACCTGTGCCAGGTGAGCAAGCTGCGCGGACTGGACGGCTCCGAACCCAGTCGGGACATCGAGGTGGTGCCGACGCTGACGGCATCGCACGTCGAAACGACCGACGAACCCGGGCGCATACCGCTGTCGTCGACCGGGATGGAGTTCGAAGGCGGACTGACGATGCGCTGGGGCATTACCCCTGACCTGACGGCCAACCTGGCCATCAACCCGGACTTCTCGCAAATCGAGGCCGACGTGCTGCAACTGGACGTCAACAATCGATTCGCGCTGTTCTTTCCCGAGAAGCGGCCGTTTTTCCTGGAAGGGGCCGACTACTTCAATACGCCCCTGGACGCTGTGTTCACGCGTACCGTTGCCGATCCCCAGGCGGGCGTGAAATTGACCGGAAAGCGGGGGGACCATACGTTCGGCTTCTTCATGGCCGAGGACGCTGAAACAAACCTGTTGTTTCCCGGCGTATTCGATTCCGATTCGGAGACGTTCGAGTTTGCCAACACGGCATTGGTGGGTCGGTACAGCTATGGGTTCGACAACACCTCGTCGCTGGGCGTACTCGTGACGGCCAGGGATAGCGCGGATTACCGGAACGCCGTTGGCGGTGTTGACGGGCGCTGGAAGTTCAGCGACCAACACTCGGTCACGTTTCAGTACCTGGCATCGGAGACCGAGTATCCGCTGGCCACGGCGATCGAGTTCGGGCAGCCGGACGGGTCTTTCTCCGGTGACGCAACGCGTATTGGCTACGAGTACAAGTCGCGTGAGTGGTTCGCAAATGCCGAGTACGAGGACTTCGATTCCGGTTTCAGGGCGGATTCGGGCTTCATCAGCCAGGTGGGTGCGCGAAAGTTCGAAGGAGTGGTGGGTCACTTCTGGTACGGCGACGACGACCAGTGGTGGAACCGCGTGCGAGCGAGTGTCCACGTGGAACACTCACAGGATGAGGACGGCCGCATGCTCGGGCATGAAAACGTGCTGCGGGTGGGCTTCGGCGGGACACGCCAGACCTGGTTCCAGTTCGCGGCGGTCGACGCTAGAGAATTCTGGGAAGGTGTCACCTACGACCAGCGGAGTCTGCGCGTCTATGCCGAAATTCAGCCTGCCGGCGGGGTGTCGCTCGCCGCACTGGCGGTCATCGGTGACAGGATCGACTACACCAACAACCGGCTCGGTAAGACCTTCAGCTTCGAACCTCATATCAGCTGGAATATCGGCCGCCGGCTGTTCTTTCGATTGAAGGGCGTTTACGCCGAACTGGATACACAGGATAACGAGCCGATATTCAATGCAAGCGTGGCCGACGCGCGGCTCACCTGGCAGTTTAATTTGCGCAGCTTCCTGCGAGTGACAGCACAGGCTACCGACGTCGAACGCAACCTGGAGCAGTACATCGATGACGAGGATGCTCGCTCACGCGACGTCGGCCGGCAGCTGCTGTATTCCTACAAGCTCAATCCGCAGACGGTGTTCTTCCTGGGTTACTCCGACCAGTACATCGATGACGACTCGGTCGATAAGCTGACCGTATCCGACAGGACCTGGTTTATGAAGATCGGCTACGCCTGGACGCCATAGCAGCGGGAGGCTGTAGTGCCTCCCGCCGGCGTGGCTTTACCGGGAATCCGGCAAAGCGCCCAAGGCGATTTCGCCAAGTAGACGGTGCGCCGTCTTCGTTGGATGGATGGCATCCCAGAACAGGTATGCATCGCGTTCCTTGCAGAATGCGCCGTTCGTAACGCCGAAGGTCAGGCATGGTGTCGTGCCATTCGTGAAGCCAAATCCTTCCGGCATCGCTGAGGCGGCGGTGACGAAGCCGAACATGTCGAGATCGTAGAAGTTCAGGCCGCTCGGGAAATACGCCGCCAGCGTGCCAGCGAGGATCTGGTTGAACTGAAAGCTCATACGCGCGACCAGCGTCTTGAATTCCGGGGCTACGGCAGGCGCCGCACCCAGATTCGGCGCATTCGCGATCAGGAAATGTTCGGCGCCACAGGCGGCCAGTATGCCGATATTCTGGACAATCGCCATTATCGCATTGCCAAGAATGGGGGCCGGATCTTGCCCCATGGCGGCAGCGTCGAGTGCGTCTCTCAGGTCATTGCCGCCGAATTGCACGACGTAGAGTGCGTCAGGTTGCGGCACACAACCGTGCACGCCAAGGTACATCTGCACCTGGGTATCGAAGCCTGGACTCGTGACGGTCATGGCTCTTGCTCCGGCGAACGCGTAGTTGCCAAAGGCCGGGTCCCGGAATGCGGGCTTGGCACCCTGGTTCAGTCCCATTCTCTGCGCCATGACTTCAACCCAGGTGCGACCGTTGCTGAAGTGATGTCCGCCCACACCGTAGGCGGCCGAGGGAATGGGATCGAATGGCGGGTTAGCGGTGTCGCCGGTGATGGCGAAGGCATTGCCCGGGTCGGACAGACTGTCACCGAAGACATACAAGGCACTGAAGGGATGTTCGGACTCGGCACGAACCTCTGTGTTGACCGCGCAGAGGCAAATGGCTGCAATAACCATGACTCGATAAAGAACGTTCATTGTCGCTCTCCTTGGGTGGAAGCCGGAACCATTTCCGGGGAGCGCTACTCTGGTCTACGCGTGCCCACAGGACCTGATGCGGCCGGGACGCTTGCCTGATGGATGGCAGAGGATTTGCCTAGAGGGGTGAGACCGGTACGCGGGCCGCAACAAGCCGTCTCTGGTTCGCATCATCGTCTGTCCAGGCGAGCCAAACGTGACCGTCCGCGAAGGCAAGCTGTGGAAACACGCGAAGCTGATGAATGGTGGCGACCTCAATAACCGGCCCAGGTTTCCCGGACGCGGAGATACTGCGGACCTGCAAGACGTTGTCGCCGGATTCGCCTTTCGCTACCCAGCTGACGGCCAGGCTATCGTGTGCAAGCGCCGCAAGGCCGACATAGCCCTTGATTGCACCGGACGCTATCTCGACAGGGTCTGCGAAGGACACGCCGCTGTCGACGGACCGCATGACACGCACGACGGGCTTATCGTTGGCTGCAGAGAACCACGCGACTGCCACCTGGTCCCCGCTGGCGACGACCGAGGGTCCGTTGACCGGGCATCCCGCGATTTCCCAGTTGTCGGCGTACAGCCGTTCACCGGTTTGCCAGCGGCCATCACGAAAACGCGTGATGTAGATATCCCGGATTTCGTCGCTCGTCCGGTCCCGGTAGACCGCCACGGGACCGCCGGCGGCGATGGCGACGTCGGTCTGGCAGCAGTCGCACACGGTGTCGTCCACTTCCTGTTCCTGCACGAGGTCGCCGTTGGGCGTAATGACGGCGGACCGCAGGGTCATCGCCGCGTCCGGCGTGTTGCGTCCGTCGAGCCAAAGCAGGGAAGCGCCGTCGGCGCCGGGCGCTATCGAGACGAAGCCGTGCTCGGTTTGCGTGCCGTCCGTATGAGCGGTCACGGCGTCATCCCAGATCGAGCCGCCGTCATGTGACTGCGACACAACGACGTCGTAGGAGTAGGTCTTCGCGGCGCTGTAACGCAGCCAGTGAGCGATCCAGCGATCGCCCGTGAGCGGTGTTACCGACGGCAGGTCGGCCCAGTTCACGAACATTTGCGCGTCGGTGACGACGTCAACGGCCGGCTGGAACTCGCCATCGAGCAGGGCCGAGTACCGGAGGGTCGCACCGGTCTCCGCGGGCTCCATCCAG